>ERZ1292625.158-Hain-H41-01um-R1-158-length-113535-cov-13_pt1 | contig 78590 bp, 68 predicted proteins | sample MGYA00564400_ERZ1292625 | MGnify/ENA primary metagenome ERZ1292625 (study PRJEB36523, sample SAMEA6512639) | groundwater metagenome | collected 2019-01-08 | study: AquaDiva: Metagenomics assemblies of 32 groundwater samples | reverse complement strand
CCCATTTCGAACGTGCGAACATTGGACGGGTACCCATGCATTGCGAGAAATCTTCCCATGTCAGAACTAGCAAGTTATAGTGAGTAAGATTTCTCTCTCCGCTATCGCTACGTTCGAAAGGGCTTAGACGAAACATGGCACTTAGTCTTTTCGAGCGTGCGAACCTTTTTGAATAGGCACTAATTACATTGCGAGAAATCTTCCCATGATTAAGAGCAATTTCATTTCAACAAGATTTCTCTCTCCGCTGCCGCTGCGTTTGAAAGGACTTAGACTGGGATGATAATTCTGAACTTAACTATGTTCCAAAGGACTAAGAGAATGCAAATGACTAAAACTAATCAAGTATCTTGCCTCCATGTCTTCTCGCGAACAACTTCAGAAAACACTTACCCTCATACAGCTCGAACGTCAGGCCGATCTGGAACAATACCGTCAAAAGGTGTTGCTCCGTTCGCTTAGTCAGCGTACAAAAGAAGGAGTAACGTGGTATCCTGTCCGACTGGGAAAAGATTACATCGGCACCGGTGAAAGAATCATTGTCGAATTGGAACGAATGCATAACCTTGATCAGCCGCACAGCTTTCAAAGCGGCAAGCTGGTAAGCTTGTTTTGCAATGCATCGGGGAGACCTGAAAAGGAACACGTTAATGCGGTGGTTAACTATGTTCGCGACAATACCTTAGTGATAACACTTAATGGTGATGACCTACCGGACTGGATTGACAATGGACAACTTGGCGTTGATGTGATGTTTGATGAAATGACCTACAAGGAGATGGAGCATGCTTTGAAAAGCGTGATGAAAGCAGAAGACAATCGTGTTTCTGAGTTAAGGGAAATATTACTGGGCCAAGAGAAAAGTAAGAAGAAAGAGCCAAGTATTTTATATGATGAATCGAATGCTGACTACCTGGCTGCTTCCAATGTATTAAATGATAGTCAGGCAAATGCATTGGATAAAATCCTGGATACACAAGATATAGCGTTCATTCATGGACCACCGGGAACAGGCAAAACTACAACGTTAGTTCAAGCCATACGTCTGACCTCAAAACTAGAAACCCAGGTTCTTGTGTGCACACCAAGTAATGCTGCCATTGATTTGTTGGTGGAAAAGTTAACGGACCAAGGGTTAAACGTGGTGCGAATTGGGCATCCTGCCAGAGTGACTGAGCAATCTTTAAGCAAGACATTAGACGCGCGCATTGCTTCACACCATAATTATCCAGAGCTGCGTTCATTAAGAAAAAAAATGGAACAAGTACGGGCCATGGCCTTTAAGTACAAACGCGAGTTTGGATACAATGAAAGAGAGCAACGTAAAGCGTTGAAGGAAGAAGTTCGCACGCTCAAATCTGATGCCGACATGTTGGAATTTTATATCATCAATGATCTACTTCAAAAAGCAGAAGTTATTTGCAGCACACTGGTTGGCTCTTCACATCCTGTTCTCAGAGGAAGAAAATTTAAGACTGTATTTATTGATGAGGCTGCTCAATCACTGGAGGCTGCGTGTTGGATTCCTATTCTAAAATCGCAGCGGGTCATCCTGGCTGGCGATCACTTCCAACTCCCTCCTACTATTAAATCAAATGAAGCTGCCCAGCAAGGATTGGCCGTTACACTTTTTGAAAAAGGAATTGAAAACCACCCCGAAATGGCCACTATGCTTCTTGTTCAATATCGGATGCACGAGTCTATCATGAAATTTTCCTCCTCCTATTTTTATAAGAATGAACTCATTGCACATACCTCCGTAAAGGCGGAACTTCTTCGAGCCAATCAATCACCTGTAGAATTTATCGATACTGCAGGATGTGGTTATACTGAAAAGCAAGATTCTGAATCGCTTAGCCGATTTAATCAGGAGGAAGCTTCATTGGTCATCCATCAAACCGAAAAACTAGTGGAAGAAATCGGAACTGAGGAATGGCTCCAACAAAATATCACGATGGGTATTATCACACCCTATCGCGCCCAGGTAGACCATCTTCATAAACTGGCAGAAGCCTCTCCTATTTTGGAGCCACTTCATAAATTGATTACCATCAACACAGTCGATGCCTTTCAGGGGCAAGAACGCGATGTGATTGTTATTAGCTTTGTGCGCAGTAATGACAAAGCGGAAGTTGGATTTCTGGGGGACATCCGCAGAACGAATGTGGCCATGACACGGGCGAGGAAAAAACTGATTATGGTGGGCGACAGTGCTACACTCGGCTCACATCCTTTCTATGTTGAGTTACTTGAGTATGTGCAAACCGGAAAGTTTTATAAGAGCGCTTTCGAGCTCAATTTTTAAATGATCGCGCTGCTCAATGTCACAATAATACTTTCTGGAAAAAAAGTCATATAGTGTTTGGATTAATGAATCCTCAAAATAGCCATTATCCTATCAAATTTAATTTCGAGGCCACTCGTCCTATTTCCGCTTTGATTGTTTCTATATCAAATGGTTTGGTAAAAAAATTATTAATCAATTTATCTTCAATAGCCGTATTTATTTCCTCATTAAAATTAAAAGCCGTCAATACGTAATACGATATGTTATGAAATTTCTCTTTTGCTTTTCTGATAAAGAGTAATCCATCCATACCAGGCATTCGCATATCCGTGATGACCATAACAATTTCATCCGAAGATTCACCAAGTATTCGTAAGCCCTCCTCTCCGGATTTGGCTGTAAGAACCTTGTATGTTGAGCTTAAAGAACGCTCAAACAAAAAAAGGTTAATGTCCTCATCATCCACATACAATATGGTAATCTTCTTATTCATATCCTTCTGATTCTATGACAATGGAAACAAAATTAAGAAATCTGTCCCTTTGCCCGGCTCTGAGGATACAGAAATCTTTCCACCATGGGTTTCAATTATTTTATACGTAATCGAAAGCCCCAGGCCGGTTCCTTCGCCAGGAGGCTTTGTTGTGAAAAAGGGATCACTAATTTTTAGAAGGTTCTCCTTCGATAGGCCGCTTCCGGTATCGGCAATGGAAATAGAAACAATGTCATTCATTACGTTTGTCTTTATGTGTATGGTGCCCATGCCCGGTATGGCTTGCTCAGCATTCGAAAGGATATTGAGGAAGGCTTGATGCAACCTGCCTTCATTACCTGTCATCACGATCACGCTCCTTGAATAATCCTTCTCAATAACAATCCGATGTTTTAGTGTATTGCTTAATATTAGCAAACAATTATCAAGGATTTTATGGATATCGCACGGCTCGTTTTGCCGGTCAGTCTGCCGACTATAGTGACTTAACCCCTTTAAAATAACGGAAGCACGATTTACTCCCTCATTGATAATATCTATATACACTTTGACTTCGCGTTGTTTATCTTCATTCAAATCTTGTATTTGAATGCCCAGGGCGTTAACACCTCCCTTAATAAAATTTAACGGGTTATTCAATTCATGCGCTACGCCTGCCGACAACACGCCCAAAGATGCCATCTTCTCTGATTGAATAAGTTTCTCTTGCGTTTTTCGCACATCATCCAAAGCATCTTTCAAATTTTTGTTGCTCTTTTCTAATTCCTGATTAAGATCGGAAAGTACTTCATTGGCCCCCGTAAGTTCCTCGGATTGAGTTTGCACTTCCTGGCTTTTTTCAAGGATTTGAAAATTCAACTTCTTTAATCGTTTTGCAAACCGGTAATAGAAGATTGCCATCCCTATCAAGATAAGCAAACCAGTACCTGCCACGTAAAATAAAATTCTTTGTTTTTGTACCTGTGTTTTGATCAGGAGATTATCTTTATTTAATAATTCAATTTCCCGCTCCTTTTTTTCAACCTCATAAAGTGTTCTGTAGGATGCCAGGCTTTCAGACGTTTGTTTGTTGAAAAGGGTATCCGTCAATTGAATAAATTTCTTGTAATAATTAATTGCCTCGTTAGGCTTACCAACTTTTTGAAGATAGGTTGCTATTTCAAAATAACTGTTGCGTAAGACATCCGTGGCAGAAGTTGGAATAGCAATGCGAACAGATTTGTCTAAATAAAATATAGCAGAATCCATCATGCCCAATAGATTGTAGGATTTTCCAATTTGATAATAGTATAAACTCTTCCCATAATCATCCCCGATCGTTTCATCAAGTTTTACCCCTCTCCCCAGGAACAATAATGCTTTTTTGTATTCCTTTCTGGCATTATATAATTCCCCTAAATTATACAAGCTTGAAGAAACGGCCGCCATATCTCCAATGCGCTCTCGATCTTTGAGACTTTGCTGATGGTAAAATAATGCTGAGTCATAGTTGCCTTTTTTTAGCTGAACAAGTCCTTCTACATTCAAACATCCGGCTAGCCCTAAATCCTGTTTCATGTTTTTATACAACTCCCTGGCCTTGTGAATGCTTTGGGTAGCCAGCTCCAAATTTTTATTGCGATAAAATACCCACGCTAACTCATAGTAAACATCTGCAGAGATAAGTCCATATCGCGCCTTTTCAGAGATCTTTAACGAATTTGTCAAGTATTCTATAGCCAGGTCGTAGTACCCCTGCTCTTCAAATGCCTCCCCCATCCTTAATAGGATAAAAGCTAACTCGTACTTGTAATTCAACTTACGATGGTATGCCAGCGCTTGCCTCCAGTAATTCAGTGCCCCTGGAAAATCTCCCCGGCTAAAAGAAACTTCCCCCATGTTTAGGAGATATTGTGCATGAATAGTTGATTCCCTGGATGAATTTTTCAACACTCTTTTGTAGTACTGCTCAGCTTCCTTAAATTCATATTTTTGCCGAAAGCAATTTCCTAATGCCAACCAGACATCCACTGTCAGGTCAGGCTCATTCAAATCTTCCCGTAATTTCCTTGCTTCATTAATCTCAAGAAGTGCTGAATCAGGTTTACTCAGAATCAGGTAATATCTGCCTTTGTTCATCTTCACCACAGATTGGTAATAGGGGTCAGGTTTTTTGCTAATAACTGCTTCAGCTTGCCGGTAGAAATAAATGGCCGAATCAAATACTCCTTTATCCCGAAAAACATTTCCCAACTGGTTTAGTGAGTAGGCCTGAAGATTATTCTCATCAAGGTCGCGACCACGCTCAAGTGCTCTGGTAAAATTCTCTTGAGCACTTTGTAAAGACCCGCTAAATAAAAGGTAAACTCCACGATAAGCCGTTGCCCACCCTTCTCCTGATTGGTCATTTATCTTTTGAGCTACACGTATGGCTTGCCGGGTAGTTGAGTCGGCTTGTTCAACATCAAAGCCAAAAAGTATATAGGACATTTTATTAAGAAGCTCTACCTTCTTTTTTGAATCGCCTTCCTTATCAAGGAGATGTTGAAGGCTATCCACTTGTTCAGATTGGCTAAAGGCGATGAAGGCTACACACCAAAGTATTATAATTAGAAAAAATCTCACTTATCTTCTATTGTTAGCAGGCAAAATAGCCATAATCCGAAAAAACTAAAACTTTTTCATGCTCTCACCCTTGTCTATTAGAGAGAAATACACAAACGGTTGTATCCTCTCCAATGGTTGTATTCCACCATTCAGGTTCTCCACCGTTTAATATGATACAATGAGTCGGTGCATTTCCATTTCAACGATGGCTAAATCCTATCCTCTTCTGAGGACTCCCTTTACTGCCTTGGCTGTCCAGGGATCTTCCGGCCAGGAATGCTTCGGGTAACGCCTACGAAGCTCACTGCGTACTTCGTGATAGATTGTTTGCCAAAAACTTTTTAAGTCTTGGGTTACCTGCACAGGTTTATAACCTGGCGAAAGCAAATGCAATACTATTTTGCACCGACCTTCATTTATAGTCGGTGTTTCCAATAACCCAAACATCTCCTGTAGCCTAACTTCCATTATTGGGATTTCCCCATTCTTAGAATACGTCAATTTGATCATAGAACCACTCGGAACAGGTAATCGTGATGGTGCAAGTTCATCAAGTTTATTACCTAATTGCCAAGGAAGAATACCCATCAAAATAGCTGCCAGTTCCAATCTTTGAAAGTCAATTCGCTTTGAAACATTCATGAGATGAGGGGCAAGCCACTCATTGGATGACGTTAATAAATTCTCCTCACTAACATCAGGCCACCCTTCATCGGGCCGCCACGTTCGTAAACTTAATACCCGCGCTTGCCATTCCTCCTGGGCTTCGCCCCAATTCAAAAGTTTTAATCCCTCCTGACGTAGCGCATCACACAGAATTTTAGTACGCAATTCATCTGCGATTTCTAACAAGGGTTTGCTGGAAAGAATCACATTACCTATTCGTTTTTCCAAGGCAGCGGTTAGCATTCCTCTTTCACCATCCCAACTTACGGATTCGAATTCTTTAGCGCGATGGATTAAGTCCTCTTCATCAAGCGGTGCCGCTAAAAATATTTTTCCTTCACCGCCACCACTATCCAGTTGAGCAGCCACTAGCCAACTTTCGCGCAATAAAGGATCATGATCTGGCAAGCGAACTATTCTTCCGTTGGTCAGCTTGTATCTTACGCTGTACTTTTCCATCTGCCGGGCAATTCGCTCCGGATAAGCTTCTGCCAAAAGTCTCCCAACTGTTGTGTCCTTGACATTTGAATTGTCTTGCAGTAGTTTAAAATTCCTTCGCCAGGAAGAAGCCAGTCGTTCAATTCTTTCTAACACATTTCTCTCAGCAGAAACACGCTGACCGCTTCTCCATTTCCTTAACTCTTCTATCCGCAATGATAAATCTGCTCCGGACTCTTTTGAAAGTGGATCGCGTTCTTCCAGTACCGCAGCAATATCGGTGGCCAGGGCAGAATCGCTCGCCTGGGAGGAAGACAACAACATATGCGCAATCCGGGGATGCGTTGGCAACTTCAACATCTCTTTACCTCGCGAAGTAATTTTATTCTCCTGCAAAGCTTCCAGTTCGTGCAATAATTCCTTTGCCTGATGTATGGCTCCTGACGGAGGCAGAGTTATCCAGGTTAATTCTGTGATACTTTGTATACCCCAATTTGTCAACTCCAACATTAATGTGGTAAGATCAGCTTCTAAAATTTCAGGTGAGCGAACAGGTTGCAGCATATGATGCGTTGTCGCTGACCATAATCGATAACAAACTCCCGGACCGAGGCGTCCTGCACGACCTAAACGCTGGTCAGCCGCATCTCTGGTGACCCTGATAGTTTGTAATCGCGTCAATCCGCTTCTTGGATCAAACCTGGGTACCCGTGAATAACCTGAATCGACTACCGTTGTGATACCTTCAATCGTTAAAGAGGTCTCTGCAATAGAAGTTGCCAATACCACTTTGCGCAAACCCTGAGGATGAGGAAGAATTGCTTCTTGCTGCTTTTTAAAAGAAAGATCACCATATAAGGGAAAAAGACTCACGGGAAGGTTTTCCTTTTCCAAATATTCCACTACCCGAATTATTTCTCCAGCACCCGGAAGAAAAACCAGGATATCACCGCTCTGTTCATGAATTGCTTTGCGAATGGCCCGTGTTGTTGAAACAGCTAACCATTCGTTTTTATCAACCGGAACATATATTGTTTCTACCGGGTACTGCCTTCCATTACTCGTGATGATCGGGGCATTGTTAAGCAATCCTGAAATCTTATCATCATCTAATGTGGCAGACATTATGAGTATTCGTAAATCACTTCTCAACAATTCCTGTACTTGCAAACACAGCGCCAAGGCAAGATCCGCCTGAAGACTTCGCTCATGAAATTCATCGAAAATCACCAGCCCAACATCATCCAGAGTATTGTCTGATTGAATCATCCTTGTAAGAATTCCTTCGGTTACTACTTCAATTCTTGTACGCGCGCTCACTACGCTTTCAAACCTTACACGATAGCCAATACTTGCGCCTACCTCTTCCTTTTGTAAATCCGCCATACGAATGGCAATAGCCCGTGCAGCTAACCTTCGTGGTTCCAGCATTACGATTTTCTTTCCGGAAAGCCAACGTTCATTAATCAATTTCAGTGGAAGAATTGTAGATTTTCCTGCCCCTGGCGGAGCCTGAAGAATGACAATCTTTTCTGTTATCAATTTATTCTTCAGCTCGGGAATAACATCGTCAATAGGATAAGCTTCCATCATAGCACTTATCCGAAAAGGTAGGAAAAATTAGGTTGCCGTATTCCGAATCATATAGATAGCGAGACAAACAAAACTTTTTCAGGTTTTGGTTCTCGCATGAATTTTGCATCATTGTTTTCGGTCAGTGGATAGGATTTATGGTTTAATTTTTTAAGCGAAAGATTAAACATAGTTGCGAGGAATTATTATTTTTTGAACCTTCGCTAAGGTTATTTAAATACTCGTTGAACTGGTTTTTAAATCTGGGAAAAAAGTGGATAGATGTCTTGATTAATCAAGTACTTAGAGTTATGCAAAATGGAAATAGTGACAGAATCAATCATAACATGTCCCCATTGTGGTCATAAAAAAAGTGAAGAAATGCCGACCAATGCATGTCAGTATTTCTATGAATGCGAAAACTGCAAGGCGATATTAAAACCATTACCGGGAGATTGCTGCGTTTACTGCAGCTATGGGACGGTAAAGTGCCCGCCCATGCAAGAGAGTAAGAATTGTTGTTCCTAGGTCCATTTTCATTATCTCGGAATTTTTTAATTTTTTTATCACATGTCCTGTCTTGGTACCTTCTTTCGTCTTTCAATAAAATTTTCAACTTATAAACTACTATTATATGGCCAAGACGCTCACACAACGAATCGTTTTTAAAAACGCCAAGTCGGAAACACTGTACGACATGTTTCTTAACTCCAAGCATCACAGTGCAATTACGGGTGGTGGAACCACAAAAATTTCCGCAAAGGAAGGCGCAACCTTTTCTGTTTATGATGACTACATTACAGGTAGAAACCTTCAACTGGTAAAAGGGAAATTAATTGTACAGGCGTGGTCGGCCTCCGACTGGGCTTCAGGTGAACTGGACTCCACCTTCATCTTACTTTTCGAGCAAAAGGGCAAAAACACCATTATTACCATGACACATGCCAACGTTCCAGACAAACATTCTGACGGAATCAAAAAAGGCTGGACAGATTTTTATTGGAAGCCCTGGAAAAAATACTTGGAATCACTCCACTGAGTAAGTTCAAAATGGTGTCGGGGTTTGCTTTTATTTTAACTAACTATTGAATGCACAGTAATCAGCCATTCATATAAATTAAGCGCGTAAGCACACCAATGTGAGTACCTTGCCACGATTTATTTTCAAAAACCATGAGTAAATTATACCCGAACATTATATTGTCTTTACTTGTAGCAGGCATATTAGCAAGCTGCAAAACTGAAACGCGTCAGGAAGTTTTTACGCGCATCAACACTGAGGTTCTTCAAAACTCCAAAGCATATGCCACGCTTGGTGAGGCTACCTCCACCATCGGCCATCGCCTTACGGGATCAGAAAACGGGAAGAAAGCAGAAGAATATACGTTCAATAAATTCAAAGAATATGGCTTTGCGGATGTTGCCTATCAGGAATTTGAAGTCACTGCCTGGTCGAGGGGAGATATAAACGTAGCGATTGATGGCGCATCCGTTCCAGCGGTTACGCTCGCGCATTCTCCTGTAACGGCTGATATTACCGGAGAAGTTATAGACATGGGCAATGGTCTCGAAAAGGATTATGAGGGTAAGCCCGCTTCTGTTAAGGATAAAATTGCATTGGTTTATATTGGTATTCTGGAGGGAAGCGGAGAAGGATTACGTAATCTACATCGCAGCGAAAAGGCTGCAATTGCCATTAAGTATGGCGCAAAAGGGCTCATCATTCTTAACCAGGTAGATAGCGGTGTACTGCTAACCGGTACGGCTTCTGTGTCCGGAGAATTAATTGCTATTCCGGCTGTTTGTATTGGAAAAGAAAATGCATGGCTCTGAAAGAAAAACTGAAGACAAAAAAAGTTCAGGCGCAAATTACAATGACTAACCATAGCGACCTGATAAAGGCAAGAAACGTAGTGGCTACATTGAAGGGAACACAATTTCCTGATGAAAAAATTCTTATTGGAGGACACTTAGATTCGTGGGACTTAGCAACCGGAGCAATTGACAACGGAATTGGTTCATTCTCTGTGCTGGATATCGCTCGCGCTTTCAAAGCCAACAAACTTCAACCCAAACGGACAGTTCAGTTTGTCATGTTCATGGGCGAAGAGGAAGGTTTGCTGGGGTCGAGGCATATGGTCCAGCAGGCCGTGAAAGACGGTTCGATTAATTCCATCAAGTACATGATGAATCTTGACATGACTGGTAACCCAATTGGCATTAATGCAGGAGGAAAACTAAGTGACACCACCTTTTTCAAAACAGTTGGGGCTGAAATCAATAAAATAGACACGATCTTTTCTAACAAATTTGATAATGGCTCAGGTCTTCATAGCGATCATCAACCGTTCATGCTCGAAGGGGTTCCAATTCTTGGCGTGATTAGTAATCTGGATCGTTCCATTTACAAATGCTATCACTCTGATTGCGATGATTTTAGTTTGGTTAACGAACAACATATGGTCAATACTGCACGGTTCGGCACAATGATTTTGTATGCTGTGGCCGATGCTGAAAAACTTCCGGCTGAAAAAATGGACAGTGAAACCACCAAACAGTTTATGATCGACAATAACCTGAAAGAACCATTGATTATAGGTGGTGACTGGAAGTGGGATAAATAATCACCTTAATAAATCAAAAAGAAGGAAAGTCCTGGTTCTCTTTTTTATATTTATAAGTGACAGCCGCTACCGATCCATCAACAAAACTATCTTGCCAATATGTGTTCCGCTTTCAAGGAGTTGATGAGCTGCTGATGCCTCCTTCAATGGAAATGTTTTATACACAATAGGCTTAACTTTTCCAGATATAAGCCAAGGCCACACGTGTTTCTCCAGTTGGTTCGTTACAATTGTCTTGAATGAAACATCCCGGGCACGTAGCGTAGAACCTGTTATTGTCAATCGTTTTCGCATGATTTGAGAAAGCTTGATGGTGGTATCATCTCCTCTCATGAAATTAATCAAAACCAATCTCCCCTCCTCAGCCAGACAATCCAGGTTAGCAGCAGTGTAGTCTCCACCGATCATATCGAGAATTACATCTACACCTCTACCCTGGGTAAAGTCTTTGATCACATCACTGAATTTCACAGTTTTATAATGGATTGCCTTGGTTGCCCCAAGTTGCTCACAAAATAAACACTTCTCTTCCGTGCCAGCAGTGGTATACACGGTAGCTCCCCAGGCTTTGGCCAATTGAATGGCGGTAACTCCAATACCACTTGAACCTCCATGGACTAAAAAGGTTTCACCGGGTTTTAAGTGTGCGCGATCGACTACATTACTCCATACAGTGAAAAAAGTTTCTGGAAGAGAAGCTGCTTCTGTAAAATTTAAGTTATTAGGAATAGGTAAACATTGTCCTTCTGGCACAACACAAAATTCAGCATAACCTCCACCGCTTACTAATGCACAGACGTTATCGCCCTTTTTCCATCGTATGCAATCTTCACCTGTCTCAACAATAGTCCCCGCAATCTCCAAACCGGGTATATCCGGAGATGCACCAAGAGGTGCAGGATAATGACCTTTACGTTGAGCAACATCTGGTCTGTTTATTCCGGCAGCCATTACTTTAACCAACACTTCGCCTTTCCCGGGTGTTGGCTGGGGTCGATCTTGCAACTGCAGTACATCTGGGGTGCCTGGAGCCGTTATGACAATGGCTTTCATGATTGGCATTGTAAATTTTGCCATTACTGGTGGAGCTAAATCGCCTCAGAGCCTCTTTCGCCAGTGCGTAGACGAATAACTTCTTCCAGTGGCGTAATAAAAATCTTTCCGCTGCCAATGAGGCCACCATCATTTGCTTTGGTTGCCTGAAGGATTGCATTGCACGTGACGGTAACAAACTCGTCATTGACCGCTATCTCTAGCCGTATATTCGGTACCAGATTCGGCACTACTTTTTGTCCTCTGTAAATTTCTTCCGTTGTGGCACGGCCATGTCCAGAAACATGATTAACTGTTATTCTGGAGATGCCCGCGTCAATGAGAGATTCACGCACCTGATCCAGTTGATTTTCCCGTATGATTGCAATAATGAGTTTCATAGTCAGATTAATTTGGATTGATCATGCCGTACCCTCTTTCTCCATGATAGGAATTGTCCAGCCCCCTCATTTCACTTTCTTCACTTGATCGGATTTTTATAAATTTATTCAATACAAATAAAATAACGAATGTACCCGCGGCAGAGTATGCAATAGCAATGCCTACTGCCATTGCCTGAACGCCCAGTTGCTGAAGAATTGTCCAGCTGCCACCAGCCACTGTAGCCGCATCTCCCATCCAGCTTTCGCGGATAAAGAATGTTAGGAAAATGGCGCCCACTACTCCACCGGCACCATGAATTCCAAAAGCATCTAACGTATCATCATACCCTAATCTATTTTTTAGCATAATGGTCAAATAGCAAATTACCGTGGCAAGTACTCCCAATAACAAGGCGCCCCCAGGTTGTACGACACCTGCAGCTGGCGTAATCGCCACCAATCCAGCCAACACTCCGCTTACAAACCCAATCGCAGTTGCCTTTCCCTGATGAATACCTTCAATAATTACCCAGGCCAACGCACCTGCTGCTGCGGCTGCCTGTGTGGCCGTTAATGCCTGAGCCGTGCTGAGTCCACTCGATATACTGCTACCCGCGTTAAACCCAAACCATCCAACCCAAAGCAACCCTGCACCAATCATTGTCATTACTAAATTATTAGGACTCATCGGCAAATGTGGAAATAACTTTCTGGGGCCTAAGAAAAGGATAGCAACCAATCCACTCACACCAGCCGATATATGAACCACCGTTCCCCCGGCAAAATCAATTGCGCCTTTCGCTCCCAGGTTAAATAAAAAACCATCAGATGCCCATACCCAATGACATAGTGGGTTGTAAACCAATACACCCCAGCTCGCAATAAAAAAACAATAGCCTTTAAAAGAGACTCTTTCCGCAAAAGCTCCCGCAATCAAGGCTGGCGTTATAATGGCGAATTTCGCCTGAAACATAGAAAAGACATATTCAGGAATTCCAGCATCCATAACTTTTTCATCGATACCGGATAGGAGGAAATAATCTGGATTCCAACCAAACCAGCCCCCCAAAATATTTCCGCCAAATGCCATGCTGTATCCGCAAATAATCCACATAACGGTCATTATACCCATGGCCGCAAAACTGTGCATCATGGTACCCAAAACATTCTTCGTCCGAACTAACCCTCCATAGAACATAGCGAGTCCAGGAACCATCAATAACACCAACGCAGTGGAGGTCAGCATCCAGGCTGTTGTTCCTGTGTCTATTGGTGGCGAATCTGCAGCAAATAATCCTGAGATAGGCAACAATGTGAAGGCGAATGCAAAAAGTAAAATTCGTATTGTGATTTTCATTTTTTATCCAATTGGTTAATGGGCGGCTAAATATACTAACAGGAAGTTATGGATTGAACATGTTGTAGGGCAACTTATAAAATTTATAGTACCTATCGCCTGGTTAGGGTAGTTTTTGACTCACTTGCAATAAAAAAATGAGAATTCCTAAGACAATTGCCCCCAATAAAGGCTAGTCAACCGGAATATCAAATTAATGGTGCCATCCTTTTTGGATCAAACTTCTATTCTAAACTCCTACTTTCTCACTGAAGACATACCTTGACCGCCCCAAAATCCATTCTTATCTTTTTTGGGTCTTTCGTGAAATACCTTCATATTCGCCCCCTCACAACTTTTAATTTTACGGAATCCTTAAATCCCTTACATTTTATGAGTAGATCTATCAACTTTTCAGCAGGTCCCGGAGTGCTGCCACTTGACGTATTGAAGAAAGCCCAGGAGGAAATGGTCGATTATCGTGGCACTGGTATGTCGGTGATGGAAATGAGCCACCGCTCCAAAGAATATGAGGCTATCATCGGTGGTGCTGAACAAAATTTACGCAAGCTGATGAATATCCCTCAAAACTATAAAGTCCTTTTTCTACAAGGTGGTGCATCACTGCAGTTTGCTATGGTCCCGCTGAATTTGTTTTCGGCAGCCAAAAAAGCAGACTACGTATCCACCGGGGCATGGTCCAAAAAAGCAATTTCGGAAGCCAAACGATATGGCACCATAAAGGTTGTGGCATCATCAGAAGACAAAAATTTTAACTACATCCCGAAGCTTTCCTCTGTGATGTTCTCCGGAGATGCTGACTATGTACACATTACTACTAATAATACTATCTACGGAACCTGTTTTTCGGAATTGCCGGAAACTGGAAAAATTCCGCTGGTTGCAGATATGTCTTCCAACATCTTGTCACAAGAGTATGACGTTACAAAATTTGGGTTAATCTATGCGGGTGCTCAAAAGAACATGGGGCCGGCCGGTGTTACTGTCGTTATTGTGCGTGAAGATTTGATTGGACGTGCCATGAGTATTACACCCACGATGTTGGACTACAAAATCCATGCTGACGAAAGTTCGATGTACAATACTCCTCCTTGCTATGCTATTTATATAGCTGGACTTGTTTTCGAATGGTTACTGGAAAAGGGTGGAATAAAAGCAATGGAAAGAGAGAACAGACAAAAAGCTGCTATTCTCTATGACTTTCTTGACCAGTCCCGAATGTTCAAAGGCACAGTCGAACCAACATCAAGATCGCTGATGAATATCCCATTTGTGACTGGAAAAGATGAGTTGGATAACAAATTTATTTCTGAGGCCAGTAAAAAAGGTTTGAAGCAGTTGAAGGGCCACCGATCTGTTGGCGGTATGCGTGCCAGTATCTACAACGCCATGCCCCGCGAAGGGGTTGAAACACTGGTTGGTTTCATGAAGGAATTTGAAAAAGAAAACGGATAAGCTATGTGTGCCAAATTTAAAATTCAGACGTTCGACAAGATTGCATCGGAAGGGCTAAAACGTTTTCCGATGGACAGCTATGAAGTTGCATCTGAATTCATAACCCCGGACGCGTTGCTGTTGAGAAGTTTCTCAATGCATGATCGTGCACTTCCAACAAGCGTAAAAGCAATTGCGCGGGCGGGTGCAGGGGTGAACAATATTCCAATTCAAAAATGCACAGAACAAGGCATTGTGGTTTTCAATACACCAGGGGCAAACGCTAATGCGGTAAAAGAATTAGTGCTGGCCAGCTTGTTTTTGTCTTCTAGAAAAATATATCAGGGTATTGCCTGGTCACAATCCTTAAAAGGAAAGGGTGATGAAGTGCCAAAGCTTGTTGAGAAAGGAAAATCAAATTTTGCCGGCCCGGAAATTTTAGGCAAGACATTAGGTGTGATCGGATTGGGTGCGATTGGAATGCTGGTAGCCAATGCAGCGGAAAGCCTCGGCATGCGCGTGATTGGATATGATCCGTATATCTCGGTTGATGCCGCCTGGCAATTGTCAAAAAATGTTGAGAAAGCACGAAGTCTGGATGCACTCTTAGCGGATTCCGATTACATCACAGTCCATGTTCCGTTAATGGACAGCACAAAAGAGTTTATTGATAAGTCCAAGTTGGCACTGATGAAAAACGGTGTTAGAATCCTGAATTTTGCACGCGAAGGTCTCATCCATAAAACAGATGTACTGAATGCATTGAACAGTGGGAAAGTGGATTGCTTCGTTACGGATTTCCCCGAAGAAGATTTTATACAACATGATAAGATTATTCTTTTACCACACCTGGGCGCCTCCACCCCTGAAAGTGAAACGAACTGCGCCATGATGGCGGTAGATCAGTTGAGAAATTTTCTGGAAGATGGAAACATCAAAAACTCGGTCAACTTTCCCTCCGCTGATGTGCCACGAAATGGTGGGTTAAGAATTATTATTGCCAATAAAAATGTGCCTGCCATGGTGGGCAAAATCACCAATGTTTTGGCCGAACAAAATATTAACATTGCCGACATGCTTAATAAACACCGTGATGAACTGGCCTACAATATTATTGACATTGATGGCAGCATCAACGAAGAGCAAATAGCGAAAATAAGACAGATCGAAGGTATCATTTTAGCCAGGGTTTTGCCAGCACAAAATTGACAATGGGCAATTGACAATAGGCAAAGTTTTGTCAATTGATTTTTGCCAACTGTCAACAATCATTATAAAATAACGTATGAAGATCAGAGCATTCAAAGGCTTCCGGCCAATAGCAGAAAAAGCAAAGGCAGTAGCCTCCCGTCCTTATGATGTGTTGAACTCAGAGGAAGCCCTTGAAGAAGCAAAAGGTAATCCATGGTCTTTTCTAAATGTGGTCAAGCCAGAGATCACGCTTTCACCAGAAACGGACCATTACAGCACTGCCGTCTATGAAGCGGGGGAAAATAATTTTCAAAAACTGGTGAATGAGGGTGTCTTCTTTCAGGATAAAGAAGATTGTCTTTATATATATGAATTAGTTATGGATGGACGCTCCCAAAACGGAATTGTTGCCTGCGCCTCTGTTGAAGATTACATGAATGGGCACATTAAAAAACATGAACTCACGCGACCAGACAAAGAAACCGATCGTAAAAATCACGTCCGCGTTTCAATGATGAATGCGGAACCAGTGTTCTTTGCCTATCCTGCAAACAAAAGCCTCGACCAAACGGTAGAATCAATTAAGCAAAACAAGCCGGCTTATTCCTTTCTTGCTGATGACAATATACTACACCGCTTCTGGGTGGTGAACAAACCGGAGCAAATCCAAATTATTATCGCGGCATTTAAAAAAATGCCAGCTACGTATGTTGCCGATGGACATCATCGTACTGCAGCGGCTGCGTTAGTAGGCAACGATCTAAAGAAAGAAAATCCGAACCATACTGGCCAGGAAGCATACAACTATTTTTTGGCTGTGCATTTTCCCGATAATCAGCTGGCCATTATGGATTATAACCGTGTAGTGAAAGATTTGAATGGTCATAGCATTGAATCGCTGCATAACGGTTTGGCCACTTCTTTTGAGGTGGTGAAGAAAGGAAAGGAATCCTATCGACCATCACGATTGCACGAATTCAGTATGTATCTGGATGGAAGATGGTATGCGCTTATAGCTAAAGAGGGTACGTATAACGATCATGACCCTATTGGGGTGCTGGATGTCACTATCCTTTCGGAAAAAGTCTTGAAACCACTTTTTAATATCCACGATCTGAGAACGGACAAGCGCATTGATTTCGTAGGTGGTATGCGAGGCCTGAAAGAATTGGAGCGGAGAGTGAACAGCGGTGAGATGGCTGTTGCCTTTGCACTGTACCCTGTTTCCATGAAGCAACTGATTGATATTTCAGATAGTGGTGAGATCATGCCACCTAAAACCACCTGGTTTGAACCTAAACTTAGAAGCGGATTAATTGTACATAAGTTTTAAAATCCTATGATTGAGCTCCCCGTAACAGCCATTCTTTAACGGTTGGTGACCGTGCAGGGAAAAAGTACTACCTTTACACCTTCGTTTAACCAAAACAATGAAAAAGTAAACTATGGCTAAATCACAAGAAACTTGGAGTAAAAAAGAGAAGGAAGACAAGAAGAAGAAGAAAAAGAAAGAGAAGGAGCAGAAGAAGGAAGAAAGAAAAGCCAATAAAGGCACAAAAAGCTTCGAAGATATGATCGCCTATATGGATGAAAACGGGAATTTCACTTCCACACCCCCTGATCCAAGCAAAAGGGTGGCCATTCGTGAAGAGGACATTGAAATTGGTGTTCCAAAAAATAGAGTAATCGAACAGGCGGATCCTAATAGAAAGGGGATTGTAACTTTCTTCAATGATTCCAAAGGATACGGTTTTATCAAAGATTCAGACTCGCAAGAAAGTATATTTGTCCATCTCAATGGATTAGTTGACAAAATCAAAGAAAATAATAAAGTAAGTTTTAGAGTCGAAATGGGTCACAAAGGACCAAATGCTGTTGATGTTAAATTAACTCAGTAAACGCTACATTGTATTAAGACGCACAGTCTTTTTCTGATCCCGATGACATCGGGATCATTTTTTTGCCTTTTTTGCTTCGAATACCTTTTTGATTATCCGTACTTTAGCTTAGGCATATAAACATTACCACAAGCAGTATTTCGATTCTCATCTTATCATAAATGAAAATCCTGATTTGCACTTCGCCCGGACATTTTGAATATGGCGATTCAGCCAAACCTGAATTAATTAAGGATCATGCTATCCTTAGTATTAAGCGAATTGGAATTTGTGGCACCGACCTTCATGCCTTTGAAGGCACCCAACCCTATTTCAGTTATCCTCGAATCCTGGGGCATGAACTCGGTGCAGAAATCGTGGAAGTTGATGGCCACTTGGATTTTAGGCGAGGAGAAATGGTTACCATCATTCCGTATTTCAATTGCGGAGTTTGTATTGCCTGTAGAAACGGGAAGCCCAATTGTTGCACGAACATTAATGTCTGTGGGGTTCATGTCGATGGAGGAATGTCAGAGTATCTGCTAGTCCCATCATATGCGTTGGTACACGGTAACGGATTGAGCATGGATGCCCTTGCTCTTGTTGAGCCACTGGCTATTGGTGCACACGCCATAAGAAGAGCTGATGTGAAGCACGGAGAATACATTTTAGTGGTGGGCGCTGGACCCATCGGGTTGGGCACGATGGAATTTGCAAGGCTTGCCGGTGCGCAGGTGATTGCATTAGACATTAATGAAGCCCGCCTGGCCTTTTGCAAAGAAAAAATAAAAGTACCTCATACTATCAATGGCAGTGTCGTCAATGTGGTCGAACGCTTGAAAGAAATTACAAGTGGTGATATGCCAACGCTTGTGATCGATGCCACAGGGAGTTTGAAAGCCATAAATAATTCTTTCCAATTCATAGCCCATAGTGGACGATATGTCTTAGTGGGTCTGCAAAAAGAAGCGATCAGTTTCAGCCATCCGGAATTTCACAAGAGAGAAGCAACATTGATGAGCAGCCGGAATGCTACGCGAGAGGATTTTGAAATTGTAATTAAAGCAATGAAGACCAGGGAAGTCGATCCCACTGCCTACATCACGCATAGGGTTAATTTTGATCAAGTTAAACATGAATTTGAAAGCTGGCTAAATCCGGCAAATGGCGTTGTTAAGGTCATTGTAAATTGTGAGTAGAAAATAATTAACTGCATACCGCATCCCTACTCAACCAGGCTGAAAATTCTGTTCCACCGAATTTTATGAAGGATATCCGCTTCGTTATCCAGTGACATCCAGATAAATAACGCTTTTCCTACAATATGATTTTCCGGAACAAATCCCCAATAACGTGAATCAAGAGAATTGTGTCGGTTATCTCCCATCATGAAATAATAATCTTGTTTAAAAGTATAGTTTGATATTGCCTTACCATCAATGGAGAGGGCGTCACCTTCAATCACTACATTTTCATTGTTCTCATACTTCACGATGATTTCTTCATAAAATGCAAGCGTAGAATCATTAACGATTATTTCCATTCCTACTTTTGGTATCACAATGGCGCCATAGTTATCACCGGTCCATTGGTTGGATTTTGCTATTGGAAATATTCCGTTATCAGGAATTTCGCGTTTAGTGTAATCTTCCTGAACAGAGATAATATAAGGAACAGATTTTAACTCTTTGATTTGCTCTTTGGTAAGCAACATTTTATAAATGGCATTTTTATCGGGTGATCGGCCCAAGAAATAATAATCATCTGAATCCAATCCTAATTTGATAAGGTTTCGCTTGTTAATTTCATCCTTGGCTGAAACAAGATAACTAAACTTCATTTCTTCATGGTTTGAAATCGGCTGGCCATTCACAATGAGCTGTCCACTCTTAATTTCCAATAGGTCTCCCGGAATTCCCACACAACGCTTTACATAATATGTTTTTAGGTCAATAGGATAATCAATTCCGTTACTTAAGCTTTTTGGCGGTATATTAAAAACAACAACATCTTCCCGCTTTACTTCGCTGATTCCTGGCAGACGATAGGATGGCAATTTTATCCACGGCAGATAAGACGGAATTTCAGTTCCCCAGATTTTTTGATGGGTTAAAGGAATTTGTAGTGGAGTTCGTGTCGTGCGGGTTCCATAATGGAATTTGCTCACAAACAGATAGTCGCCTACTAATACAGTGTTTTCCATAGAAGCGGTCGGTACAACAAATGCCTCTACCGTTGTCCATCGGATTAGCGTTGCCGCTATGACGGCAAAAATAATTGCGTCCGACCATTCGCGGACGAAGGATTTAGGACCTGTCTTTTTATCCTTCCTCCAGAATTTCAAAGTCATCGTGAATAAGTTAGTTGGTAATTCTCTTTTTAACGAGACTTATCACAATAGGTTTATGCATTTCCAATCATCCGGACGAATGTCCTTACTGGTCAATTACGACCACGTCATCTTTTTGAATGTGGGTTATCATAGCCAAATACACCGATCCGGTAAGTGAAAACATATTATTATTTTTCTAACTTGATCATTTAATTCTTATACCATGTTCGATTTAAGTTCAGTACGTGCGCAATTCCCATCGTTGCTTCGCAAACCCAATAACATTCCCATGACCTTCCTCGATGGCCCCGGTGGCACTCAGGTGCCTGACCGGGTAATTACTGCCATTTCGAATTATTACAAAACTTCCAACGCCAACACGCATGGTGAATTTATTACAACGCACGAAACCGATATCGTAGTTACCACTATGCGCACATCTATGGCTGCTTTGCTAGGCGCAGAGAACTCGAACACTATTTCAATTGGGCAAAATATGACCACACTCAATTTTGCCCTCGCAAGAGGCATCGCACGGCTACTAAAACCAGGAGACGAAGTGCTGATCACACAACTTGATCACGAGGGCAATCGTGGACCGTGGTTAATGCTTCGTGATTTCGGAATTAAAGTGCGTGAGGTAAAACTTCTTCCAAGCGGAGTATTGGATTACGATGACTTCGCAGCGAAGATCAACGAGAACACACGCGTGGTGGCTATGGGAATGGCAGCCAATTCAATTGGTACAATAAATGACGTGCAAAGAGCCAGAGAACTTACATATAAACATAACGCATGGCTGGTGTTGGATGCGGTGCACTACGCACCTCACTTTTCAATTGATGTGCAAAAATTAGGTTGCGATTTTCTGTTGTGCTCGGCTTACAAATTTTACGGCCCGCATGTGGGTATTTTATACAGCCGCCCTGGCTTACTCGATCGCATCCCAACGGATCGCTTGCGTACTGCCGGACAAATTGCTCCGGATTCCATTGAAACTGGTACACTCAATCATGCAGCTATTGCGGGTGTAACAGCTGCAGTAGATTTCCTCGCGAGCCTGGGAAAAGGAACAACTCTTCGGGAAAGACTGGTCAGTGCTTATCAAAACATAGGTGAACATGAGCAAAAACTTGCCATACAACTTTATGAAGGGTTAAAGAAAATTCCGGGGATACAAGTAATTGGCCAGGATTTTTCTTCTGCTCATCGCGCACCAACCATTTCATTTACGCTGGAAGGAAAAACTCCTCAACAAGTATGTGCCCATCTTGCTACCAAGAATATTTGTGCCTGGGACGGACATTTTTACGCCATCCGGGCCATAGAAATATTAGGTCTGCTGGAAAAAGGTGGTGTAACCAGGCTGGGGTTTTCCGTGTATAATACACACAATGATGTAGATGTAACATTAAATCAATTGAGGGGTCTTTGACATTGTGGCTTAGCGACATGCCACAGCACGTAAGAAAATTTATGATATTCTTCACTTATGAAACTTCACGGACTAACCAATTTCCGGAAAAGTACTCTTATTCTTTGATGTGTCAGGTTGGAAGGCTTGACAGCATGTGGAGATCAGCAAAACTAACTACACTCGTGGCTAAGAAGTCTCACAGTGTAGGCGTGCAAAAGTCACCATTGTTGGCAGCTAGCTTTGCGTCACGGCAATAAGTAATTACTAAAAATTTGCTTTATGAGAACCCACAACGTCTTGGCATTGTCCGGGGTAACCTCTAATTGTATAACTAAACTTATAACTGTCCCAATAAAAAGTCCTTTCCAGTCAAATTTGTCCATTTCCCTTGCTAAATCGGTGAGATGATCAAGTTTACTTTGAATGGATTTTAATTGCTCATTTGTCAAGCCTATAATCGCGATACTACCTTTTAGTGTCGAAATTTTTTTCATTAAATCCTCGAACTCGTGAACCGAAAATTTTCCGCCCTCGTCTTTGAAGGTAATTTTGATTTCAGCTATTTCCTTTTTAAGTCTTTCCCATTTATTTGGTGCAGTCAATTCTCTGGATAGAGCTGATAACCAAGCTTGAAAGCAATGCAACTGGTACGGCCAATCAACAGAAATGTTAGATTGTTTATAGATATCAATACCTGGGCAATAAATCGCATAGTGACTGGTCTCAGAGTTAGGACCAGTTTCGAATGAAAAAAAGTAGTCAGTGTTAATATATTTTAAACTTGTCGCCACCTGTCGATGTGAAATCAGACTTGCGTTTTCAGTAAATTCAAATTGAGAAGGTGATAAGCCTTCCTTTTCAATTATGTCAAATAGCTGGTCTTTCTGTGATACTAATAGTTTCATTATTCAGTGCTGTCAGATCTTTCAAACTTACGTATTTCAAATTTAGTATATTCTTTGCCTATGAAACTTCATGGGCAAAACAATTTCCAGAAAAAGTAATTTATTTTTGATGTCAATCCGATTCCAGCAGCAATTATTAGAAGTATGATGACCTCGCTCGCGATTGTCTTTTTAAATCCATGGTTCATAGATTACTTATGTTAGGCTTATGTCAGTGTTAGCAGCCGCTTTTTAATCAGCGTAATTTACTTTTGGCTTATCTTTTCGTGCATCTGTGACTTTAGAGTCATCATTCTTTTTAACTCTTGTCAAGAACGTAACCATCTTCATAGTTTCAATCCATGATAGAGTGCCTTGCAAAATGAAACAAATACAAAAAATAATTATTGTTAAAACCCATCCACGAGTAAATCCAATACCTAATGAATGTCCACAAAATAATGAAGCTACCAGTGCTACAACTGAAAATGAAGCAATAAGGAAAGCATTCCACCTCCTGGCGATCCAACTATGAATCTTCTCATGTATATATGAGTGATCAAAAACTACTGCCGCATACATCTTATCATGCTTCTGAATTGTATCACTTTTCTTCCGCAATATAAGCTTACCGATTTTCTCATAAGTTTTTTCCGAGAGATTAAATTCATAACTAAATCCATTGAAAAAGAAAACTAACCGTAATAATAATATAGTTATTGTTCCGATTAAATAACCAAGAACTATAACAAGTGATCCTAAGCCAAATAATGCAACAACAATACTTGTTTTGTTATCACTTGTAAATAATATTGAAATTTTATCCCAAAATGGGTCAGGATAATCTAACCCAAGTCCTAGTGATAATGAAAGAAGGAAAATTAAAGGAGAATACAAGAACCGTATTTGTCTATCTTTATCCATATCCAATTGCGTTTGCGTTTATGCAGTTGCGGGACTTTGAAAACTAATCTCCCACGTGACCAAACGTTGAACGAAGATAAAACTTGCTGCTTACACTTTACCCCGCAATTGCATAAACATTTAACATTTGTGCCTGGGATGGACATTTTTACGCCATCCGGGCCATAGAAATATTAGGCCTGCTGGAAAAAGGTGGTGTAACCAGACTAGGGTTTTCTGTGTATAATACGCACGATGATGTAGAGGTAACATTAAATCAATTGAGGACTTTATAAGAACAGCTGTGAATAATGACCTATTCCAGTGATTGTTGAAACTTCACTTGTCATAAACACTTGGACATGGCAAAAAAATAGTATCACTTTTAAATTAGTAATTACGATAATTCATCATGGTTATCTAAAAAAAAACTGTAACTTAAATTCCATAAATCAACTCCAGTGAAAAAAATAACTACCCTGCTTATTGTATTGACTCTGATTAACCTGGTTGCCAATGCCCAGGTAAAAATTCAAAATCTATTGTGCGAGAATAGAACTAATCCTACTGGATTGGATGAAAAGCAGCCACGCTTTAGCTGGCAATTGATTTCAGAGAAACGAAACGCGATGCAAGCCGCTTATGAAATCCGAGTAAGCGATGCACTGGCTTCCTTGTCGAAAGGAAACATCTGGAGCAGTGGAAAAGTGAGTTCCGATCAATCACTCTTTGTGCCCTATGGAGGAAAACTTCTCCAGTCAGGTAAAAAATATTTCTGGCAAGTACATGTTTGGGACAATTCAGGAAAAGCCTCTGCATGGGGTGAAGCTTCGTATTGGCAAATGGGATTATTGAATGCCTCCGATTGGAAAGCAAAATGGATTCAACCCGGCTACAAAGAAGATACAGTCAATCAGGCCAGTCCATACTTTAGAAAAACATTTAGTACCGCAAAAAAGATTGCTTCGGCTACTGCTTACATCACTTCCTTAGGTTTATATGAAGCGTTTATCAATGGCAAACGCGTAGGAGATGCTTACCTTACTCCTGGCTGGACCAGTTACAATAAGCGGTTGCAATATCAACTGTATGACATAACAACTTTATTAACCTCTGGCAATAATACAATTGGAGTGGCCTTGGGCAATGGTTGGTATCGCGGCTTTATCGGGTTCTCTGGTCAGAAGAATTTTTATGGAAAAGAATTAGCGCTGCTGGCACAAATAGAAATTCAATATAGCGATGGCACAAGAGAAACAATTGTTACCGATGACTCCTGGAAATCATCGACCGGCTCTATTGTTTCCTCCGAAATTTATAATGGCGAAACCATTGATGCCCGTAAAGAAAAGTCAGGATGGAATACTTCATCATTCAATGACGCGGATTGGCAAGGCGTAATAATTAAATCGAGCGGAACTCCACCCCTGATCGCTACCTACAATGAACCAATCCGGAAGAAAGAAACTTTCAAACCCATCAAGTCCATCACTACACCTAAAGGTGAAAAGGTTTTAGACTTCGGACAGAATTTGGTGGGTTGGGTACAAGTGAAGATTAAAGGAAATGCCGGTGATAAAATTACACTCTATCATGCCGAGGTATTAGATAAGGAAGGGAATTTTTACACTGAAAATCTTCGTCCGGCAAAGCAAAAGAACGAATACATCCTGAAAGGAAGCGGTGAAGAATTCTTTGAACCACATTTCACCTTCCAGGGTTTTCGATATATAAAAATTGAAGACTACAAAGGAGAAATCAATCCGGACAATTTTACAGCAGTCGCCTTGTATTCAGATATGCAACCGACAGGAACCTTCACCAGTTCGAATCCATTGATCAACCAGTTGCAACATAATATTCAATGGGGCCAGCGCGGAAACTTTTTGGATGTACCCACCGATTGTCCGCAGCGCGATGAACGTTTAGGTTGGACAGGCGATGCACAGGCATTCGCCAGAACCGCCACCTTTAATTATGATGTACACAACTTCTTTTCTAAATGGCTGAAAGATGTAGAGGCCGATCAGATTGATGGCAACGTGCCGTTTGTTGTCCCTAATGTGTTAGGAGCCGGAGCAGCAGGATCAGCCGGTTGGGCCGATGCCGCCACGATCATTCCATGGAATATGTATCTCGCCTATGGCGATAAAAGAGTTTTGGAAGATCAGTTTGCCAGCATGAAAGCATGGGTTGGCTTTATGGAACGCAACAGCACCAACTACTTATGGAATAAAGGTTTCCACTTTGGCGATTGGCTTTTCTACAGACCTATTGATGACAATGATGGTCGAGCGGCTGTAACGGATAAATACCTGATTGCCCAGTGCTTCTTTGCTCACTCAACCGAGTTGGTAATAAAGACTGCGAAAGTGTTAGGCAAACAAGACGATGTTACAAAGTATTCTGCGCTTCTGAAAAATGTGAAAGATGCCTTCATGAAAGAATACATGACGGCCAATGGAAGATTAGTAAGCAGCACACAAACTGCCTATGTGCTGGCGCTGAACTTTGATATGCTTCCCGAAAACCTTCGTGCCTATGCTGCAGAAAAACTAGTTGAAAACATAAAGAGCTATGGGAACCACTTAACCACAGGCTTTCTGGGCACTCCTTATTTATGTCATGTACTTAGCCGATTTGGATACGATGATGTTGCGTATACCTTATTGCTCCAGGAAAACTATCCTTCGTGGTTATATCCGGTAAAGGTGGGCGCAACTACTATCTGGGAACGTTGGGATGGTATTAAGCCGGATGGCAACTTTCAAACTCCGGACATGAACTCATTCAATCATTATGCCTATGGCGCCATTGGTGATTGGATGTATCGTATTGTAACTGGAATTGACACTGACGAATTAGCTCCAGGATATAAGTCCATTGTTATCAAGCCTCATCTTGATAAGCGGCTGACGCAAGCTTCGTCTGAATATAAAACCGGTTATGGTTTGGTAAAGTCCTCATGGAAAACCACGGATCAGGCTATCACGTTGGATGTTGAAATCCCTGCCAATACAAAAGCTTCCGTATTTGTTCCGGCCGCAGCCGCTGAAAATATTTCAGAATCAGGCAAAGCGCTTTCTACTGCAAAAGAAATTTCTGCGATAGGAAAAGAAGGAAATTACATCAGACTTGAAATGGGTTCGGGTAAGTATTCATTTGTAGTGAAGAAGTAATAAAATCAGTTTGCAGTAGGCGGTTGGCAGTTTTAGTTATAACTAACTAGGAGAAAGAAAATAAGCAGTTCTACTTGTTACTGCCTACTGCTTACTGCCTACTTCTGAAAAAACCGGCTGCGTCCACGCCTTTTCAAAATCTCCGTCCTGAAAAGGATTTGTCTGCAGTTTACTCGAAGTTATTAAGGCGCGCACAAACAGGTATTCATCTGTGACCGTGAAACTCCCATTAACACTATCTATTGACTTTAAGACGCGTGACTCATTTTCATTTTTGCCTACACCGATGAATTCAATTTTATAATTCACACCTTCAGCCGCTGCTACTTTAATTTTCAATTCATTATTTTCAAAAGAGACCTCTTCCAGGCTCACCCCGCTAGCTGCATAAAAGTTGCCGGCTTCCATGGCAGCAATCAACGAAACCGCATCCAGTTTTTCCGCTTGCACCATCACCCATCCCCTTCCCGCATTGGCAAAAGCATTTCCGAACTGATGATAATTATGACTGTCATCCGTTGCAAGTCCAAACATAAGTGGTTGATTTCTATTCACATAGGCGATATTGATTTTATCCCACATGGCTTCGGTGCTCATGTGAATAGAATCACCATAATTGTTTACCAGGTGATGTCCGTTATACACCTCAAAAAAACGTTCTCCCTTGAGATTGATCATATCCTCCAACGAAATAGCCCATCTGAAATTAGGGTGATTGATGTGCGGAATCATTGGCACACCCGTTTCTTCGCGTTGCTTTAGCACTGCATCTACGGATTGTTGCATCGCTTCTCCTACCGTAGCTCCGTTTGGAGCCGGAATAAGTTTCCGAATATTGGTAGCATTTACATGCACGGGTATTTTATCAACATAATTCGAAATCTCCTCTGATGGAATTATCAAAAAACCATCGCCTTCGATCTTACTTTTATACTCCGCGAATGTTTTCAATTTAACCTGTGTGCGACCAGTGTCTGATTTGAATTGGACCCACTCTGCACCAAACTTATTCAGATAGTTCTGAAAACTAGTTTCATACAGCGGACTCTTCTGAATCACTACCCATTTCTCATCGCGCGCCACTGTGTTGTGATCAGAAAGTGCCGCAAAATCATAGCCCTTCGACTTATACCAATCCAGCACCATCTCCGGAAACTCATCGCCATCGCTCCAGTAGGTATGTGTATGCAAATTGCCCTTATACCAGGTTAACTGTATTGTCTCTGGAGTTTTGCAGGTGATCAATAACAATATTGATAAAAGAAGAGCGAACAAGAATTTGACTTTCATAATTGATTAGCTTTGAAATAGCTAAAATAGTAATAAGAAACTAAAGTTTACGAGTACGATACAGGATGGAGCATGACGGCTTATTAAATAAGATTTCCGAGATTTATTTGATAAATCACAATTATGAAAAAATATTTCCTCTACATCCTGGCATTTTTCTATGCATTAATCGGATTTGGTCAGTCCAAAAACAGAGCACAAGACAGTATTTACAATTCATTTGTTAGTCCGCCCAATGCGCAAAACAGCGTGTTTGGTGGGTGGCGAAAAAGACATTGCCTATCAAAACGGCAAGAATGTATTGGCTATGTTTGATAAGTATAGAATCAAATACGTGACGAATGACTATCCGGCCGGGCATACTTTCATTACCTGGCGACATAACCTGGTTGAATTCGCCCCGCTTCTATTCAAGTAACATTTATACCAAAACGGATTTGATATGAAAAAGTCATTCACACTCATCGCTGTAATCATTGCGATTTACTCTCAAGCGCAGCAAACGGAAATTCCATTATACGAGGGAGTTGCGCCAGGCTCAGAAAAATGGACCTGGTCTGAACAAAAAATCAATGCCAATGGCAACGTGTTGCTGGTGGATGTATCAAAGCCCACTCTCACGCCTTTCGTTCCTGCAAAACCAAACGGCACGGCTGTAATTGTTGCGCCTGGTGGAGCCTTTCATATTCTTTCGATCGAAAGTGAGGGAAATGAGGTAGCTAAAAAATTAAATGAAAAAGGTATCACCGCATTTGTTTTAAAATACCGATTGGTTCATAGTGACCCAACGAAGCCAGAAAATAACATAATGACTTTGATGGCATCTAGAAATTACAAGAAACTTGACTCCATTAATGCCCCAGTAGTACCACTTGCATTGCAGGATGGCTTGACTGCCGTGAAATATGTTCGCCAACATGCCAAAGAAAATAACATCGATCCTAATAAGATCGGATTTATGGGGTTTTCTGCAGGCGCCACGCTAACAATGTCAGTCGTATATAGTGCCACAGATGAAAGTCGTCCAAACTTTGTGGCTCCAATTTATGCCTATGCGAACGCCATCATCGGCTCCGCTGTTCCATCAGTAAGAACACCCATTTTCATTGCCGCTGCCAGTAATGATGATTTAGGGTTTGCCAGTCACAGTGTTCAAATTTATTCTAAATGGCTTGAAGCAAACCAGCCTGCCGAATTGCATATGTATGAAAAAGGAGGTCATGGATTTGGGATGAGAAGACAAAATCTTCCGGTTGATTCCTGGGTCGAGCAATTTATCGAATGGATGTGGATGCAAGGTTATTGCACAAAGTAAACATGAATTAATAAAAAGCATTATGAGTTACCAACTCAGCTTCAGTCCTTGTTTCAGTGCCTTTGTATATCTCTTCTTATCGAAACGATAAAAGAAAGGTGCCTTATGAGCGCCTCCTGTTTTACGCTCCTTTAACCTCTCCAAAATTTCAAGCGCCAAAATTCGTTTTTGGAAATTTCTCCGATCCAATTTCTCTTCGAGAATCGTTTCGTACAGTTTTTGAAGTTCCGGCATGGTAAATTTTCCCGGCAAAAGATTATAACCCACAGGGTGATCATTTAAATCAAGCCGAAGAGAATCAAGGGCTTTCAACATAATCTGTTTATGATCGTAAATCAGCTCCTGAACCTTATGTATATCCCACCAAGTACAATCGTCACTTAATATATCTGGCTTTGGATTTACTTTAGAAAATTCTACGAGGGCATAATAGCCAATCGAAATAAATCGCTTGTTCATCCAGCTTTTAGTATCCGGAATCTTCTTACCCTTTTCCCGATTAGGATCTCCAAACGTGTGGAACTGTTGCAGGTAAATATTATCCAGCCCGGTGCGTTCCTGCAAAATCCGTATGGCCGAATCGTCCACCGACTCCACATGCTTCACAAACCCGCCCGGCAAACACCAGGGGCCATCTTTCCACTTGAGCAAGAGTACTTTAAGTTGGTTTTCGTGGAAGCCGAAAATCGCGCAATCTACCGAGACATGGGGCAAAAAAACACGATCCCCACGATGAAAAAAGTCCTTTAAAAGCGTAGAATCCATAGTCTTCATTCAATCAAGAAACATAGAAATGGGTAATCGGTCGAATTTCTTTGGCAATCTATAGAGTGTCATTGAAAAGTCAATGCAAAATTGATATTATTGTGTGCTTTTTACACATTGAAAATTCTATTTGACCTCCATGAAAAATGTATCCAAAATATTACAGTGTACTTTATCTGCACTGAGTTTCGGTTTACCTTATCAATAAAATTCAATCAACTAAATTTCAATCATGAATAAACAAGTATTACACGTTATCCTAGCAGGCGCATTCCTTGTTGGGATGGTTAGCTGCGGCCCTAAGTGGACCGAATCAGAATCAAACGGAATTAAAACCGTAAAGAATGAAGGCGGCAAAACACTTGGTTACTCTTCCACCTCAGGAGTAACGCTTCTTACTGTTGATCGCTTAGGCTTTAAGGACCTTAACAAAAATGGTCAACTCGATAAGTATGAAGACTGGCGCTTGTCAGCTGGCGATCGTGCAAAAGATCTCGCCTCCCAAATGAGTATTGAGCAGATTGCTGGTTTGATGTTATATAGCCGTCATCAATCTATTCCAGCTGCCAGTCGTGGCTTTATGGCTGCAACCTACAACGGAAAGGGCTTTGAAGAAAGCGGAGCAAAAGCGTTTGATCTTACAGATCAGCAAAAAGAATTTCTCACCAAAGACAACGTGCGTCATGTGCTCATTACTTCCGTGGAAAGTCCTGAAGTAGCAGCACAATGGAATAATAATGCACAAGCATTGGTAGAAGGTTTCGGATTGGGTATTCCTGCCAACAACAGTTCAGATCCACGCCATGGTACCATCGCCAATGCGGAATATAATGCAGGTGCAGGTGGAAAAATTTCGATGTGGCCAAGTTCATTAGGCCTGGCCGCTACCTTCGATCCACAGCTGGTAGAACAATTCGGAAGCATTGCTGGTAAAGAGTATCGTGCTTTAGGTATTGCTACTGCACTCTCTCCCCAAGTTGATATTTCTACTGACCCACGATGGTATCGCACGAGCGGAACGTTTGGTGAAGACCCTGGTCTCTCTACGGATATTGGCCGCGCTTATATCGATGGATTTCAAACTTCAACGGGCGACAAAGAAATTGCTGATGGTTGGGGTTATGAAAGTGTGAATGCAATGGTGAAGCATTGGCCCGGTGGTGGATCTGGGGAAGGGGGCCGTGATGCACATTATGGTGTTGGAAAGTATGCGGTATATCCCGGAAATAATTTTGCCATGCACATGATTCCATTTATTGAAGGCGCATTCAAACTAAAAGGCAAAACCGGCATGGCTTCCGCAGTGATGCCTTACTACACCATCTCGTACAATCAAGACACCAAGAATAAAGAGAATGTGGGCAACAGCTACAACAAATACATCATTCAGGATTTGCTGCGCGATAAATACAACTATGATGGAGTGGTGTGCACAGACTGGCTGGTAACCGGAGACGAAACAGCGATTGATGTTTTCATTACCGGCAAATCGTGGGGCGTAGAAAGTCTGTCGATTGCCGAAAGGCATTACAAAGTGTTGATGGCTGGTGTCGACCAGTTTGGCGGCAACAACGATATGAAACCAGTAATTGAAGCATACAATATGGGCGCAAAAGAACATGGTGAAGAATTCATACGCGCACGCTTCGAACAATCGGCTGTTCGCTTGTTGAAAAATATTTTCAGAACCGGTTTGTTTGAGAACCCTTACCTTAATCTGGAGGAAACAAAAGCCATTGTGGGCAAACCTGAATTTATGAGAGCAGGTTATGACGCGCAGTTAAAAGCTGTGGTGATGTTAAAGAACAAAGCCAATATACTTCCATTGGAGAAAAATAAAGCAGTTTATATTCCTAAGAAATTCACGCCTGCAGGCAGAAACTTTTTAGGCATGGAAACTCCGGAAAAACTGGAGTATCCGGTAAGCATTGATATTGTGAAAAAATATTTCAACGTGACCGATAATCCAGATGAAGCAGATTATGCACTGGTATTTGTAAGCAGTCCGAATTCCGGCATTGGATACAACGGTGAAGATGCGAAGAAAGGAGGCAATGGATATGTGCCGATCTCCTTGCAATATGCCGAGTACACAGCAAAAGAAGCAAGAGAAGTTAGCATTGCCGGTGGTGACCCATTAGAAAAATTCACTAACCGCAGCTATAAGAACAAAAAGAACAAAGCCATTAACATTACTGACCTGGGCACGATTAATGATACCTACAAAAAGATGAAAGGAAAGCCCGTGATTGTTGCCATTAACATGAATACACCTATGATCTTCTCTGAATTTGAAAAGAATAGTAATGCGATACTCGTTCATTTTGGCGTGCAAGACCAGGCGTTGCTAGATTTAATTACCGGTGCCGCAGAACCTTTTGCCCTGTTGCCATTACAGATGCCAGCCAACATGGAGACAGTAGAAAAACAAGCCGAAGATATGCCCGGGGATTTGGAATGCTATGGAGATGATCAGGGTAATAAATATGATTTTGCCTTTGGATTAAATTGGAAAGGCGTAATTAGTGATGAGCGGAAAGCGAAGTACAAGAAATAAAAAGTAAATTGACTCCTGTCAGTCTGAGTTTTGTCGAAGACTGACAAATAAACTTGTTTTCGACATGCTAAACATGACAACTAAAATTTAAAAAAAAATGATTAACCGAAGAAAATTTCTCCAAAACACCGGAGTACTGGCGCTTGGTGGCTTAGCCATCTCCCAGCCAACACCTGGCATGCCTGTAATTAAAAATCTTGCCGACACAAAAAATGTTGGACTGCAACTTTACACCATTACCAATGCCATGGACACCGATCTTGATGCCACCTTAAAACGTGTTGCAGAAATAGGATATAAAGATCTGGAGACGGCCTTCAGTCGCAAGGGCGGATTCTATGGATTGAAGCCCAAAGAGTTTGCCTCCAAAGCAAAGGAATATGGACTTTCATGGCGAGCACACCATATCGGAGGAGCACCGTTTAGGATGCCTGCTGGTGCCAAACCTCCTACCGGCCCTGACGGAAAGCCAATTGAATTTCCTAAAATGCTGAACCTTCGTGATAACTATCAGGAAGCCGTTGATCTTGCTGCGGAAGGCGGAGTGAAATACCTTGTATGTGCCAGCACTCCGATTGATACAATGGATGAAATAAAACAGTCGATCGAAGTATTTAACAAGGCGGGTGAAGCCAGCAAGAAAGCTGGAATCGGTTTTGTGTTCCATAATCACACCAAAGAATTCGACCGCATTGAAGGCAAAGTACCCTATGAAATGTTCCTCTCGGAAGTTAGCGCTGACTTGATGAAGTTTGAATTGGATCTGGGCTGGGCTACAAAATCTGGAACCGATCCGGTCGAATTATTTAAAAAGAGCCCTGGCCGTTTCCCACTATGGCATGTGAAGGACTTAAGTCCTATTACACAGAAACCAGTAGAAATAGGTACTGGGTATGTGAATTTAAAACGCGTGTTTGATGCAGCCGAATCATCAGGAATGCAATACTTCTTTGTGGAACAGGATGCTGCCCCGCAACCAATGGATAATATTGCTACCAGCTACAAAAACCTGAAAGTGTTGATTGGGTAAAGAAAACGTCTTGGCATCTTGAATCCTTGTTGGCAGACTGATACCTTCTTGCAAGTTGTCCAAAAAAAATCTGGCAAAACGTGACAGGAAAAGCTCAGGATACTGTCACCAACCAGTTTGTTCCGGGACAATGAAACCGTAAGTAATACTAAACTGGCGTTATTTCAGATTGAACGTAGTTGTATTCATTTCATCCAATAACATCAATTATTCCTCTTCATATACCGGAATCAATAGCAAGAAAATAAATAAAGAAATTACAAATGAACTGCCCTTTGTTTTTCAGGGACATTATAGTATGACTCTGATTACCGATGGCATAGATACAAAAGCTTTGCACATGACAAGAGGGAATTCAATTCAGGAGAAACAATAAAAGTTAGCATGTTGGGGTTAGGTGGGTTTACAGTACAATTACTTGGTCAATAATTCCATAAGATTGGACTATCTTAGCACACCTAAATCCTAGCTCATGCAGATAGTCCTCGGTGTAATCTTTCATTTTATCGGTGGCTTTGCGTCCGGCAGTTTTTACATGCCATTTAAAAAAGTGAAAGGCTGGGCATGGGAAAGTTATTGGATCATCGCTGGCTTATTTTCATGGCTGATTGTTCCTCCCCTGGCAGCGTGGTTAACCCTCCCCGGATTTTCGGAAATTATAAGAAACGCATCTGCATCATCCATTCAATACACCATTCTATTCGGAATATTGTGGGGCATAGGTGGCCTCACCTACGGACTAGGCGTGCGTTACCTGGGCATGTCATTGGGAAATTCTGTGGTGCTGGGTTTTTGTTCTGCCTTTGGTGCGATTGTTCCCTCTATCTATTACGCTATTGTTCCTACTGAAGGCAAAACCAGCATTATTGACATGATGACAAATACATGGGGGCAGGTGGTGTTGTTGGGGGTGATATTATGTTTGTCAGGGATCTACATCAGCGGACGTGCAGGCATGATGAAAGAAAAAGAATTATCGGAAGAGGAGAAGAAAAAAAGTGTGACAGAGTTTAGTCTTATTAAAGGATTGATCGTAGCAATCGCATCAGGAATACTTAGTTCATGTTTCAATTTCGGTATTGAAGCCGGTAAACCCATGGCTGAAACTGCGGTGAACATGGGATTAAATCCGTTGTTTCAAAATAATGTTACGTATGTAGTTTTACTTTGGGGCGGACTGGCTACCAATTTTATCTGGTGCATGATACTGAATGCGCGTAACAACAGTTATGGCGATTACACCAATAAACATAGTCCGCGAGCGAAAAACTATCTTTTCTCAGCATTGGCTGGAACAACATGGTTTATGCAATTCTTCTTTTACGGAATGGGCGAAAGTAAGTTGGGAAACGGTGCGAGCTCATGGATTCTTCACATGGCATTTATCATTTTGGTTGCTAACGGTTGGGGAATTGCGCTGAAAGAATGGAAGGGAGTATGTAAAAAAACAAAGACTACGATCATACTGGGAATATCTACGATTTTACTTTCTGTATTGGTGGTGGGATATGGTAATGCAATAAAATAATCCTTGAATCACAAAGACTCGAAGACGCAAAGAAACACAAAGGACTTCGTGTACGTGCGCTTCGTGGTTCATAATATAGACTGAATATGAAAACAAAATTCAAACACGTAAGCTACCACTGGGACGAATCCAAAGCAGCACTACTTAAAGGTGACGAGGTAGGATTATTAATTTATCGCTCTAATTTATTGGGTGCCGATTTGCGTCTCACTAACTATGGTGGTGGCAACACTTCCTGCAAAGCCATGGCAAGTGATCCCATTACAGGAAAAGAGAAGGAAGTGATGTGGATAAAAGGATCGGGTGGCGATATTGGTACGCTCAAGCGCAGCGGACTTGCCGCCTTGTATTTGGAACGATTGAGAAATTTAACCAACGTATACCGTGGATTAGAATACGAAGATGAAATGGTAGAACTGTTCAATCATTGCATTTATGATCTGAACTCCAAAGCTCCGTCCATCGACACACCGCTTCATGGATTTCTGCCTTTCAAACACATCGACCATTTACATCCGGATGCAGCCATCGCCATCGCGGCAGCAAAAGATGGAAAGAAGATTACACAGGAATTATTTGGCGGCACTGTTGGCTGGGTAGAATGGCAACGTCCCGGTTTTGATCTTGGTTTGAAGCTAAAAAAATGTTTGGATGATAATCCGGGAATAAAAGGCATTATGCTCGGCTCACATGGTTTGTTCACGTGGGGCAACACTGCTTATGAAAGCTATGTGAACACGTTGGAAGTAATTGAAAAGTGTGCTGAATATCTGGAACAGAGCTACGGGAAGAAAAGACCCGTCTTCGGTGGAATGAACATCAAGTCGTTATTAAAAGAAGATCGCTTGAAACAAGCAGCAGCACTCGCTCCTATCCTGCGTGGACTTTGTTCCAGTCATACGCGCATGATTGGTCACTTCACTGATGATGAACGCGTGCTTGAGTTTACGAACTCACACGACTTGACCAAACTGGCACCGATGGGCACGAGTTGTCCCGATCACTTCCTGCGCACGAAGATCAGTCCACTGGTAGTGAACCTTGCTGCCGATGCAGACCTCAGTGATGCAAAAGCAACAAAAGAAAAACTACTTCCTGCTTTTGAAGCCTATCGCAAGATGTACTCCGACTACTACTTCACTTGCAGGCATGAAAATAGTCCGGCTATACGCGATGCAAACCCGGTAGTGATTTTATATCCCGGTGTCGGGATGTTTACGTTCGCGAAAAACAAACAGACGGCACGCGTAGCCGCAGAGTTTTATATCAACGCCATCACCGTGATGAAAGGAGCTGAAGCTATTTCTGAATATACCTCGCTCCCACGTCAGGAAGCCTTTAACATCGAATACTGGTTACTCGAAGAAGCCAAACTGCAACGCATGCCGAAGCCGAAACCTCTTACCGGAAAAATTGCACTGATCACGGGTAGTGCAGGAGGAATTGGTAAAGGCATTGCTAAGAAGTTTGTGGAAGAAGGAGCTTGCGTGATCATCAACGACAACGATACCGATCGTCTTGTCAAAGCGGATGATGAGTTTAAATCCAAATATGGTAAAGATGCGTATGCATCTGTCCTGTTGGATGTATTGAAATCAGAAAACATAAAAGAAGCGTATGCCAAGACATCGCTTGCTTTTGGTGGAGTTGACATTGTAGTGAACTGTGCCGGCATCTCCATTTCAAAACCACTGGAAGAGCACACCGAAAAAGATTGGGATCTGTTGTATGACATTCTGGTAAAAGGCCAGTTCTTCGTCACACAAGGTGGTGTGGAAATCATGCGCAAGCAAGGCCTGGGTGGTGATGTGCTGAACATCGTCAGTAAAAATGCGCTCGTGAGCGGACCTAACAATGCCGCTTATGGTTCCGCGAAAGCAGCCCAACTTCATTTGAGCCGATTGAATGCTGCGGAACTGGGTCCTGATAAAATTCGCGTGAATGTAGTAAACCCTGATGCCGTAATCTCCGACAGTAAAATCTGGGAAGGTGCGTGGGCAGAAGGCCGCGCGAAAGCGTATGGTGTGAAAGTGGAAGAGTTGCCTGCCTTCTATGCAAAGCGTACCTTGTTAAATGAAATCATTCTACCGGAAGACATTGCCAATGCATGCTTCGCCTATGTGGGAGGATTGCTGAATAAATCAACCGGCAATGTATTGAATGTGGATGGCGGGGTGGCCATGGCGTTTGTTCGATAAAATTTAAAATATCAATTATGAACCACCAACCTGCCTGTCGGCAGACAGGGACACCTAAGACACAAAGCAACACAGTGTTCTTCGTGAACCTCCGAGCCTTCGTGCCTTTGTGGTTTAAGATTTCGTTGACGATTCTAGTCCTATTTTCTTTTGAGAGCTATTCACAGGAAAGTAAAAGACACAGAGTCATTGTGCTCACTGATATTGAAGCTGATCCTGATGATGCGCAATCCTTAATTCGTTTTTTGATGTATTCCAATCAATGGGATATCGAAGGACTGATCGCTACTACTTCCATTCATCAAAAAAAGAGAGTAGCCCCTGAATCGATTCATAAAATTCTGGACGCCTACGGAAAAGTGCAGCCCAATTTGCTGAAACATGAAAAGGGATTTCCATCAGCAGACGAACTGAAGTCTAAAGTAAAAAAAGGATTAGCCCTGTATGGTATGGAAGGCGTAGGTGAAGGTCATGACTCCGAAGGTTCGGAATGGATTATTAACGTATTGGAGAAAAATGATGACCTGCCTGTTTGGGTTTCTGTTTGGGGCGGCCCCAACACACTGGCTCAGGCGTTATGGAAAATCAAAAAAACAAAATTCGCTAAAGAAGCTGAGAAGCTCTATTGCAAACTAAGAGTGTACACCATTTCCGACCAGGATGACTCCGGCCCGTGGATCAGGAAAAATTTTCCCACCATATTCTTCATTGTAACACCGGGATACAACTATTCATTTGCAACGTGGTTGGGTATTGCTTTTCCGCTACCCGGCTCCAATGTAGAAGTTACTTCCAATGAATGGCTGGCAAAAAATATTCAACAAGGTCATGGCCCGCTCGGTGCTGTCTATCCCGATGTTGCCTATGGTATGGAAGGCGATACACCTGCATATCTATCATTGATAAACAATGGACTTAATGATGCAGAACATCCTAACTACGGTGGCTGGGGCGGGCGCTATGAATTGTACAAACCCAAATTTGATGATTCTAATGTAGGCCGCTTCAAAAGAGAGAACTGGCCGAAGGATGAACCGGAGACGCGAGCTATCTGGACAAACGCGAATGATTCCATTGTATCAACTGTAGACAAAAAGAGTTATGGTGGAAATCGTGAAACCATCTGGCGCTGGCGCGAAGAATTTCAAAACGACTTCGCTGCACGAATGGATTGGAACGCGAAACAGTTCAGTGAAGTAAACCACCCTCCTGTTCCAGCCCTCGCACATCCTGAAAGTTTTTCCGTAAAATCGGGAGAAGAATTTCATTTGAATGCTGATGGCACCACCGATCCGGACGGAGACTCGATGAGCTATTGGTGGTTTCAATATAGGGAAGCAGGAACGTATAAGGAAGTGGTAAGTTTCAAACCCTATTCACCAAACTTGTATAATCTTCCAGTGAATGCACCTATAGTGACTGCACCACATACCATTCATTTTATTTTGAAAGTGACTGACAAGGGAACTCCTGTGTTAACGCGATATAAACGAGTGATTGTAACGGTATTGCCCAAATAGTATAGCGATGCATCGACTTGCCTTTAAAATGAAACTCCATACTGGTCAAACAGCTGAATACAAGCGCAGGCATAATCAGCTGTGGCCAGAACTCGAGCAACTTTTGAAGCAAACCGGTATTGAAGATTATTCCATTTTCTTAGATGAGGAAACGAATTACCTGTTTGCCGTTTTGAAAATCAACAATCCAGATGCGATGAATAATCTACCCAATCACCCGGTAATGAAAAAGTGGTGGGCGTATATGAAAGATATTATGGATAGCAACCCCGATAATTCTCCGGTGAGTATTCCATTGAGGGAAGTGTTTTATTTAAAGTAAATTTTATGCACCACGAAGTCACCAAGAATACAAAGAAACACGAAGTGCTTTGTGCAACTTTGAGCCTTAGGCTTTCGTGGTTCAAAAAAACTAACCTATGAAAATAGACAAAACCCAAATTCAAAAACACAACGACAATCTTTATTCAGCTCATCAGAGAAAAGTAAAGCAACTTGTCAATGAAAATCCCATCGCAAAAAGAGTAATCAACAAGCTCGTTGATTTTCAGATTGCCATACCGAGTTGGGCATTGGGAACGGGTGGCACCCGCTTCGGTCGCTTTTCAGGAGGTGGTGAACCACGTAATCTGGAGGAGAAAATCTCGGATGTTGGTCTTCTTCATTCGCTAAATAAATCCAGCGGTGCAATTTCACTTCACATTCCCTGGGATATACCTGCCAGTACACGCAAAATCAAAGCGCTCGCTGCAGAGAATGGGCTTCTGTTCGATGCGGTAAACTCCAATACGTTTCAGGATCAACCTGGACAAAAACTAAGTTATAAGTTTGGATCACTTCAACATGTCAATGCCAGAGTTCGTCAGCAGGCGATTGACCACAATATTGAGGTAATCAAACATGGTAAAGCGCTAGGTTCCAATTCAATTACGGTATGGCTATCCGATGGCTCTTGCTTCCCCGGACAATTGAATTTCAGAAAAGCATTTCAACGCACGTTGGAGGGACTACAGGAAATATATGCAGCCCTTCCTTCTAATTGGAAAATGTTTGTTGAATACAAAGCCTTTGAACCCAACTTCTACTCCATGACGGTAGGTGACTGGGGCCAATCGTATTTATATACAAACAAGCTTGGCCCAAAAGCTTTCACCCTGGTTGATCTTGGCCATCATTTACCTAATGCCAATATCGAACAGATCGTATCGCTGTTGCTGATGGAAGGAAAACTCGGAGGCTTCCATTTCAATGATTCCAAATACGGTGATGATGATCTAACCGTGGGCAGCATCAATCCTTATCAACTCTTTTTGATTTTTAATGAATTGGTAGAAGGTATGGATGCCAGAAAAATGAATCACGCTACTGATTTAGGTTGGATGATAGATGCTTCCCACAATGTGAAAGACCCTCTCGAAGATTTATTGCAGTCCGTAGAAGCTATCAAGATTGCTTATGCGCAAGCTTTACTTGTTGATCGCAGAGAACTGAACCGTGCCCAGGAAGCCAATGATGTAGCAAGGGCACAGGAAATTTTACAACAAGCCTATCGCACCGATGTGCGTCCACTCGTTGCAGAATCAAGATTGAAAGCAGGGGCCGCATTGCAACCCATTCAATTGTTCCACGATCTGGATGTAAGAAAGCATTTGATTTCAGAGCGTGGACTAAAAACCATAGCTACCGGACTATAAGTCTTATATCTTACGTCTAAAGTCTTATGTCTATCCCTGTCATCGCCATCTTCGACATCGGCAAAACCAACAAGAAAGTATTTCTCTTTGACGAGTATTATCAAATCCGATTTGAGAAATCAATTCAGTTAGCTGAGATCAAAGATGAAGACGGTTTTCCATGCGAGGATATTCATTCACTTACCCGATGGATAAAGGATTCATTCAAGGAACTATTGAGTTTATCTGAATATAAGATCAACGCAATTAATATTTCTGCGCACGGTGCGAGCTTTGTACATCTTGATGAAAGCGGGAATCCAGTTGCCCCACTTTATAATTACCTGAAACCATACCCGGACGAACTAAAGAAAAAATTCTACAACACTTACGGAGGAGAAAATGAATTTTCAAGAATCACCGCTTCGCCTGTTTTAGGTAATCTTAATTCTGGCATGCAGTTGTATTGGCTCAAACAGGAACATCCCGAAATTTTCAAAAGAATAAAATACTCCCTTCACCTGCCGGAATACATCAGTTACTTGTTCTCAGGGAAACCGGCATCCGGCATCACCAGCATTGGTTGTCACACTAACCTATGGGATTTCAAAGAAAATAACTACCACCAGTGGGTTAGCCAAGAAGGAATTCTTGAAAAACTAGCCCCTATCCATCCTTCGAACGAAGTTGTTCAAGCAAATCTTAAAGGTCACGAAATTCTATCTGGTATAGGATTACACGATAGTTCAGCGGCCCTTATCCCCTATCTGAAATACTTTACTGGACCTTTCGTCCTGCTTTCAACAGGTACCTGGAGCATCAGCCTTAACCCGTTCAATCATTCGCCTTTAACCTCGGAAGAATTAGAAAAAGATTGCTTATGTTATTTAACGTATCAAGGCAAGCCCGTGAAAGCTTCACGACAATTCGCGGGACATGAACATGATCAGGGAGTTAATCTTCTTTCGCAATATTTTAATAAATCAAAAAAGTACTATCAAACTATTTGTTATGATGATGCTGCCATCCAAAAACTCAAACTAAATCAAACAGATCTTCACAATGAGGCGCTCACATCGTTAGGGTCATTTGAAGAAGCGTATCACCTGTTAGTTATGACTCTCGTGGAGAAACAAAAAGCTAAGACAGGATTAGTTATACAAGACGCTTCGGTGAAGAATATCTTTGTGGACGGAGGATTTAGTCAGAATAAAATTTATATGAATCTGTTGGCCCAGGCGTTTCCGAAAACAAAAGTAAATGCTGCCTCATTACCTCAGGCTTCGTCACTGGGAGCAGCCCTTGTCATACATGAGAAATGGAATCCCCTTCCACTACCACAACACTTAATTCAAACAATACAATATCCCCTTCCTTCAGTATAAATTTCAAAATCTTTGTATAGTGATGTCTGCCAGACTATTGGTTGTACCCCAAGGATAGGTATAGGTAGCAGTCGGCACAGTAATACTCATAAAATCTCCGCTGAGTTTGCCATCATCAAATACAATGTTAAAGGGATAGACGGCTAGAGCATCATTGGCGTTAATCCTTATTTTCTCGAAAGATGTTGCGGTAAATCCTACCACTTCCTTTTCCGCATTGGTCGCAACACCATTGATTTTCATGGTTTGATTTTGAATATCAAAGTCGCCAGATGGGGTTTTGATTACTTCAAAAGTAACCGCTATTTTATTGTCAGGTGTTGTGTACGCCCACTTCCCTTCCGGTGACGAAAGGCCTGGATCTTCGTCCTTACAGCCTACACAAACCAGTAAAAAAATAAAAACTAGCTTATTCATCTTTGCCGTCTACTTAAAATTCAAGATTAATAATTCAAATACCAGAATCCTAATCTTTACATTAGAGCTTTTAAGCCTTACCTACAGGCCAAACAATTCGTAGAAAATATGGACCTTACAATCAATTATGAGCCAATTAATCATCAGCAGTTTTGAAGAGTTTGAAGCCTATAGAGGCAAAGAACTTGGCGTGTCCAATTACCTGAAAATAACGCAGGAACAAATCAATATTTTTGCAGATGCCACACTGGATCATCAATGGATTCACACAGACCCAAAGCGTGCTGAAGCTGAGACCACTTTCAAAAGTACCATTGCCCATGGCTATCTGACACTCTCCATCGTCCCACATTTATGGGATCAAATTGCCGAGTTTAGAAATATAAAAATGATGATCAACTATGGGATCGAAAAACTGAAATTCAATCAACCCGTTATGGTCAATAGTGAAGTCCGACTTCGGGCAAAGTTGTATTCGATAGTAAATTTGAGAGGCATCACCAAGTTTGAAGTGGATGTTACATTGGAAATCAAAGACAATCCAAAACCGGCTTTTACAGCGTTACTGGTTTTTCTCTATCATTTTAAATGAGATTAGCCATAGGCCGCATCTTCAATTCTTATCAATACATGTCTTTTCTGGAAAGGCAATTGCAAGTACAAAAATCACAATTGCCATGTGCCGGTAAAGGACTATTTACAAAAATTGATATTCAAAAAGGCACTCGCATTGTTGAATACAAAGGTCGTTTACACCGCTGGAAAGATATAAAGCATGAGGATGGCCACAATGGTTACCTCTTGTACATAAACCCCAATGTCGTTATTAACGCGCAAGGCACTGTTAAACTATTAGGACGTTACGCAAATGATGCCAATGGCATTGTTCGAATCGATGGCCTTCGCAATAATTCCGAATACGTAACAGTGGGCAGTCGTTGTTTTATTACAGCAACAAAAAATATTAAGAATGGAGAAGAAATTTTTGTGAGGTACGGAAAGGAGTACTGGGAACTTGTAAAGAAAGTTAAAAAGTCTGGAGTAAAGATTACTCAGCCAAAAATAAATCAATCCTTATATTTTTTTACCCTTAAAAAGAAAAACCGATTTTACAGATTGCTCCTTTAAGTGTAAATAGTTTTTTCGCTCTTCATCTCTCATAAATTGTTCAAAGTCATTTTCAGTATCAAAACTCACCACATGCACTTCATACGGTTGCTCAATAGATGATTCCAAAATAGAATTCTTATCAGGTCGTATCCTCAGCATCATTTTTCCATTGTATCTGGAAATAATAGGAATGGCCACCTTCTCAAACTCATCGAATGTTTCTTCCTGATGTTGATTAATGTAGATTAACTGAGTGATGTAAATCATTACCTGCCAATTTTTCTATGAGTTTTAAGGGAAGCGGCCAACACTGAGCGAAGGGTTTTAATTGGAATATCCTTTTTCGGATCAAACAATAAAATCTTCATTCGTGTACGGTCCTCCTGAATAAGATCCGGGTGATTAACTAATTTACCATCTACAATGCCGAGATATGGAAGTTGGTTTTTACTTTGCACCCATAAATAACAAAACCGTTTTCCCTTATAGAAATAAAAAGGCATCTTATAATGCCAGACTTCTGTAATCCCATTATTGTAGGAAAGGACATAATCGCGTAAAAAGAGCAAGCAGCTCTTTACCGGCTCTTCTTTTTGTAAAAAATAATTATCAATCTCCCTGATCACTATTCCAGTTCAAAGTAAGTATTGACTAGTTGCTAAAGTAAGATTTCGCTGATAGGTTGCAACTGAATGTTTCTGTAATACACTTCTGCCCCTTCCGTTTGTATTTGGATTTTCCCCTTGGTTAGAGGAATCTCCCTTCCTTCAAAAGGTTGTCGGGATTTAAAGAGTTCCATCACCACCTTTCCGTTGATCATATGCACACTTCTATCCCCCAGGCAATATATATCCACAACGTTCCATTCGCCATTCGGGTTTTCAGCATCCGGATTTTTAATAATCCTCCTTCCATATTCAGAAGTGTAGCTAAATGGCAGCATAGGTTCATCGGGGTCATACACATATTCCTCCTTTTTTGAACCCCTTGCAGGAACATCAACCATACTACCATCAACGCTCCAATAGTCACCACAATCACCCTCTTGCACCTGGAATTCTTGCGATCGCATCCAGTTCCCATATGCCGCGCCTTGCGGCCCCACTGCATAATATAATATTCCGCTATCCCGCTTTTTATCTTTTCGCGGATGCCACTTTAATTCTCCCCATTTGAATTCCACTCTCAGGTGAAAGTTTTCAAATTCAGTCAAGGTAGATATCCCGCCAAAACCATCTCCTGAAATATGTATTGCAGAAGCTCCATCTTCCTGAACCACACTAAAGACCTTCCTGGGATCATTGTTTAATCCCGGAATGGAGAGGCTGTCAAATTTATTACGTATCGTATCGTAGGTAGGACCGAGATAAGTGTCCCAACCAGAAAGGTCTTGACCATTAAACAATATCAGCCATTTTGATTCGGCTGATCGTTTACTGCAACTATATAGCATAAGTGCCCAGAAAACTACAGTACATATTTTAATGAATTGCTTCATGAGATGGCTGGTTAATTATGCGGAATATAGTACATTAAATCTCATTTCATTTGGTCACTCCGCTAACCAACTACATTTATTTTGAGGTTAACGGGCAATGTCCAAATACCTGAATGCTCCTCACATTCCTTACAGTTTCGAATTTGTTTAAGAGAGTATACACTGTGCAATTTACTTTTTTACAAAGGATAAGCTTGACATGACGGCATCCTTAACCCTTCCAAGATATTTAGGGATCTCCTTTGGATAATTTTGAATGCCATTCAAATCTTCTCGCTCTGTTATATGAATAAGCCGTATCGCGTCAGTTACATCGCGGGAGGTTTGTTCCGCTTGAGATGCTGCCACCTTCAGCAATTCCACCCTTATTTCTCTTACGGTCCTTACAAAAAATGGGATGGATCTATAAGTTAAATCGTTATGGCGTTTTACCTCATCATAAAGCTGATTCAGTTTGACAGACATTAGTATTTGATAGCTGTTTTAATTGGCACTCCTAAATATACCTATTCCTGCAAGACTTAACTGATACAAATTAAAAAGGAGATGTAATGGAAAGCTATGTGCCTCATGTTGCCATAATGCCCTACCCGGCAATTATTTGATCAGGAAATAACTTATTGACGGCAATTGAATACACCCATAATACTTCGTTTTCAATATTAATTTCTCTATCAAAACGGAGCCCTAATTTTTCGAGGAGCTTTATTGACCTCACATTTTCCTTTATTGTCGTGGCCAGAATGTGGGTATGAGTAGAGCTGTTGGCTACATCTTTCAATACAGTTGTTGTGGCCTCATAGGCATATCCGCTTTTGCATACTTTGAGAAAAAGGCAAACCCTATATCGTAATGTTCAAGGTAATCTCGTTTGATAAACGTAATAATGCCTATTGGAACCTGCAGGTGTCGTAACCTGACCACCCAATAATTAGCTTTTGGGTTATCTATTATCTTTTGAATGTATTCTCTTGCGTCTTCTTTTGTCTTGACATTTCTATCACCAATAAATTTTATCCATTCCGGTGTATTTAATAATTCCAGTATAATTTCCTGGTCATCGGGATTTAATTCAGTTAGAAGAAGCCGGTTTGTCAGATAATTATTCTGCATTTTTATCAGTTAAATTGGTTAGCCATGAAAAAGGTTTTCTTCATCACAGAAAGCCCATTACTTTAAGACACCATTTGGGAAACCGTAAATTGATTGTTCTCCGTATCAATAGCGATTACATTGTAAACAGGTGCTCCTTCATAAGGCATGGCAATGTTTAACACCTGGCCTCCGCATTGCTTGATTCGCTCTGCCGCTTGAAGATGATCGTCTACTTCAATGATCAGCATGGTTTCTTTTCTCTCCGCATTATTTCCATAGGAAGTAAGCGCGAGGCGACCATAACCAGAATCCAGGTTTGACCAGAATGCCGATTTCGAATCGAGTTTGAAATCAAATGCTTTTACATAAAATTCAATGGCCCTATCCATGTCCTGAACAAAGAGCACGTGCATGACTCCTAAAGTTTTCATAGCTTAAATCTAATTTAAAGACGTTGAATTTTTTAATTGAATAGTCGTCAACTGGTAATAGTGCAAACGAACTAATTGTTAGAAAAGCATATTCATAGGAATCAGATTGTTCCCTAATTACTTTCGCCCTCCATCGGGCCTACCGTTTTTCTAAGCAATAGTTCAGTAAAGCCTTGTTTCACAAAATTTTCTAGTTCTCCCACTTGCTTATAACCTAATTCATCATAAAGCCTGATGGCGCCTTTGTTAAAGGAGGAAACACAGATAAAGATGTTGGGTGAAATTTTCAAAATTCTCTCTTCACAAAACATCAACAACTTTCCTCCCAATCCTTCTCCTCTACTGCCCTCGCGTATACAGATTGTTTGAATATAACCTTTAAAAGTACCGCAGATCTGAAGTATAACAAATCCTGTAATTTCCTTTCCATCCTCTACAACATAAATTTCCTTACAGATTCCCTCAAATGCTTTAAGGCACTGATTATAGTCCAGGCCCAAGGTAATCCAAGGGTCCGACTCCGACATCATTTTTGCACAAACTGTAATCTTATGCAAATCGGTTGTAAGGTTGATTTTATGTTCTTCTTTAGCTGGCATTAGTCTTTCCGTTTAATCGTCAAAAGAAATAGAACCGTCAAAACCGCGTTTACAAAAATATTCATAAACCCGAAATCAAAATGATACACCATAATAAAATATTCATTCAATACGTATGTCGTGAGAGCGGCCATTACACAGGCAACAGGAACTCCTCTCTCCTTCAATTTAATTTTTGAAAATATTCCGGTCATATATAATCCCAAAATTGGTCCATACGTATAGCCGGCAATTTTAAAAATGGTATTTATAATAGCTCCCTTACTATTCCAGAACAACATTACTATAAGAAACATCACAACATTTACTCCCAGCAAAACTCTATTTTTAATTTTGTTTCTTATTTCATGCGGCTGATTTTCGATGTTCATAAAATCATAACTGAAAGCGGTAGTAAGAGCAGCAATGCAGGAATCAATACTGGCAAAAGTGGAAGCAATGACACCAATCAAAAACGCTATCGCGCCTGTCGCTCCAAAATAATGCAAGGTAAGCAATGGGTACAGATCATCTGTATTCAGGAATTGTCCATTTTCTCTCGCCAGATGTATACCTTTTCGTTCGGCATATATATAAATTAATACTCCTAATCCTAAAAACATAGTTTGGGCAAAGGCAATAAAAAAACTGAACGTCAATACATTTTTCCTGGCGTTCTTTGCATTCTTAATAGTCAACGTCTTTTGCATCATGCTTTGGTCCAGGCCTACCAGCGCTACAGTAATCAATAAGCCCGAAATAAATTGTTTGAAGAAATTTGACCCTGTATCCAGATTCCAATCAAATACTTTGGAGTAGGGATGATTCAGAAGGACAGTTCCCAATTGAGATATAGAAAGGCCCAACGACCTTTTGACAGCAAAAATTGAAACAACAATTACGGATATCAGGAATAGAGATTGCAGTGCATCTGTCCATACAATCGTTTTAATGCCTGATTTGTTTGTGTACAACCAAATGAGAGCCAAAACGACAATGACTGTAATGAAATAGGGAATGTGCAAGGCATCAAAAAAAGCGAGTTGCAGGATTTTGATGGACAGCAACAACCTGAGCGCTGCACCAAAGGACTGGGACACTAAAAAAAAGAGGGAGCCCGTCTTATAGGTAATGTTGCCGAAGCGTGTATTGAGATAAGCATAAATTGAAACGAGCTTAAGTTTATAGTAGATGGGTGTCAATACAAAAGCGATGAAGAGGTATCCAACGATAGAGCCTAATATAAATTGGAAGTAGTGGAGATTATTATTACCCACATTGCCTGGAATAGATACCAGCGATACAGCTGAGATCCCAGAACCAATCATACCAAACGCGACCAAAAACCAGGGTGATTCCCTGTCACCATCAAAGAACGTGTTGACTTTGGTATGCCTTGATGTGAGACGCGAGATCAGCATCAAGATTGAAAAGTAACTCAGGATGATAAAAAATATCAGTGTAGTACTCATTAAACTATATTTCTACTAAAATGTCAATTGGCAATTTGTCCATTCAAACATCCTCAAGTTAAAGCGCGTTTGCAACGCGTACAACTTACTCTTCATATAATTGAGTAAAAAAGGATTTTCTACACTAAACAAAAAGGTCTATTGGAGATCGAATTATTGAATTGACAGTATGTTTTCATGGTTCCTCGTGATTTAAGATAAGGTGCCTTTAAATGTCCAATACTTGTCAAGGGTTTAATGAATCTTGTTTATCTATTATTTTTATTGAGATCAGTTTGTCTCTGAAAGCTTGGTTAGCGTTTTCATCGCTTTATCGGTATCTTCCTTAGCGACGAAGATATGATCGTGATAATAACCTGCTATCACATTGGCACTGATATTTTCTCTGGTAAGTGCATTTGAAAAAGCAGCGGTAAGACCAACACTCGCCAGTGATGAATGAACATTCAACGTAATCCACGAAGCAATGAATTTGTAGGAAATCTTCTTGATATCGGCAAGCTCTTTTGAGATGATTACGGTAACACCTTCCTTCTCTTTGAAAAGACCGATAATATCCTTCAGATCAAATTGAGATGGGTCTTTGGTGCTGTAGAAAATATATTCACCGGAATTTAACTCTGGCGAGAGGGTTTTTAAAATTTGGGATAGGTTGGTTTCACCGGGGGACATGAGCGTGCGTGTTTCTATTATTTCCGAGCCAATTTCCAAACTTCTTATCTATTCAGCAAACAGTGCTCGCAGATTCGAAGTTCGCGCGCGTTTGCAACGCGTGCAACCTACACTTTTTCAAATAACCTTTCTTTCCACTATCTTAGCTCAATGTCAGAAAAATATAAATTCCATGACCCCGAAGGCACTTACTTCATTACCATGTCTACGGTAGGATGGGTTGATGTTTTTACAAGGCCGGAGCTAAAACATGTGATTGTAGATTCCTTAAAGCATTGCCAAAAAGAAAAAGGGTTAGTCATCAATGCATGGTGCTTGATGCCAAGTCATTTGCATATGATTGTCCGTACTTCCAAAGTTCCATTATCGGATATAATGCGTGATTTCAAAAAGTTTACCGCTAAAGAGATTGTCAATGTGATAGGTCGGATCCATGAAAGCAGAAGAGAATGGATGCTCGAAATGTTTTCCAATGTAGCCGATGGATTAAAAAGAGTCAAAAATTACAAAGTGTGGCAGGATGGCAACCATCCGGAACTATTATTTTCAAATGAATTTCTACAGCAAAAGCTGGATTATATACATATGAATCCAGTTGTAGCTGAGTTTGTAGATGAACCAGAATATTATTGGTATAGCAGTGCAAGGGATTATTACACTAAGCAGAAAGGACTTTTGGAGGTTGAACTATTGGAGTGATGAGTAGCACGCGTTGCAAATTAGCTGGCGCGCGTTTGTAACGCGTGCCCCCTACCTTTTCCTTTTGGCACAGACTTCAATAATTAAAGTGACTTAGTGGAGGGACCTACAGTTAAGTTGATGAATAGCACGCGTTGCAAACGCGCGCTAAGTTACCAACACTCGCCAGTGATGAATGAACATTCAACGTAATCCACGAAGCAATGAATTTGTAGGAAATCTTCTTGATATCGGCAAGGTCCTTTGAGATGATTACAGTGACACCTTCTTTCTCTTTGAAAAGGCCAATAACATCCTTCGCATCAAACTGAGAGGGATCATTGGTGCTATGGAAAATGTATTCACCATGGTTTAACTCGGGTGAGAGGGTTTTTAGAATTTTAGATAAGGTGGTTTCACCCGAGAGCATGACTCGATTTTGTTGATTTTTTGGCGAAGTTAATGCGTGTTTGCAATTTTACAAAGTCGCTTAGTGCTAGCATTAAAAGTACAAAATTGAAGAAAAGGACGTGTTGCAAACGCGCGCTAGGATGGGAGACTTAGGGTCAATTTGCGTACATTGCAGTATGAATAAGAAATTTCAGTTTACAGCTGTAATCGAAAAGGAAAACGAAGGCTATGTTTCTTTATGCCCCGAGCTTGATATTGCCAGCCAAGGTACCACTGTTGAAGAAGCTACCTCAAATCTGAAAGAAGCAGTTGAACTTTTTTTTGAACACGCATCGACCAAAGAAATCAGTCAACGTTTGCACGAAGAGGTTTTTGTAACTCGCCTTGAAGTGGCCATTGGGTAAGCTTAAAATTATATCAGGCAGTCTGGGTTATCAAAATCACTTTTTGAAAATTAGTTGCCACGAGACAAATGCTCGTGTCCGTCAGAGTCCCTGAGGCGGGCTTAGGTTAACCCACAAATATTGGTGAATTTGGAAAGAAAAATGAGGATGGATAATTCAGTGATCGATGAACAAATCAGGGGGCTTACCTTTTCGGATGATCGGTTAAGACAACGCTACGAGTCGTGTTTATCTATGATTGAGTCAAGTGACTGGAGTCAATCCTTTCCCATGTTGATAAAGAACAGCTATGCGTTAAAGGGATTTTATCGTTTTATAAATAACGCCAGAGTGACCCAGTCGACTTTTATAGAAGGTTACAAAAGTGGTCTTGCCTGCTACAGTAAGCAACAGTCAGATCAAGAAAGCGAGTGGTATTTGATACACGACACGATGTACGTAGAGTTCAATGATCGTGAATTAGATTTGGGTTACACGCAGGGTGAAGACACTAATGGATTTTTGTTACATCATGGTTTATTGTTGGATCAGGATCATGTTCCACTAGGCTTGCTTCACCAAGGCATACTCCACCGGGATCGGGAGAATTTTGGAAAGCGGGAGGATTGTAAGAAGAAAGTCATTGACGAAAAGGAATCCTCCAAGTGGTTAGATGGGATAGGATCAGGAAAAGAGTTTAGTGGGTTTACGGGAAGGAAACTTATCCACCTATTGGATAGGGAAGCAGACATAGCCGATGTGATCAATTTATTTCTGAGTAACGGCTCTGAAGGTTCTGGTTTTATTATACGTGCGCGCCATGATCGCAGTACTCTGACACACAGCCAAAGAGATCGTGAGGAAAATGTAGGTCTGTTTCGGTTATTCAAACAAATTAAAGAGAGCATTCAGTATAAAAAAATCAAACGTACACTTCGCAATAAAGATGGTAAGCCCTACGAAGCCGAGTGTTGGCTACGCTATGAGGCGTATAAATTCAGAGGGATAGAAAAAGTCATCACGTGTGTATTCCTGGAAGAAGTTTCTTCTACGGAAGAATCTAAAATGACGGGATGGTATTTGTTGACCAATCTTTCGGTGCAAAATTTTGAAGAAGCCGAAGAGGTTGTAGAAAATTATACCAAGCGATGGACTGTAGAAGATTTTCATAAATGTTATAAGACAGGTTGTAGCATAGAGAAGCGACAATTTGATAGTAGAGAGCCGCTCTGTACTGTAATTGGATTTTTAGGACTCTTGGCCATTCAATTACTTCGCAGTAGATATTTGGCAAGAGTGAACCCCGAATCTTCTTTTGAAACAGTGGTCCCTCAAAAGGGAGCACAAGAGCTGGCAAGGAAAGTGGCCAAAAAATATTTGAAACCCATTGATCTGACTATTGCCCAAGAGGGCACCATGTTATGGTGGATACTTTTACTTGGAAGAATGGGAGGTCATCAGGGTTTTAAAAGCAAGGGCATGCCAGGGTGGCAAACATTATGGAAAGGCATGAATTATTTTAACACCCTGTTAGAGGGATATGAAATGCAAGCTTCACCATAAATGTGGGTTAACCTAAGCTGAGGCGGGAGACTCTGCGGAGAAAAGTTTGTGGATGAACCAGAATATTATTGGTACAGCAGTGCCAGGGATTATTATACTAAGCATAAAGGTCTATTAGAGGTTGAACTATTGGAGTGATGAGTAGCACGCGTTGCAAACGCGCGCTAGCTGGAATTATTTATTAATCAAAGTTGTTAAATAATGAACATGAAAAAGACCATAATACTAATTGCAGCTATTATTTCTATTTCTAGTTGCTACAGTCAAACAGCGCATGAATATGTATTAAGAGGAGAGGCTAAATATAAACTGCTAGACTATAGGGGAGCGATAGCAGATTATGATAAAGCTATTGAAGTTGAACCCAAGCAATATGATACCTATATTAGTAGAGGAAATGCTAAATATTATCTGCTGGACTACAGGGGTGCGATAGCAGACTATGATAAAGCAATTCTGTTGATACCAGAGAAAGTGAGTTTCCTAGTGGTTCTCACAAAGCGTAATGCTTATATTAACAGGGCAGAGGTTAAATATGAACTGCAAGACTACAGAGGGGCTATAGCAGATTATAGTAAATTAATAGAATTGGGGCTAGATAGTCTTGCTTATTTTGACAGAGGACTTGCTAAATCTCATCTTCAAGATTATAGGGGAGCGATAGTAGATTATAATAAAGCAATTAAATTTGCCCCCAATCACGCACCTTCTTATTATAAGAGAGGACTTGCTAAGTCTAATCTACAAGACCACAGAGGAGCTATAGCAGATTACAATAAAGCAATTGAAAAGATGAAGTGGCACGGGGCATTTTTTGAACACAGGCCAGATTTTTCAGAGGATTTTATTGAAAGAAAAATTGTTGAATCTGCAGATGTTATTTCTGCGAGAGGACTTGCTAAATCTGCTCTCCAAGACTACAGGGGCGCTATAGAAGATTTCAATAAAGCAATAGAACTTAATCCTGATGATTCAAAACCTTATTTTAGCAGAGGACTAGCCAAGTTGAAAATCGGTCAAAAAGACAGCGGATGTTTAGATTTCAGTAAATCTGGAGAATTAGGAAATGAGACAGCCTATGAGACAATAAAAAAATACTGCAACTAATTACCCTCTAAGAGTTTTTTAACATTCTATTTTTCAGTTGGATGGAGGATAGATTTAATAAATAAGGTAAAAAAATGAAGGGGACATTTATTTCTCCGCAGGAGTCCCGAGGCGGAGACTCTGCGAAGAAATGACGGGTAGACATAAAATATAATTTAGACTATGATTTTTTTCTTAGAAACACAAACGTTCACCCAAGCTTGTGCGCGTTTGTAACGCGTGCTACTCTTTAAAAATTTGTTTTGCACGCGTTAAAAACGCGCACAAACAGTAAGCAATCAGGTGTCAGTTGGGCATGACGCTATTTTGAGCGACCTCGTACTTTAGAAGATATTCGTGGTATTGAAATTAAATATTTATCCATATCAGTAATTGACTCAGTTATTAAGGTTAATTTAATAACATTCTTTTGCACGATTTCATAGTAAATATGTTTAGCTATTTGCTCTAAGCCCTTTACTGATACCCATGTAGGAACAATATCCAATACCTTCTTTAAAACTTCAAGTACCAAAGAATATAAAGCATTATTCTGAGACGACTCATCATCTACTTTGTATTGGAGACAATATTCATTTTCATTGTTTAAGGAAACTCTCACTGTAAAAGCTTTGGATTCAAATGAATAATCATAAGTTTTATTGCCAATGAAAATTACGATTCGAAAAGTATATTCTTTCATATTTCTTTGTTTAATGGAAAAAGGAGGCAATAACAAAAAAAATAATATTTGAATCAAGGCACCAATTTTAGAATCACCATCTTCATCTCTTCATTCTGAAAAAGAAGTCTTCAACACTTGCTCTATCGGCTAGGGATAGAAGCGGAAAGCCTCCCGCTTAAGGGCGGGATAAACTCCTTGGGATGTTCGGCAGGTTGGCGACTGTTGGTTCCCATCTGTCAGGCAATATGTACCTTTTGATTTAACAACTCAATGTTAAAGTTCACTTTGGCATTCAATGCTTTAAACACTTTTATAATCGTCTCAAATCTTGCATCCGTCAAACTGTTTTCAATTTTTGAAATTTGGGCGCGTTGCACACCTACTAGCTTTCCAAGTTCTTCTTGTGTCAACTTGCGTTCTTGCCTGGCTTGTTTGATGGCTTCTCCGAGTAAGTCAAGTCTCAATTCATACTCAAATGCGTCTCGTTTCTTTGTACCTACTTTGCCAATATATTTATCGGTCACTTCTTCCAACGAGTAGGTTTTTAGTTTTTTTCCTTCTTTCATTTTCTTTTAGATTTTTGTTCCACATATTGCCTGCGAAGTCTTTCTGCTTTTTCTAAGTCAGCCATTGGGATCTTTGCTGTCTTCTTAATTATTCCGTGCGTACTCACAACTAGGGTCTCCGTCTTTTCGGACTTATCCCAGAACGCAAAGAGTCTATACTTTATATTTTTGTAAAGCGTTCGGAATTCCCAAATCTGACCGGTTAACTTTTTAAATAATTCATTGTCATTTGTAACCTGTGCCTTCCTGATATTGTAAATGATTTTCTCCCTCGCCTTGTCATCAATCTGTTCGAGAAACTCAACAGCTTCTTCTAAGAATTCAACTCTGAACTTTGGTGTCACGCTTCATTTTTTGTCAAAAATAATTGTTTCCTTATTAAGAAACAATCTTGTTCGATTTGAAAGGTCTTCACCACTTGCGCGTACGGCAAGGATGGAGGCATTGTTGGAGCCCGAAGTGGGTCCCGATAGCTATCGGGAGTGCGGTGGGGCGAGGACTTGTAGCGTATAGTCCGGTGACGCCTCGGCATGCCGCCATTACCTCACCCATCCAAACCTATCAAATAGCTAAACTCTTCGCTACCCTCTCCTTAAGGAGAGGGTGATATGAGCCTTCAAGTTTCGGTAAATTCAGAGGGGTGAGGAGGGGCTACCACCCGTTAGCTTAATCTTAATCCGTTCCGTATTTTTGAACTCTTAATTTCTATCGATGAGTACGGAAGCGATTAGTGCAGAAAAAACCACTCCCAAAGCGGCATCCCTGCCTGCCGGCAAGGCAAGCATGGCCGGGCACCAGGCCCCAGCGCCTTATAAACCCAAAAACAAAGTGCGCATCGTAACGGCCGCCAGCCTCTTCGATGGGCACGATGCGGCCATCAACATCATGCGCAGGATCATCCAGGCCACGGGCGTTGAGGTCATTCATTTAGGTCACGACCGGAGTGTGGAAGAGGTGGTGAACACTGCCATACAGGAAGATGCGCAGTCCATCGCGCTCACCAGCTACCAGGGCGGCCACACGGAATATTTCAAATACATGTATGACCTGCTGCATGAAAAAGGCGCGGGCCACATCAAAATTTTTGGCGGTGGCGGTGGCGTGATCCTGCCCGAAGAAATAAAAGAACTGATGGCCTACGGCATCACGCGCATCTACTCACCCGATGACGGCCGCAGCATGGGCCTGCAGGGAATGATTAATGACCTGGTGCAGCAGAGTGATTATGCAACGGGTGAGACTGTCGACAGTCGACAGTTGACGGTGGACAAGCACGTGCAAATTGCACAGTTGATTTCAGGAGCGGAGAATTATTTTGATAAGCACAAAAGTGTTTTCGAGGAGATTCATAAAAAAGCTGCGTTGTCGAAAGCGCCTGTGTTGGGGATTACCGGAACGGGTGGTGCGGGTAAGTCCTCGATGGTCGATGAATTTGTGAGACGGTTTTTGATTGACTTTAAAGACCCCGCAAATGGCGGGGCAGGTAAAACCATTGGATTGATTTCTGTTGATCCTTCCAAACGCAAAACAGGTGGCGCGTTGCTGGGCGATCGTATTCGTATGAATGCGATTAATCCCGATTTTTCATCGGGACGTGTGTTCATGCGTTCGTTGGCAACACGACAAAGTAATCTGGCGCTGTCGGCTTATGTGAAAGAGGCGATACAAGTGTTAAAGGCTGCTGGTTATGATTTAATTATTATTGAAACATCGGGCATCGGCCAAAGCGATACAGAAATTCTGGATCACAGCGATGTGTCGCTCTATGTAATGACGCCTGAGTATGGTGCGGCTACCCAATTGGAAAAAATCGACATGCTCGACTTTGCCGATGTGATTGCTCTTAACAAGTTTGACAAGCGTGGGGCACTGGATGCGTTGCGCGATGTGAAGAAACAATATCAGCGCAACCATCAATTGTGGGATAAGAAAGTAGAAGACATGCCGGTGTTTGGCACGATCGCTTCGCAGTTCAACGACCCGGGCACGAACCAGCTCTACGTGCAGGTGATGAACAAGATTGTAGAAAAGACAAGCGCCAACCTGAAATCTACTTTCCACATCACCCGCGAGATGTCGGAAAAGATATTTGTGATCCCTCCGCACCGCACACGTTATCTCAGTGAAATATCGGAGAACAACAGGAAGTATGATGCGTGGGTAAAAGAGCAAGCGGAGATTGCGCAGAAGTTATATGCGATCGATAAAACAATAGAACATGTAAAGACCTCACCCCCTGCCTCCGCTGAAGCTTCGGCAGGCAGGCAACCCCTCTCCGGAGGAGAGGGGCACGGTTCTCCCTCTCCTCTGGAGAGGGAGTTAGAGGGTGAGGTGAATAAACTCAAACTAAACCTCGATCCCAAAAACCTCAAACTTATTGAAGAGTGGCCTAAAAAAGTGGAACAATACAAAGGGCCCGTCTTCAAATTCAAAGTGCGCGACAAAGAGATCGGCATTCAAACACACTCCGAATCCTTATCGCATCTTCAGATTCCGAAGATTGCGTTGCCGAAGTATGAAGCGTGGGGTGATTTATTAAAATGGAATTTGCAGGAGAACGTGCCGGGAGAATTTCCTTACACGGCAGGCATCTATCCTTTCAAGCGCGAGGGTGAAGATCCAACGCGCATGTTTGCAGGCGAAGGCGGGCCAGAGCGCACGAACAGAAGATTTCATTATGTGAGTCTGGCGATGCCGGCAAAGCGCTTGTCCACAGCATTTGACTCGGTAACGCTGTATGGCAACGATCCGGATTATCGTCCGGATATTTATGGAAAGATCGGCAACTCGGGTGTGAGCATCTGTTGCCTGGATGATGCGAAGAAGCTATATAGTGGATTTAATTTATGCGATCCAAAGACTTCTGTGTCGATGACCATCAATGGGCCCGCGCCAATGTTGTTGGGTTATTTCATGAATGCAGCTATTGATCAGCAATGTGAACTGTACATTAAGAAGAACGGACTGGAAGAAGAAGTCAGAAATAAAATCAAATTGATGTACTCCACCCTCTCCTCCGGAGAGGGTCGCCTGCCTGCCGGAGTTTCAACGAAGGCAGGGGGTGAGGTTCCCTCCTATCAAGGTCCGCTTCCAAAAGGAAATGATGGGTTGGGTTTGATGTTGCTTGGTGCAACGGGTGATCAGGTTCTTCCAAAAGATGTTTACGACAAGATAAAAGCTGACACGTTAGCACAAGTTCGCGGCACCGTACAAGCTGATATCTTAAAAGAAGACCAGGCGCAGAACACGTGTATCTTCTCCACTGAGTTTGCGTTGCGCATGATGGGTGATGTGCAGCAGTATTTTATCAATAAAAGTATTCGCAATTTTTATTCGGTTTCCATTTCAGGTTATCATATTGCAGAAGCAGGTGCTAATCCAATTAGTCAATTGGCCTTTACGCTCTCCAATGGGTTCACGTTTGTGGAATACTATTTGAGCCGCGGCATGGACATCAATGAGTTTGCTCCTAACCTGTCGTTCTTCTTCAGCAATGGCATTGATCCGGAGTATGCAGTCATTGGTCGTGTAGCGAGAAGAATCTGGGCAAAGGCGATGAAGAATAAATACGGTGCGAACTCCCGCAGCCAGATGCTGAAGTATCACATTCAGACTTCTGGCAGATCATTACACGCACAAGAGATTGACTTCAATGACATCCGCACAACGTTGCAAGCCTTATATGCGATTTATGACAATTGCAATTCGCTGCATACGAACGCGTATGATGAAGCCATTACCACGCCCACAGAAGAATCGGTAAGAAGAGCAATGGCCATTCAGCTGATCATTAATAAAGAACTGGGGCTTGCTAAAAATGAAAACCCGACTCAAGGTTCTTTTATTATTGAAGAACTAACAGATCTTGTTGAAGAAGCTGTACTTGTTGAATTCGATCGCATCACCGAACGCGGAGGCGTGTTGGGTGCCATGGAAACTATGTATCAGCGGGGAAAGATTCAGGAAGAAAGTTTATATTACGAAACCTTAAAACATACAGGTGAATATCCAATCATCGGTGTGAATACATTTTTAAGTTCGAAGGGCTCTCCTACTATCCTTCCACAGGAAGTAATACGAGCTACTACCGAAGAAAAAGAGTATCAGATTACGATGTTAAAAAGGCTTCATGAATTCCAGGGCAAGAAAGCGCAGGAAAGTCTTGAGCATGTACAGGATGCAGCCGTCAAAAATCAAAACATCTTTAATGAATTGATGGAGGTTTGTAAAGTTTGTTCACTCGGACAAATCACGCGAGCATTGTTTGAAGTGGGTGGACAGTATAGGAGGAATATGTAAACGCCACTCCTTCCTTTCGAAAGTAGCGATAGCAGAGAGAGAAATCTTACCGATAGCAACCTGTCCTATAACCTTGGGAAGATTTCTCGCAATGTCATTTGTAATTTGTTCCTAAGTTTACACGCTCGAAAGGACGTAAGGTTCATTTCCTATCCGAAACATGACTGAAACACATATAAACAAATATTTAAATCAGCGAAGATTTCTTGTCTCTTTATTGGCTAACCACTATTTTCGTTACAAAACAATTCATTTCAATTAAATCCCTACATATGCAAATTAAATCGATTCTATTGTTTATTGTATTGATTTTGGCCATTCCCTCCTTCGCTCAGAAAAAAGGAAAAGCCAAAGCTGAATCACAGTCACCTGAGGCTTCGAAGTTACAGGATAAGCCCGCTCTGCCTGCCCCGGTAAAAGTTACTTCCGTGGAAGGGATCACAGAATACAAACTGGCCAATGGCTTACGGGTATTATTGTTCCCCGATCAATCCAAACAAACCATCACGGTAAATATTACATACATGGTGGGCTCCAAAGACGAGAACTATGGTGAAACAGGGATGGCGCATTTGCTGGAACATTTGGTTTTTAAGGGAACACCAAACCACCCCAACATACCACAAGAATTAACCGAACACGGTGCACGACCCAATGGAACCACATGGGTCGACCGCACGAACTATTTTGAAACATTTGCTGCTACCGATGAAAATCTAAAATGGGCGCTCGATCTGGAAGCAGACAGAATGGTAAATTCTTACATCGCTAAAAAAGATCTGGATAGTGAGATGACGGTCGTCCGAAATGAATTTGAATCAGGAGAAAATGATCCATTCGGTGTATTGCTGGAGCGCGTTATGTCTACCGCGTATCTCTGGCATAACTATGGCAAATCAACCATTGGGTCACGGGCCGACTTAGAAAATGTGCCAATCGATCGTCTTCAGGCTTTCTATAAAAAACATTACCAACCTGATAATGCAGTTCTTTTGGTGGCTGGAAAAATAGATGAGCCAAAAACACTTGAGTTGATCAACCAAAAGTTCGGTCCTACTATTAAGCCTGAACGCGTAATTCAGCCCACCTATACCAAAGAGCCTACACAGGATGGTGAACGTTTTGTTTCTCTGAAGCGCGTTGGAGATGTACAACTGGCCGGGGTTGCATATCATGTACCTCCAGGCTCTCACGCTGACTTTGCTGCTATTGATGTATTGACAAATATCTTAGGTTCCGAGCCATCGGGAAGGCTTTACAAGGCATTAGTGGAAACAAAAAAAGCCACAAACTCAGGATCTTTCAACTTTCAGTTTAAAGATCCGGGCTTGTTATTAGCTTATGCAGAAGTCCTCAAAGAAAATTCGCTGGATGATGCTAAGAATACCATGCTCAAAACAATCGATGATATAGGAAAAAATCTTCCTACTCAAGCCGAAGTTGACCGCGCTAAAAATGAATTGATAAAACAAATCGAATTATCCTTCAATTCATCCGAGCGGATTGGTTTACAGTTAAGTGAATTTGTAGGTATGGGAGATTGGCGTTTGCTCTTTATTTCGCGTGATCAAATCAAGGCAGTGACGCTGGAAGATGTAAAGAGAGTGGCACTAAAATATCTAAAGCCAGATAATCGCACAGTCGGAGTTTTCATCCCCACCGCGACACCCGATCGTACGGAAATTCCTAACAAACCTAATATTGATTCACTGGTAAGGGACTATAAAGGAACACAGACCATTGCAGAGGGCGAGGCTTTTGATCCTTCTCCATCCAATATTGAATTGCGAACAAGCAGATCAGAACTTCCAAACGGCATGAAACTCGCCATGCTCTCAAAAAAAACCCGTGGCGAATCAATCGAGGCACGCATCACACTTCGCTTTGGCGATGAGAAAGCTGTGTTTAACAAAGCAACAGCTAGCCAGTATGCAGCAGGGTTGCTCAACAAAGGAACATTTAAGCACACGCGCGAACAGCTAAAAGATGAATTTGACAGATTGAAAGCCAATGTCTTTATTGGAGGGGGCGCTACGCAAGCCTTTGTCAATATAACTACCACCCGGCCGAATTTTGTGGAAGCCATGAAACTTGTAGCAGAAGTACTTAAAGATCCTTCTTTTCCGGCAGAGGAGTTTGAGAAATATAAATTAGAGCAGATTGCTCAAATAGAATCTCAACGAAGTGAACCTCAGTCCATAGCTTTCACCAAAATCCAGAAGCACATTTCACCTTTTCCAAAAGGAGATCCACGCTATGTGGAAGACTTTGATGAATCCATAGCTTCAATAAAGGCATTGAAGTTGGAGGATGTAAAAAAATTCTATAAAGATTATTACGGAGCCTCAAATGCAACTATGTCTTTAGTAGGTGACTTTGATAATGGGGAGACGAGCAAGTTAGTTACTGAGCTGCTTGGCAACTGGAAAAGTCCTCTTCCTTATTCCCGTATTACCAACAAAGCCATACCAGTTAAAACTATTAATGAATCGGTAGAAACGCCCGATAAAGCAAACGCCTTTTTTGTGGCGGCCTATAATTTTGAGATGCGTGATGATAACCCTGATTATCCTGCTCTTGTTCTGGGCAATTATATGCTGGGAGGTGGCTTTCTCAATTCACGACTTGCCGTCCGCATTCGTCAAAAAGAAGGGCTAAGTTATGGAGTGGGGTCTCAATTTACTGCAGGTTCGCTTGACCCTGTAGGAAGTTTTATGGCTTACGCCATCTATGCACCGGAAAATGTAGAAAAACTTGAAGCAGCTTTTAAGGAAGAAATCAATAAAGTGATTACCGATGGATTCACAACTGAAGAAATAACGGCAGCCAAATCCGGTTGGACTCAATCCAGGCAAGTAAACAGGTCGCAAGATGCCTCCTTGTCCGGAACACTAAACAATTACCTTTTTCTCAATCGTGTCTTGAAATGGGATGAAGAGTACGAAAAAATGGTCAACAGCATGACAGCTGAGCAGATCAATGCTGCCATAAAAAGACACCTAAACCCTGACTTAATTAATATTGTGAAAGCGGGTGATTTTGCGAAAGGAAAGAAATAGTAACCAATCTTCAGTAACCTACAAAAAAGACCTGTCCGATGGACAGGTCTTTTTAGTTAACAAGTTTAATCGTGAATTAATAACGGATGGTCTTCGTATTGCCACTTTGGTCACTTACTTCGAATGTGAATGCACCCTGCACATTTTTCAGGTTATATACCTGTGCAAAACCGTTATTGCTTTGTTTACTCTCATCAAATACCAATTGATTGGCACTATCAAAGATCCTTACGGTAATTTGCTCGCTACCTTCATTTGTCACGGCTAGCAAATATTTTGATTCGTTCGCAATTTTAGTCAGGTGCACATTCTTCAGGCTAGGCTCCAGAAAGTAGTTGATCTTCTCAACCTTCTTTCCGCTATTACCAACCAATTCGATGGTATACTCGCCCTGTTCCATCTCTATAAAATTGAGAGGGCGCGCAAAGCTTTTTACATCTGAAAAGGTCTCTGAGAACACTTCTCTACCACTTTCATTAAAGATGCTCATCTTTACCCTTCCGGCAGTCTCATCCCTATACGTAATTTTAAATACGTTGGGGCCTTTCTTTTCAACTGCTACTGATTGTGCACTTGCACCTGCAACACCGATTACCATCAACACTGCAGTAAGAAATGATTTTGTTTTCATGTTTGTTTTTGTCGTTTGTTTATATGGTAAATATACGGTCACCAGTGCCTCGATGTTGTGAGTTGTAAGGAAACCTCATTTCTTTCATGAAAAAACGATTGCGGAAATTTTACTAACCATTAAGCCAAAATTTTACTGCTTACTATACCATTTGATGATAGTTGCCATGTTCAAAAAGTGCTAACGTTTGCAATAAGACTAAAAACAAAAAAGCCTCTTTACATAGAGACTTCTTTATCATCACCAGGTAGGTGGTAAGAACATTAATAATGAATTGTTTTCGACTCGCCATTTTCTCCAGTTACTTCAAATTTAAAGGTGCCTTTAAGGTTCTCTAAATTAAACAATTGCGCAAAATCACCTGATACCAGTTTGTCTTCATCATACACTAGTGCATCGAAGCCATCGTATATCTTTACGTGGATAGTTTCACTTCCCTTTCCGGAAACCGTCAACACAAATTTGTCTTCACCTTGTATTTTCACGACATTAAAAACCTTCTTAACCTTGTCGGCATAATTGTGAATTTTTTCAACTTGCTTTCCAAAACTGTCGCTAATCTCAATTGTGTATTCACCTTCATCTAATTTTCTCAAATTATAAGGACGAACAAATCCATCAATTGTTTTTATATGTTCCCGAAAAACAATATTATTTTTCGAATCCAGAATGGAAACTTTTACATTACCCGCTTTTGCAGCTTTGTAATAAATTTTGAAGGTGTTTGCATCTTTCTTAATAATTCCCATACCAGGATCATTGAACGCGTTATCCGTCCCACCAGCGAACACTACTGTACATAAAAGTACACTGAGTGATAAAGCTAAAATTTTTTTCATAACTAATTGTTTGTTTGTTTATCATAAGACGATTGCGAATCAACTTAAGTTGCATCGCCTTTGTTATTTGATGTACAAAAAATAATTTAATGATTAAGGAATGAAGATGCCTGTGAACGCGTAACAGGCGATAAAAGATTCGTATAAGACGAATATTTCAGAAAAATAAAAAATGGTTACACTCACTGTAACTAATTCAAATGAAAAACGTCTTTTACCTTTTCCGCTTCCAGCATCACATGCTTTTGAAAACGAAGTCGTGAACGTAAGAAAGATTCTCGTTTTTCTGCTTCAGCCCTAACAAACTTCAGTTTATCATCAAAATCAAGATTCAATTCATTGGCAATTCCGAAAACCGATGATTCCTCTGAATGTCGCTTTATTTTAAGAAGGGCCAAATAGGCGATGAACTCCTTATGGAGAGTTTCACTAACTTTTTCTTTGAAATCTACATTCCAGAAATTAACCTCTCCACCCGGGTATAACTTATCATGATAGGTGCGAAACATCGTAATCATTTCAAACAGATCATTGCATTTAACGATGATATCCGATTCACCTCCAGGGTAGCGTTTGATGACACTTTCCAGTTTCACCAAAGAGCCCATTTTGGAGGTATTGGAGGTGTGATTGAAATAAATACCAAAAGAAATATCCCGGCTTTCCGCATCTTCCAGAAGTTGAATATAGCGAGGTTCAAAGATATGCAAAGGCACTATCTCACCCGGAAGAGGAAAGATTGCAAGCGGGAACATTGGTATTTTCATCACGTCAGCCACAGTTAATAAACAGTATACAACGCTAAATGTTATACTAATAACTCACTAAATAGTGAGGTTTTACGCCAAACTTTTCCATAAGATTATGTTCTCCAGGCTGAAAAGCAAGGTTAATAATAAAGGAAAAACCTACTACCTCTCCTTTCAGCCTTCTGATCAAATCGCCTGTAGCCGTTGCTGTGCCGCCCGTTGCAAGTAAATCATCATGTATTAATACTTTACAGCCTGGTATAATGGCATCCTCGTGCATTTCAATCGATGCGGTTCCATATTCTAACACATATTCTTCTGAGATCTTTCGGAATGGAAGCTTGCCCAATTTACGCACTGGAATAAACGGAACACCAAGTTCCTGCGCGATGAGCATTCCAAAAATAAATCCTCTTGCCTCCACAGCTGCAATGGCTTCTACACCTTGTGTTTGGTAATGTTTACCGATGGCTTTGACTACCTTTCTTCGGGTACCTGGCTCCGCCAGCAATGGAGTAATATCTTTAAAAATGATTCCGGGTTTTGGAAAATCTGGGACGTCACGCAATAAAGATTGAATTCTTTTTTCAAATGTCATTATGCAAAATAGTTAATTTCGATGATGCAGACATAATTCCATAATAATATGAATATAATAACACACATGCCCGAAGATTGTATATGAAGCCTGGGGTGAATCCAACCACAAAGTTACCATCGATATGCGAAGGGTTTAAGAAGGGCAAAACCATTGAGATTTTACTTTCATCATTATCCGCATCCAGCGGTAGACATTGTGCTAATGTTGAAGAAAAGGAGGAAGACTATCATGGATTTCCAAATTGAAACGGATGGAACTCCAAGAGAGGAAACACGAATGCTTTTGCCAAAATTCATTTGCAACTTCTGTATCTTGAGCCCTGATATTACACCGAAAGAACTTCATAAAGTGGCTCAATTATCCCTTTAAATAGTATTGCTTAGTTGCCGATCCTTATAAGCAGAGATTACCTTTCTGATGAGCTGAAATGATCTTTCCGTTCAGAATAGCGTGTTCCACCAGGTTAGCACCAAAACTGTAGGGCAGAAACGATACGGAAGATATGGGTTTGGTAATAAAGACATTTGCCACTTTCCCTTTAGTAATGCTGCCGTGTGTGGTGAGCAGTTCAAGGGCATAGGCTGTATTAATCGTGGCTGCGTTGATAGCTTCCTCCGGAGTCATTTTCATTTTTATGCATGCAAGAGAAATCATCAAAGGCATATTACCGGTGGGTGCACTTCCAGGATTGTAATCTGATGCGATGGCAAGAGGCAAACCAGCTGCTATCATTTTTCGGGCGGGCGGAAACGGGAGGTTCAGAAAAAACGCTGCACCTGGCAAGGCAGTTGACATGGTTGCAGTGTGTTTAAGCAATTCTATTTCCTCATCACCGATATTTTCAAGGTGGTCCACGCTGATCGCTCCCGTCTTCACCCCCACCTGAACACCCCCTGAGCGGTGTAACTGGTTAGCATGAATCCTTGGCTTCATCCCAAATTTTTTACCCTCTTCAACAATGGTTTCGGTTTCATCGGCTGTGAAAAATCCTTGCTCACAAAAAACGTCAATGTAGTCGGCTAATTTCTCTTCTGCTACTGCCGGAATCATTTCTTCCAAAATCAAGCGGATGTACTCTTCCTTACTCATTCCCTTCGGAACAGCATGAGCGCCCAAAAAGGTAGTCTTCACTGTGAGCGAAGTTTCCCTGCCTATTCTTCTCGCCACGCGCAACATCTTCACCTCATCTTTTACGGTTAACCCGTAACCACTTTTAATTTCAACCGCGCCCGTACCGGTTTGTATGATTTCATTTACGCGTTCTAGCGATCTTTCAAAAAGTTCATCCTCACTGGCCTGTTGTAGTTTCTTTGCAGAATTTAAGATACCCCCTCCCCTGGAGGCAATGTCTTCATACGTGGCACCTTTTATTTTCATCACAAACTCTTCCTCACGACTTGCCGCAAAAATAAGGTGCGTATGAGAGTCTATGAAACTAGGGAAAACAAATCGCCCGGAGGCATCAATGGTTTGAGCTGCTTTAGCCTGAGCCGGAAAAGCGCTCATCTGACCATAATCTTTTATACGGCCTTGGTCAATCAGAAGATATGAATCCGAGAGAACGGGCAACACCCCCATAGCAGCACCCGCAATGAATCCGGAAGTGGAATTACGAACTTGAACAAGGCCCTTGATATTGGTTATAAGTATATCTGCGGCCATGAGAAAAATTACTTTCCGAAGGACTCCACTTTGTATTCAAGGTTGGTCCCGTAGATGGGAAAACTAATTTTAAACATGGCGAAGACACCTTGTCCTTGAATACTTGGGCGGTATCCAATCTCTCCACCATAGGCCCAACTCAATTGGCGGTTGAATTTTCCATCAATACCCAACCTTAATCCAACAGGAGATTTTTTTAAAGCACTTACAGAATAAATGTCATTGTTGTATAAAATGTCATCCACTTTCAGCCCTGGAGAATATAAAATATCAAAAAAGAGTGTCATGATGCCATCATCAACTCCTTCTTCATACTTATCAAAACTTACGGCAATATTTCTAATCCAGGTCATGGAACCCCCTATGTATAAACCCGTAGAGTAGATATTGCTAAAGACTTTGAAGTCTCTGCTCTTGGAGGTAATAGGATCGATATAGGTAACAGGCAATCCAATATTTTCACTGTTGACAAGATCCGCATTTGTTAAACCTTGCCTATCAAGTGCCCTACTAATATCCGTGGTGCTATTCCAGATAATCGCGCCCAGGCGACCACCGTATATCTTTCTCAATTTACAAGGTACCTCTGCACGCAAGGGTACACGGGCAGCCCATGAGTCGCCTTTATAGGCACTTTTGTATAATACCATTTTTGTCTTTGATGTGGATTCAAAATCTTTAATATGATACGTTCCGCCAAATTCATAATAATTGTAAATCTCTGCTTTGTTATCTACATTACTATTCTCTTTGGCCAATTCGCGACTAAAGTCATAAAAACTGCTGCTATAGGTTTTCCTAAAATGCGCTTTGAAGTCTACCTTATCTTTCAGGTAGTATCTTGCTTCTACACCAAAGCCAGCGTTTACATTGGTAGCAAAAAGTTCTCCATACAAAGGTTGAAACCCCACAAACAGTTTATTCACCGAATAAGGCTCATCATAAATCTCTTCGAAAGTGACTGCCGTGTTATCATTATCAGGACGATCCTGAGCAAGGGTCAATTGAAACCTAAGCATCAAACAACACATCACTAAAAATATTCTCTCCTTCATGTAAGCTATTCAAACTTAAAGTTAATCAAAAGTAAGGATATAATGGGAAGGTTAATACTATGGCACTTTAGTTTCTCTCTCCGAAGGATTAATCATCTACTTAAATGATATCCTTCTTGCCATGGAAAATTAGCAAAACGAATCGTAGTACTCATGTCAGTGTAAGAAATTTCAACTTCTGGTACAATTTGATTGGAATTTAGTGACCTACAGTGTAATTTCTCTCAATCAATTTCATCCACAGGAGTCATTTGACCATCCGCAAAGTATACGAAAGGGACATATTGATTGTCATGAGCCTGATGAAAGTTAAACCCTTTGAAGAGGTACCCTTCAATTTTATCTTGCCCGTTAAATCCCTGTTGAAAATAAACACCATCTTTATGGAGGGCGCGACCAACGAACATCATAAATTCAAACCCTACCTTTGCATAGCTGAAGTAATCTGATGAAAATGAACCATGTTTGCTGATGAATTTTCTCCTGAAATCGAGGTAGTTAAGATTTGTAAGCGGTGTGAAATTAGGAGCTGCCAATACTATGCGAAGGCGTTCAAATTTTTCATAATTAGCGTCCCCTACAAGCCATGTTTCCGAACCGATAATAATGGTCGAGTCGTTTCTGGTTTCAACACTGCTTATTACTTTGGTATAGATTAGAGGGTTATCAGACGCTACAAAAATACTACCAATACTGTCTCTCTTTAAATTGAACTGTATGGGATTTCTAAATTCATCTCGCTCGGTGGCCGTAGTGAGTGTGGTCATAATCCGTGCAGAGGTTTCACCGTTTAGCTCCTCTGCTAAAACTATTTTTATTCCTAATTCAGTAGCACGTTTCATGAAATTAAAAGCAGTCACAGAATCTTTTGGGGTATCGCCAAAATAAACAATGCAGTTTCTGTTTTTGATTTTGGATATGGCTACCTCGGCAGACTTGATTCCAATTGTTTCATAACTAGGCTGAAATAAGAACGCAAAAGGATTCCCAGCAAGGAATTCGGAGTTATTTGAAACCGGGTTAATGATATTGATCTTGTGGTTGATAGAGAAATCATGAACTTGTTTTGATTCTTCCAGCGAAAGCGGCCCGACCATCAGGTCAGTAGATTTTAATTCATCACTTTCTAAAAGTCTTTTTATTATGTCTGGGTTGCGTTCGGTATCATAGGCCAATAGTTCAATATCAATTCCCATTCCTTTTAATGTATCCACCGCCAATTTCATACCTTCATATAAATCCAGCGTGAATTGACTTTTCTTCTTTTTAGGAGTTGGTTCCAACGTGCTCACTAAAAAAGGGAAAAGCAACGAAATCCTATAGCGGTCTTTCTTTACGGAAACAGGTCCCAAACCTGAACTAAATTCATCGCGTGAGAAGTTAAATTTTGTGACCACTTCATCCAGTAGTTGATGATCCTGCAGTAAATAAGGTTGTCGGGAGATAGCCGAAGCCAACGCATACCCAACTTCTTCATCCGATAAGTGCTCTTCCAGCATCATATGTAAGGTTTCCACATCCGTGATGGTGCGTAGGTAATTTCGCTTTATTCCCTTTACATCTTGCTCGAAAGAGGCACTCCTTATTTCATCCAGTAATCTTAGAGCTTGAAAATACTCATGTTGGTCAAAGTAGATTTTAGCAAGCCAGTAGCTGGTTTCATCTTGGTTGTCCCATTCCGGATAGAGACGTCTGATCAATAAAAGCATTTCCTTAGCTACAGCGTGATAACCTTGCTTTTCTGCTGAGATTGAATAGTAGAAGGAGGCGTATTCAGTATAAGGATTATTTCTATCGTACGGAATCAGCGTTTTGAAGGCTTCCATGGCAAGGTTATAGCTGCCAGCATTAAAGAGTTCTTTTGCATAATTATACTGACGTTTAAAATCCTGAGCATTACCTAGCCACGGGATTAACACTAGCAACACTATGTGGAGATTCTTTTTCAATGGCATCCTGAGATCAGAACTTGAGCGTTAACATGTGGTATTGAACTTTAAAATCTGAAACATAATATTCAAACATGGTTCATTATTTTACTCCCATTCGATGGTAGAAGGTGGTTTAGAACTGATGTCATACACCACTCTGTTCACACCTTTAACCTTATTTATTATAGCCGATGAAATCTCGCTTAAGAATTCGTGAGGCAGGTGTGCCCAATCGGCTGTCATGCCATCAATGCTCACGACAGCCCGAAGTGCCGCCACTTGCTCATAGGTGCGTTCATCACCCATCACTCCTACCGAGTAAACAGGTAATAACATTGCTCCTGCCTGCCACACTTTTTCATACAAATCATGTTTGCGTAATCCGTTGATAAAAATACTATCCACCTCCTGCAATATCCGTACCCGTTCAGCCGTGATTTCGCCTAAAATTCGAATTCCCAATCCTGGTCCAGGGAACGGATGCCTGCCTAAAATTACCGGATCAATGCCTAGTGTTTTCCCCACTAATCTCACCTCATCCTTAAACAGCGTATTTAGTGGCTCTACAACTTTCAACTTCATCTTGGCCGGCAATCCGCCAACATTGTGATGTGATTTAATTGTTGCGGACGGACCTTTCACAGAAACAGATTCAATCACATCCGGATAAATGGTTCCCTGCCCCAACCATTTCACTTTACTGATCAGGTGAGATTCTTCATCAAAAACTTCAATAAACGTTTTTCCTATTGCTTTCCGTTTTGCTTCAGGTTCAGAAAGACCGTGAAGGGAAGTATAGAATTTGTTCTTCGAATCCACTCCTTTAATGTTGAGGCCCATTCCTTTGTAGGAAGTAAGCACTTGTTCAAATTCGTTTTTACGAAGCAATCCATTATCAACAAAAATGCAATACAGGTTTTTTCCGATCGCGTTATGTATGAGCATGGCCGCCACAGTAGAATCAACACCACCAGACAATGCCATAACTACCTTATCATTTCCCAATTTTTGCATCAGGTCCGCAATCGTTAATTCAACAAATTGATCAGGGGTCCACTCTTGAATACAACCGCATATTTGTACTACAAAATTTCGCAATAGATTCTTTCCTTCTGTAGTGTGTGTCACTTCTGGATGGAATTGAATTCCATAAAGATTTTCACCAGTTAGCTTGAAAGCAGCAATTTTTACAGATGCTGTGCTGGCGATAATTTCAAACTTATCTGGAATGGAAGCGATCGTATCTGCATGTGACATCCATACTTGAGAATCAAGTGAAATTTCTTTTAGTAGTTCGCTATGATGATCAATTGAAGTGAGTTTAGCCCGGCCATATTCCCGCATTTGAGAAGGCAACACAGAACCACCACTTTTATGGGCCATTAACTGAGCACCATAACAAATACCCAGTACTGGTATTTTTCCAAATGCGGTAAGGTCTACATCAGGTGAACCCACATCGCGAACGGAACATGGGCTACCCGAAAGAATAACACCTTTGATACTGGACGTTATAGATGGGATTTTATTAAACGGGTGGATTTCACAATATACATTTAACTCACGCACCCTTCGTGCAATCAATTGAGTGTACTGCGAACCGAAGTCAAGTATTAGAATTTGTTCTGCCATGCCTGTATGCCGGAGTGCGGCATTTTCGGCACGCAGGCATGTGCAAAAATAACCTGATCTGGCCAGAGAACAAGAAATAATGATACTAGATTCTGGATTCTAGACTAGATTCTGGATTCGAATGTGAGATGGTAGACGTGGTTGAATTGATCAGGCTAACATCAAGAGACTAGTATCGAGAGACCAGCATCAAGAATCCAGCATCAAGCTAGTCCTCCACGTTGTAGCAGTATTCCTTCAAATAGTCGCCTGCATCATCATTGCCAAGGTAAAAGGCTCTGTTTAAACAACTACAGCCAGCATCGATCATCTTTTTTTCAATCAAGGCTACTCCTTTATAGAAAAGTGCAGTTGGGTTTTTAGGATCAAGTCGTAGCGCCAGGTTGATGTAAGTCAGAGCCAGATCATACTGGGCTTCCTGCAAACAGAATGAGACCGCATAAAAATAGGCCGGCAAATAAGTAACATCCAGCTCCATAGCTTTCTTCAACGCCATTAATGCACTATCCGCATGATTCAAATTATAATACGCTAATCCAAGGTAGGTTTCAGTTTCAGGATCCGTCTGATTTTTCTTTACCTCCAGAATATCTTGTTTAGCCAAGAGAAAATCTCCTTTGTCAAGATATAAAGTTGCCCTCCACTTGAGTATATCAGGATCACCAGGGCGTCTGTCAATTGCTTCTTTCAAATTTATTAATTGACCATCAGAGTCACCTAACTCCCGATATATAAACGCCTTTAGCAAATACGCCTGTGGTGAACCTGGATAAAGCGGAATAAAAACTTCAAGATCTTTAAGAGCATTCTCAAATTCACCTATGCTGTAAAAACAAATCGCCCTCTTATATACCGCTCCATAGACCGATTGATCGTTCAGTTTTGAATCTTTAATGATTTTAGTATATAGTTTCGATGCCCCTATATAGTCTTGTTTATTAAGGAGTGTATCCGCCTCCGCTTCCCATGCCTGCCACTTTGGGTTTTGAGCCCATGCCACGTTGGAAGAAAAAATAACAAAGACTATTCCTAAGAAGAATTTCTGCATCGATGTAAATTCCGTGAAAATCTTAAACAGCTACACCTCCCGCTTTGTTGCGGTCACGTTTTCGCTCATTTTCGTTTAGGTTAATCTTACGTAAACGAATGGACTTAGGGGTAACCTCAACATACTCATCAGCTTGAATGTATTCCAATGCTTCTTCCAAGGTGTGCTTCAAGGGAGGCGCGATTTTCATTTTCTCATCAGAACCTGATGCGCGCATGTTAGTAAGCTTTTTCGTTTTGGTAACGTTGATTACCAAATCTCCACTTCGACTGTGCTCTCCAATTACCTGCCCCTCATAAACAGATTCTCCAGGATTGATAAAGAACTTTCCGCGATCTTGCAGGTTGTGCAAGCTGTAGGGAATTGCATCGCCTTGTTCCATAACGATCAGTGACCCATTGATACGTCCTGGTATTTCACCTTTATACGGTTGATATTCTTTGAAGCGATGAGTCACTACGGCTTCACCTGCAGTCACGTTCAACAAATAATTCCGTAAGCCCATTATCCCTCGGGATGGAATCATGAATTTCAAAATCATGCGTTCCCCTTTTGGTTCCATGTTCAACATTTCACCTTTGCGCATCGAAACGGTCTCAATGGCTTTACCTGCCACCGATTCAGGTAAATCGATGGTAAGTTCTTCCATAGGCTCACATTTAACACCATTAATCTCACGAAAGATTACCTGAGGCTGTCCAATTTGCAGTTCGTATCCTTCCCTGCGCATCGTTTCAATCAACACAGACAAATGGAGTACACCGCGGCCGTATACCATGAAGCTATCGGCAGATCCAGTATCGCCCAATTTAAGGGCAAGATTTTTTTCAAGTTCTTTCTCTAAACGATCTTTGATGTGACGAGAGGTAACAAACTTTCCTTCCTTAGCATAGAAAGGTGAATTATTAATAGTAAAGAGCATACTCATGGTAGGCTCATCAATTGATATCGCCTTCAACGCCTCAGGTTTCTCAATATCAGAAACCGTATCGCCAATTTCAAAGCCTTCTAACCCAACCAGCGCACAGATTTCACCCGCCTTTACTTCCTCAACTTTTTTCTTATCGAATCCTTCAAAAATATAAACCTCTTTAATTCGTGTCTTAACTATTTTGCCGTCACGCTTCACTAATGCAATCTGCTGGCCTGCCTTTACTGTACCCCGTTGGACACGACCTATAGCAACACGACCTATATAAGAAGAGTATTCCAATGAAGTAATCATCATTTGGGTCAACCCAACATCAACCTTAGGAATGGGTATGTGTTCAATTACACCTTCAATTAGTGCAGTGATATCTGTGGTGGGCACTTTCCAATCAGTACTCATCCAACCTTGTTTGGCGGAGCCGTAGAACGTGGGGAAATTAAGTTGGTCTTCTGAAGCATCCAATGAAAACATCAAATCAAAGACCGACTCGTGTACTTCATCGGGTGTACAGTTTTTCTTGTCTACCTTATTAATTACCAAAATAGGCTTAAGGCCAAGTTGCAAAGCTTTTTGCAACACAAAACGGGTTTGAGGCATAGGGCCTTCAAATGCATCGACTAATAAAAGGCAACCATCGGCCATGTTAAGGACACGCTCTACCTCACCACCAAAGTCGCTGTGACCTGGCGTATCAATAACATTTATTTTATAATCTTTGTAGTGAACTGATACATTTTTTGCCAAAATTGTAATGCCACGCTCTTTCTCAAGGTCATTGCTGTCCATGATCAATTCTCCAGGGTGCTCATGATCTTTAAAAAGGTGTCCTGCATGCAAAAGCTTGTCTACCAGCGTAGTTTTGCCGTGGTCAACGTGTGCGATAATTGCGATATTTCTGATCTTTTCAACTTCCATAATACACTATTCTTGAATTTGAGGCCGCAAAGATAAGCTAATTATCGATTAGTAGATAAGCCAATTTTGGTTATCAAATTAAGCACTCGGCAGACGATCGGGCAATTGCCACGTGGGCCATACGCATTTCCATTTATTTTTTATCAATGTGCCAATATTTAACTTGCCTGCGTTCTTTTTTGAATTATAAACTGATTAAAATAAAATTGTAGAGGAAGGAATTTTAATATCAATGCAAAAAACGAGTTTTATAATTTACTGGATTCTTAGCTTAAGTATTTCGGCTTTCGGACAAGACGCAATTCAAGATCCTATTGAGTTGAAAGAGTTAACATCTGCCTCCAGCGCAAAACTCGATCAAAAAGATTTTAACAAAGGGGTGATCCATTCTCCTTACCAACTATTCAATGGCCGAATGACTGGTTTGGGCATGTCGGGATTAGGTAATGACCCAAATGGTGAATTTCTCCTTCGCGTAAGGGGGCTTTCCACGCTGCAAATTCATACTGGGCCACTTCTCATTGTGGACGGTTTTATTACAGACAATTTGTTGATAGTCGATCCAAAGGACATCGAACAAATAACCTTATTAAAGGACGCAGCCTCCGCATCGATTTACGGAGTTCAAGGTGGCAATGGCGTACTTTTAATTTCAACTAAAAAAGGAAATGACCAACCTCTTTCCTTTTCATTCAATACCACATTTGGAATTGAGAAACCTCTACATAACATCGCTCCGGCTTCCTCCTCAGAATATAAAAGCTATCCGGGTTCGGTTGACTTAGGTAGTTCAACAAATTGGCTTGACAAAATTACTCAGAACGGAATTTCAAATGTCAATAGCCTGGCAATTTCTGGTGGATCTAAAGCCTTTTCAATTAGAGCATCTATCAATTATAGAAAGGCCAATGGAACGCTAACTGGTACAGGGTTCGATCAGGTAAATTCCAGGATCAATATGCAGCAGAAAGCCCTCCAGGACAAACTCCTTTTACAGAAGGTTCGGCCCTTGGCCAACTATATGGACCCGTTTTTAATGGAATTGATACAAATGGTGGAGGCACTTATTCTGATTTAAACAACGATGGCTACTATTGCTATTGTGAAGATGATTTCAAGGTCCTGGGTAATGCACTCCCTAAATTCAATTTTGGTTGGGGCAACCAACTTTCGTACAGGAATTTTGACCTTAGGTTCCTACTACGGGGTGCAAGAGGGCATCAGAAAGTAAACTCGTATAGAGTATTTCACGAGGGAACAGGAACAGTTAACTATTCAAATTTGGTTAAGACATCCTATTTCGATTCCAATTTAAAGTATGCCTACTATTCCAGCTTGTACGTTGAAAATGCTGGGTTTATAAAATTGGATAATATTTCTTTGATGTATCATGTTCCGTCTGCCTCTAAGATCACCATTAGCATCACCGCGCAAAACCTATTTACTCTTACCAAATATACGGGCATGGATCCTGAGGTAGCGTATGGAGATCCAATCTTGAAGGGGCAAACAAACTTACCCTATTAATCAAAGTCCACTTATCTCTGGTATTGAATCAAGAGGAACCTATTTACCTTCCAGAATTTTCTCCGCTGGGGTCAGCTTTAGGTTGTGAACGCTACAACTTGAATCTTAAAAATGTACCCATTGGCAAGTCATTTCCATTTGTTGACTTGAGAAAGAACTCTCCATATTCTGCAATAGAAATCTTAAAATGAGTTTGCGCCACGTTAAGTCCAACTAATGCAGATAAACCGACTGCATACATATTCAAAATAAAAAAGCTGTCTTGCTTTTCTAGTAACTGACTACTAAGATGAATTAGTTCATTCAACTTTTCTTGTAGTGTCCACTTTTCACCATCCGGGCCACGACCGTAGGGGGGTGGATCCATGATAAGGCCATTGTATTTATTTCCACGTTTTACTTCACGTTTTACAAATTTGAGCGCATCTTCATACACCCAGCGAATGTCATTCAAATTATTGAGGCGCATGTTTTCGTTTGCCCAGTTAATGCCTGGTCGCGAGGCATCAACATGTGTTACATCAGCACCTGCCGATTTAGCAACTATCGAAGCAACACCTGTGTAGGCAAATAAATTCAGGATTTTGGGCTTTTCACTCTTCCAACTTTTGATGGTGTCATAGATAAAATTCCAGTTTGTCCCCTGTTCAGGAAAAATACCTACGTGGCCAAAGCCGGTAAGTGCAAGTCGAAGTATCAAGTGAAGGTCATTGTATTGATAATTGATATTCCAACTCTCGGGCATGTTTGGTTTTTTGCCCCAGCCACCTTTTACATCTTCGGTGGAACGGTACATGTCCTTTTGTTCGCGGTCGAAGCGGGCATGTGCTAGTTTATTCCATTCTTCACCCGATAATTTCCGTTCCCAAATAGCTTGTGGCTCTGGCCGGATCAACGTGAACCTTCCAAAGCGTTCCAGCTTTTCAAAATTACCAGAGTCTATCAGTTCGTAATCTTGCCAGGAGGAAGGGTGTAATAGCTTAAGATTCAAAATTCAAGATTCAAAATTCAAAATTCAAGATTCAAAATTAACAAGAATGAGGAACTTTGTTCTTAAATTTGAGCCCTCAGTTGAGGAATCAGTTAATCCATGCTATTTGATTTCATATCTTTGGACCATGAACACAAAGGAAATTTATCTTGATCGTCAAAAAAAATGCAAGCAACTGCTCGGAAAATTAAGCTTGCACCAAAAATGATCACCGCTAAAATTTCACTTTCTATTTCACCTACAAGGATGCCAAAGACTGAACGTCATTTCCATTTTTAAAAGCCCCATTAGGGGCAATATTTTGGTAAAAAAGTTGAATAGACAATAGGATAAGCCCCGGAGGGGCGACACTTCGATGCCAAATACATATTCACAAATTACTATCCATGCCGTATTTGCAGTAAAGTATCGCGAAAATTTCATAACGAAAGACTGGCGCGACAACTTACATCAATATATTTCTGGCATTATCACAAACAAGGAAGCTAAATCTTTAGCTGTCGGAGGATGGAAAGACCACGTACACATTTTATTTGGCATGCCAGTTACGACTTGCATAGCGGATTTTATGAGTGCCGTAAAAGCAAATAGCAGTAAATGGATAAATGAACAGCATTATGTAAAAGGAAAGTTTCAATGGCAGGAAGGTTATGGTGCCTTTTCGTATGCTAAAAGCCAGAGGGATATCGTAATCAAATACATCATTAACCAGGAAGAACATCATCGAACCAAATCATTTAAAGAGGAATATTTAAAAATGCTTACTGATTTTGATGTGATCTATCAGGATAAATACCTATTTGAGTTTTACGATTGAAAAAAATTATAATACCGCCCCGATGGGGCTTAGCTTTTGAAACTACCAAATACTACTACCAAAATTTCAGCCCTACGGGCTTGAAAAAAAATAACTCTTGAACATCCGTTTATCTGTACAAGATACTTATGACAAATGAAAAAGCTTGCCTTGGAATAAGAATTAAGGCAAAATTTTTAAACATTGAACTTTGAACCTCTATGCATTTCCTCATTACCAGCACCCAAAATCCTAAAGTCAAAAGTCTGCTCGCACTTGAGAAGCCACGAGAGAGAAGGAAACAGCAACTATTCTTAGTGGAAGGAAGCAAAGAAATTAAGCTGGCAATGGAGGCTGGCTACAAAATCGGGAACATATTCTTTTGCGAAGAGATTATCAACAAAGAAGGAGCTGAATTTATATCAGCCCAGGACAAACTACTGATCCCTGTTTCAAAAGAGGTGTTTGAAAAAATAGCCGTGCGCGAAAGCTCTGGAGGAATGGTTGCCGTTGCCGAACAGAAAACCCATCGGCTGGAAGAGATTACACTAAGTAAAATTCCTTTAATCTTAATTCTCGAATCAGTGGAAAAGCCGGGCAACCTGGGTGCAATTCTTCGAACAGCCGATGCAGCCGGTGTTGATGCGGTGATCATCTGCGATCCTCAAACTGATTTTTATAATCCTAACGTCATCCGTTCCAGCGTAGGGTGTGTGTTCACGCGACAAATTGCTTGCGCTACCTCTGAAGAAACGATTGCCTGGCTGAAAAAAGAAAATATTACCATTTTTTGCACCTATCTTAAAGCATCCAAGCCCTATCATGAAATTGATTTTACGCAACCCTGCGCGATTGTGATGGGCACGGAAGCTACCGGACTCTCAGGTGTTTGGGTAAAAAATTCAACCACTAACATCATTATTCCTATGAGTGGTAAAATTGATTCAATGAACGTATCCACGTGTGCCGCGGTAGTGATCTTTGAAGCAAAACGACAACGCGGGTTTCAGTAGGGTGACCTACATTTCATGACTTTAAGTTATAACGATTGATAGTCCTTAACTATGCGCACAGATGAATTGGATTGAAATTGCTGGTCAGCGCGGTGCAGTCCTCAGTGGAAATACATTTATTCCGCAAAGTTTACTGGCATGGAAAACAAAAAGCGAAGGCGACCTTAGCCTAACGATGATGGTTTTTGTAATCAGCAGCACCATCATTAGGTTTTTCTATGCCACCTCTCCTATGCTTTGGCCTGTGATCGTTGCGAATTGCATAGTCGGCCTGTTGAGCTAAGTGCATATCTATTTTAGGGTTCACTCAAAAAGTCATCGATTTTGATTTTTTCAAAAAAATTGGCCAG
>ERZ1292625.313-Hain-H41-01um-R1-313-length-78896-cov-17_pt1 | contig 78896 bp, 110 predicted proteins | sample MGYA00564400_ERZ1292625 | MGnify/ENA primary metagenome ERZ1292625 (study PRJEB36523, sample SAMEA6512639) | groundwater metagenome | collected 2019-01-08 | study: AquaDiva: Metagenomics assemblies of 32 groundwater samples | reverse complement strand
CTTGAGTATGCTACTTTAAACTTTGAAGTGTCACCGATGTGGGCAGCCAGAACACCTTCTTGAATTTCAAAGAGAGAAGGAGTACTATCTGGTCATGTCAAGATCAAGATTAAGAAGAGCAGGGGGGAGGCATACGTTCGCAGAAGATCATAGTTTTTCTGATGGAGCGATAGCGTTAATTGCAAGGATTTGTAAAGACAGTGTATCAACATTTAAAGAGAGGCAAATTATGGGGAGGAAATATTTTGTGGCTCTTGTACAAGCACAAGTAAATGCAGGTGAGAAAGTTTCGGAGGATCAAATTAACGAAATAAATAAACTAAAGGTTGAAATTGAAGCTGAACAAAAAGGTGGTACTGTTGAACGAGGCTAATTCAGATTGAAAGCGTTGCTTGATACAATCCATATAGTTTGGTATAATTCACCCTTAGAATCATGACGATGACATCTAGTGGTTTTTTGGCCTTAACTAAGTCTCTAACAAATGAATACATTATTTGGTACAAAAGGAACAATGACTCAGACCTTTATCGAAGGGTCTAGAATTCCTGTCACAAAAATTAACCTCGGACCCTGTACTGTTACCCAAATTAAAAATGAAAAGAAAGATGGTTACTGGGCAATACAACTTTCACTCGGAACAAAGAAACCAAAAAATATAACAAAACCTCTTCAAGGACACTTCAAAAAAGCAGATACAACTCAAGATATAAAGCATCATACCTTTCCAAGGTATGTAAAAGAAATAAGATTAGATAAAGAACCAACCTACAAAGTAGGAGATGTTATTAAAGTTAGTGATATTTTTAAGGCTGGAGATATAGTTTCTGTAACCGCAATTAATAAAGGTAAAGGGTTTGAAGGAGGGGTTAGAAGATTTAATTTCAGAGGTGGACCTAAAACCCACGGTCAATCAGATCGCCACAGAGCTCCAGGATCCATAGGACAAACAACAACTCCAGGAAGAGTATACAAAGGAAAGAAGATGGCAGGAAGAATGGGCGGTGTCCAAGTAACTATCAAAAATGTACATGTAATTGCAGTTAATGACGCTACAAATGAAATTTCAATCTCAAGCCCGATTCCAGGAAGACCAGGTAGATTTATGACAGTAACAAAAACAAAGGCTGGATCACTTGCAGAATTAAAACATGAAGTAGTAGAAGTAGTAGTGGAAAACACTGAACCAGAGGAAGAAAAAGTTGATACAGCAGAAGTTGCAGCAACAGTTGTAGAAGAATCAAAAAACTAATCATATGAAAGCAAAACTTTATACATTAAAAGCAGAAGCAAAGCCTGATTTTTCTTTGCCTAAAGAATATGTGAAAACATCAGCCATCTCGCTTTTGGCACAGGCAGTCAGAGTATATGAAGATAGAACACATTTTGGACTTTCTAGAGTTAAGACAAGATCAGAAGTAAACATTTCAAAGAAAAAAATATATAAACAAAAAGGAACAGGTGGAGCAAGACATGGAGCAAAATCAGCTCATATTTTTGTAGGTGGAGGAGTAGTTCATGGGCCAACCGGAATGAAGAGAGATTTAAAAATGCCTATTAATATGAAGAAAAAGGCACTCCTCATTGCACTTTCTAATAAATTTTCTAGTGGAAAGGCAATTTTAATTGAAGGAATAAATAAAATTACAAAAACATCGGAAGCCAGCAAAGCACTTATGGTCATAAAGAGCAAATTAGAAGTAAAGTCCAAAGTTTTAGTAGTTCTAGCAAATAGCGATGCTAAAATATTTAGATTCTTTAAGAATATTAAGGACGTTGAAGTTGTTAAGTTTTCTGACCTTAATGCATTTTTAGTTTTTAAAAGAAGTTTAATTTTGGTTGATAGCGAAGTATTTAGAAAGGAAACCGCCTCACCAAAGGTGAGTCGAGTTAAAAAATAACTAATTAAAATTATGAAATTTACACCAATATTTACAGAAAAAAGCATGAACCAAGCAAAAAATGGTCTATATTCATTTTGGGTATTACCAACTTACGCGAAGGGCCAAATTAAAAAGTTTATGGAAGATTCTTTGGAAATAAAAATTGCAAAAATTTTGACCCAAAATTATAAAAAATTAACAGTAAAAACAGCAAGAGGAACAAGAAAAACAGTTAAAGCTATGAAAAAAGTATTAATAACTTTAAAATCTGGAAAAATAGAGATGTTTGCAGACGCAGTCTCCGGAGGAACCGAATCAAAAACTAAATAATTATGTTGAAACTTAAAAAAATATTAAAAAAGAGATCTGGAAGAAGTGGCGGAACCATTACCGTTAGACACCAAGGTGGAAGAGCAAAAAGATTTTTGAGAGATATTGATTTTAAAAGAAGCAAAAAAGACCTTTGGGCAAAAGTAGAAGCAATTGAATATGATCCAAACAGAAATGCAAGAATTGCAAAGTTAGTTTACCTTGATGGACAAAGATCGTATATAATAGCACCCGTAGGTTTAAAAGAGGGAATGAAAGTTATTGCAAGTGATGATGCACCACTTGAGGTTGGAAATTGTTTACCACTAGCTAAAATTCCAGTTGGTACAGAAATACATAATATTGAAATAAGACCTGGAAAAGGAGGACAGATTGCAAGAGGAGCAGGAATTGTTGCTTTTGTCTTTGGAAAAGATGAAACACATGTTCTTGTTAAAATGCCATCTACTGAAATTCGAAAATTCGATCCCAATTGCACAGCTGTTTTGGGGCAAGTAGGAAATGTAGAAGATAAGAATAAGAATCTAAGAAAAGCAGGAGCCAATAGACATAGAGGTATAAGACCTACTGTAAGAGGTGTCGCAATGCATCCTGATGCTCATCCACACGGTGGTGGAGAAGGAAGAAGCGGAGTTGGTATGAAATCACCAAAGACTCCTTGGGGTAAGAAAGCAGTAGGAAAAACAAGAAGTCCAAAAAAATATTCAGATAGTGTAATTGTTCAAGGAAGAAAAAGAGGAAAGGCTGGTTTATACAAGTAATATATGTCAAGAAGTGCAAAAAAAGGACCATATGTTGACTCAAGACTTATAAAAAAGATTGAGAAAGGTTTAGGTGCAAAAGAGAATCCAATTAAAACATGGTCAAGAGCTAGTCGTATTCCTCCGGAATACGTAAATAAATATTTTGATGTTCACAATGGAAAGATATTTATAAATGTTTTTGTAAGTGAAGATATGGTTGGTCACACACTTGGAGAATTTTCACCTACAAGAACATTTAAAGGACATGGAGAAGTTGTTAAGAGAACAATGGACAAAACTTAAAGGATTAATAATATGGAATTTAAATCTGAACAAAAACATTTAATTATAAGTCCAAGAAAGGTTAGACCTGTTGTGGATGTAATTAAAAAGATGACGCCGGTTAAAGCTTTAGAATCATTGCCTTTTATTAAAAAACGAGCATCTGAATATTTGATTAAAGTAATAAAATCGGCTTTAGCAAACGCTAGTCAAAAAGGAACAGACGCAAATAATTTAGTTTTTAAAGAAATACAAATTGGTGAAGGACCAAGACTTAAAAGAGGACAACCAGTTTCTCGTGGTAGATGGCACCCAATTAAAAAAAGAATGAGCCATATTAAAGTTATTTTAATGACGAAGAAAGTAATACTGCAAACAACTAAAAGTCCACAGTCTACAGCAAAGCAAGCAGTAGTCCGTAGACCGAAGACTGTAAGCACGACTGAAAGGAGTAATCATGGGACAAAAAGTTAACCCAATCGGATTTAGAGTAGGTAGAACTATTGGATGGAAATCTAGATGGTTTTCAAATAATATTGATTTTAAAGGAATCCTGCTTGAAGACTTTGCAGTTAGAAAAGAATTAATGAAAAGACTATCTGTTGCAGGAATAGTTAGTGTAGAAATTGAAAGACAACCAAAAAGTATCGTCATAATAGTTACAGTTTCAAGGCCAGGAGTTGTTATTGGAAGAGGTGGATCAGGAATTGAGGATTTGAAGAAATTTGTTGTTTCTATCTTAAATTCAGGTAAAATAACAAAGACTGATTCAATAAAGATTGATTTAAAGGTTAATGAAGTAAAAAATTATGATTTATCAGCCTACCTCGTAGCAACGAGGATTGCAGAGGACTTAGAAAAAAGAATACCACATAGAAGGTCAGTAACTAAGGCTATGGAGAGAGTGATGATGGCGCGAGGTGGAGGTATTAAGGTTGTGTTATCAGGTCGTATCAATGGAGCAGAAATTGCAAGAGTAGAAAAGTTCCATCAAGGATCAGTACCAACTCAAACATTGCGAGAAGACATAGATTATGCAGAAAGACCAGCTCTTACAAAAAGAGGATATGTTGGAGTTAAGGTCTGGATTCACAGAAAGGAACAAGACTGATGTTACAGCCAAAGAGGGAAAAGTTTACAAAGAATTTTAGAGGCAGGAGAAGAGGAACAGCATTAAGAGGTAGTTCAGTTTCCTTTGGAGATTTTGGACTTAAAGCCTTGGAAGTTGCTTGGGTAACTGCAGCACAAATTGAAGCAGCTAGAAAGGCGATCTCTCACCATTTAAAAAGGGGAGGAAAAGTATGGATTAGAATCTTTCCAGATAAACCAGTATCAGGAAGAGCAGCTGGAAAAAGAATGGGTGGAGGAAAAGGAGATGTAGAAAGACACGTAGCAGTAGTAAAACCTGGAAGAATTATGTTTGAGGTTGCAGGAGCACCAGAGAAATTGGTCAAAGAAGCATTTATAAGGGCAGCAGCAAAATTGCCAATTGCAACTAGAATGGTTGGAAAATGAGATACAACTAACGTTATAAGCGAAGCTTGTAAAAATCTAAATTAATATGAAAATTAAAGAACTAAAAGAAGCAAAGTTAAAGGATGTTAAAGAATTAGAAAAAATGATTTCAAAGCTTAGGATTGATTTAATGAAAAATGCAGTTAAAATTGCAGGTGGTAAAGAAAAAAATATTAAAAAAGCTTGGAATATTAAAAAAGAAATTGCACAAATATTAACAATAATTAAACAAAAATGAAAATTTTTAAAGGAAAAATAATTGGTATGAAAATGGCTAAAACCATTACAGTTGAAGTGGAAAGAATCATCGCTCATTCTCTTTACAAAAAGAGATTTAAACGAAGCAAGAAATATCATGTGCATAGTGAAATCACACATAAAATTGGAGATACAGTTAATTTTGTAGAATGCCCACCAATTAGTAAGAGCAAGAGATGGACTGAAGTCGGAAAGGAGAAACCCGCCCCTGTGAAACAGGGTCGAGGTAAATAAATGGTGCAATTAAGATCATATTTAATACCAGCAGATAATTCTGGAGCCAAAAAATTAATGATAATTGGTGTTCCTGGAAGGATTGGTAAAATTGCAAGCTTAGGACAAGTTGTTTTATGTGTTGTAAAGGGTGCTGAACCAAATAGTGCAGTTAAGGATCATGAAAAGGTTAAAGTGTTAATTGTTAGAACAAGAAAAGAAGTTGGAAGATTTGATGGCACATATGTCAGATTTGATGATAACGCAGGTGTAGTTATTGATAAACAAGGAATGCCACTTGGAACAAGAGTTATGGGTCCCATTGCAAGAGAAGTTAAAGAAGCAGGATTTAATAAGATAGCGTCACTTTGTAGAGAGGTTGTTTAAAGCGAAGCTTGGATATAAATATATGAAACTAAAAAAAGGAGATACAGTAAAAATAGTAGCAGGAAAAGACAAGGGTCGTGAAGGTAAGATTGAAATGACTTTACCTAAAAAAGATTCTGTAGTAGTACCTGAAGTTAATATGTACAAAAAACATGTTAAGGGACAACAAGGTCAAAAGGGTGGAATGTATGATCTTCCAAGACCTTTAAATGTTGCAAAAGTAGCACTTATTTGTCCTAATTGTAAAAAAGTAACAAGAGTAGGTTTTAGTATCATTAAAAGTGAAAAAGTAAGAGTTTGTAGAAAGTGTAAAAAACAAATTATATGAACAGACTAAAAGATTTATATAACAAAGAAATAAAAACAAAACTCATAGAAGAGTTTGGTGTTAAAAATGTTATGGCTACACCTAAATTAATTAAGATTAATATTAATGTCGGTATTGGAGATGCATTAAAAAATAAAGAGGTTAAAGTTGCACTTGAAAAAGATTTTACATTAATTGCAGGGCAAAAATTATCCGAAAGAAAGGCTAAACTTTCTGTAGCAACCTTTGCCATTAGAGAAGGAATGGTAGTTGGACTCTCTGGGACTTTAAGAGGGGAAAGAATGTACGACTTTTTCGATAAATTTGTTAATATAGTTTTACCTCGTCTCCGTGATTTTAGAGGTGTAAAAAGAACAAGTTTTGACAAAGGTGGTAGTTACACCCTTGGACTTACAGATCATACTGTTTTTCCTGAGATAGATATATCAAAAGCATCAAGTCCACACGGGCTTGAAATTACATTTGTAACAAATAGCGGATCAAAAGAAAAAGGCGAAAGATTATTAGAATTGTTAGGTATGCCCTTTGTAAAGTAACCAAAGTAAAAAAAATATTATGGCAAAAACATCAAAAGTAGTAAGAGAAACAAAAAAGTTAAAGTTTAAGACTAGATACAGAAATAGATGTAAGCTTTGTGGACGCCCAAGGGGATATATGAGAAAATACGGAATCTGTAGATTATGTTTTAGAGAACATGCTATGGCAGGAGAAATTCCAGGAGTCAGAAAGGCAAGTTGGTGAAATTATGACAAACTATCACATCGCAGATTTTTTAATTAGACTTAAGAATGTTTCTATGGCAAATATTAAGGAACTAACAATGACGACAACAAATTTAATTACAGCTGTTGCAAAAACCTTAAAAGATGAGAAGTTTTTAGATGAGGTTTCTATTAAAGATGGAAAGATAACAGTTAAATTAGCGATTTATATGAAAAGACCTGTGTTAACAAATGTCACAATTGTTTCTAGACCAGGACTTAGAATTTATATGAATGTTGATGATATCGAGGCAATAAAATCCCCTGATGTTTATATTTTAAGTACACCAAAAGGTGTGATGTCAGGAAAACAGGCAATTAAAGCAAGAACTGGTGGAGAAGTAATAGCAAAAGTAATTTGATATAAAATGTATAAAATAAATAAATTTATCTCACTATGAGTAAGATTGGACAACAAATAATTAAAGTACCAGCAGGAGTAACTGTAGCAATTGAAAATAACATTGCAAAAATTACTGGTCCTAAAGGATCTTTAGAGGTTAAATTACCAACAGAACTTGAAATTTCAAATGAACAAAATGAAATTTCTATAAAGCTTAAGAAAGATAGTAAGTTTGGAAGATCTCTTTGGGGAACAATAAGAATGTTAATTGCAAATAGTATTAAGGGTGTTACAGAAGGCTGGAAGAAACAATTAGAACTAGTTGGAACCGGTTATAGATCGGAAGTACAAGGAAATAAATTAGTTTTAACTGTTGGGTATTCTCACCCTGTAATAATAGAAGCACCAGAGGGAGTTACATTTAAAGTTGAGAAAAGTATAATAAATGTTGATGGAATTGATAAACAAGTTGTAGGACAAATCTCAGCAAACATAAGAGCATCAAGACCACCAGAACCATATAAAGGAAAAGGTGTTAAATATGTTGGAGAAGTGATTAGAAGAAAGGCAGGAAAAGCAGCTAAAGCTGCAGCTTAATAATTATGACATTTACAAAAAGAAAAGTAAGAACAAGAACTAAAATTAGAGGCACGTCAGATAGGCCTAGACTTTCTGTTTACAAATCAAACAAATATGTATCAGCACAGATAATTGATGATGAGAAAGGTGTAACTTTAGCATTTGCAAAAGGGGAAGCAAAAGAACTTGGAAAAATGATTGCAGAAAAGGCTTTAAAAGCAAAAATTAAAAAAGTAGTTTTTGACAAAGGGGGGTATATGTATCATGGAAAAATTAAAGCTGTTGCAGATGGCGCTAGAGAGGGAGGATTAGAATTTTAAGACCATGAGAAACAATAATTATCAACAGCCAGACAGAGAATTTACTGAAACAGTAGTCCAGATTAATAGGATTTCTAAAAAAACTAAAGGTGGAAATCAAGTAAGATTTGGGGCAGTTGTTGTTTTGGGTGACAAAAAAGGCAAAGTCGGTGTTGGAAATTCAAAGGCCAAAGATGTTCGAAATGCAATCAGAAAAGCAATTGAAGATGCAAAGAAGAGAATGATAACAATTACAATGAGAGGAACTACAATTCCGTATTCAATAATTGCAAAACTTGGTGCGTCTAAAGTAATGCTTAAACCAGCTCCATCAGGATCCGGAATTATCGCTGGAGGACCTATGAGAATTGTTTTGGAGTCGGCAGGACTTCGAGATGTAGTTGGTAAAACAATGGGAAGTAATAATAAGATCTCTAACGTCCGTGCTACGATTCTAGCACTTGAAAATTCATCGAAATTACTAGAAAAAAAGAATTATATGAAGAAAGGAGATCATGCTGCTTCGCAGTAAAATTTCAAATGGCTAAAAAAAGATTAGGGAGAGGATATGGAAGTGGAAAAGGTGGTCACACTTCTAGTCGTGGTCAAAAAGGTCAGAAATCAAGAACAGATGTACACGTATTGTTTGAAGGTTTAAAAGTTAAAAAATCTACTATTAAAAAATTCCCACTTTTAAGAGGAAAAGGAAAGTTTTTAGCTAAACCAAAATCAAAAGAAAGATATATTAGCAAAGCTGACAGATGATTTCATATATTGCCCAATTTTTTAAGAAAATCGTAGGTAGTCCAAGGCTAAGAAGAAAAATATTAATTACAGCCGGTGCGCTTCTAGTGTTTCGTATAGCAGCCCATATTCCCGCAGCAGGTATCGATAAAGAAAGCCTTTCTGCCCTTTTTGCAGGTAGTCCACTCTTGTCTCTTTTGGATGTCTTTTCAGGTGGAACTCTTGCTAACTTTTCTATTATGGCACTAGGTCTCAATCCTTATATCAACGCCTCTATTATTTTGCAAATATTAGGTTACGTCATTCCACAACTTGAGGAACTACAAAAAGAAGGAGAATATGGACAAGAAAAAATCAATCAATATACTAGATTTTTGACAGTTCCACTTGCTATTATGCAGAGTTTTGGAATGTATGCGCTTCTCAAATCACAAGGGATTATTGGTAATTTGGAAATTCAACAACTTATCTTTCTTTGTCTTACTATGACAGGTGGAACAATGCTTGCTGTTTGGCTTGGAGATTTAATTACAGAATATGCGTTTAAAAGTGGAATATCATTTTTAATTTTCGTTGGTATTATTTCAAGGCTACCGATAGTTGTGGGGCAGACAATTTCAACTTTTAGATCAGAAGACACTTTAAAATTTATTATTTTTGGAGCTGTCGCTTTACTTGTAATGGCCGCAATAATTTTTGTTAATGAAGCAATACGACAAATTCCAATAAGTTATGCAAAAGCTACAAAAGGCCTAAAACAGGCTCAATCATACCTACCACTTCGTTTGAATCAGGCAGGCGTTATTCCAATAATTTTTGCAGTCTCGCTTGTTTTAATGCCTTCAATGATAACGCAGTTTTTAGGAGCTTCAGGAAACCCTACTGTTTTATCAATTGCTACAAATATTCAAAAATATTTTAGTCCAGATTCTGCAGTTTATAATATTATTTACTTTTTATTAGTAGTTGGTTTTACTTTCTTTTACACTTCCGTGGTGTTTAATCCAGAAAAGATTTCTGAAAATTTACAAAAAGGTGGAGGGTTCATTCCGGGAATTAGACCAGGATCATCAACAGTTAAATATTTAACATTTGTGTTAAACAGGATAACCATAGTAGGTGCAGTTTTCTTGGGTGCAGTCGCTGTTTTACCATCACTTGTTCAAGGAACAATTGGAGTTTCTAATTTGGCAATTGGTGGAACAGGAGTTTTAATTGCAATTTCAGTTGTCTTGGAAATTATCAGAGAAATTGAAGGCGATTTGCTAATGAGCAAATACGAGGGCTATACTAAAACTAGCTAAAATGAAAAATCAAAAAGGCTTCATTCCAGTAATCATAATTTTAGTAGTTTTGATTGGGATTGGTGGAATCTTTTATTTACGACTTCCTAAGTATAGATTTGGAGCAATTCTATCAACGCCATTGCCAACTTCTATCAGTTCAATTTCAAATTGGAAAACATATGTAAATACCGAGCTTGGTTATTCTATAAAGATACCTTCTACTTGGTCATATGACGACCAACATTCTAAAATTAATGTTTCTTTTGAAAACAATCAAAACCAAGATGTTGATGGAAACTTTTCCATTCTAGTAACAAAGGCTGAATCTATTGATAAGTATCTAGGTGAAGCATTGTCGTCATATTACAAATCTACAACGTTAAATAATCTGAGTCTCGCAGGTGTTACCGCAACTAAAGTTACAACCCGTCTTAATAATGAAAGTACTTATTCACAAGATTGGTTTGTTATAAATAAAAATCGTATGTATATTATTTCATATACTACATATCAGGAAGTTGAAAATAAATTTGATCAAATTCTTTCCACATTTAAATTTATTGATTAATCCCCTATTTTTTGGGCATAAATTGAGTTAAAATTACACTTAACTCTATGAATATTGTTTTGTTTGGACCACAGGGATCAGGTAAGGGAACACAGGCTAGGCTTTTGTGCGAGAAGTATGGGTTTTTTTATTTTGAATCTGGTGCATATCTCAGAAAAATTGCGGAAACAAATATTGATTTAAAAAAATCACTCGGTGAAGGCAATCTTGTACCCGATAAAGAAATGACTTCATATCTGACCGCCTTTTTTGATGATAAAAACATATATGACGACATTTTATTTGACGGATTTCCTAGGACTGTTGATCAATATCGTTACTTAAAAAAATGGTTAACACAAAAACAAGTTAAAATTAATTTAGGACTAGTTTTAGAAATCAGTGAGGAAGAAACCTTAAAAAGATTAAGTGCCAGAAGACAAGATCCCGTAACAGGAAAAATTTACAATTTAATAACAGACTTACCTCCTGCAGAGATTGATGCTAACACATTAATTCAGAGGGACGACGATAAGCCAGATGCAATTAAAAAAAGGCTTGAACTATATCACCTAAGGACTGAATTATTAATTAAAGAAATACAAAAAGATACAAAAGTAGTTAGAGTAAATGGCGAGAGATCAATCGATGTGATACAAAAAGAATTAGAAGAAATAATGAGATTCAATATAAATATTATTAAAAATGCGAAAAATTGATTTAAAAACTCCCGAGGAATTTAAAATAATGGAAGAGGGAGGGAAAATCCTTCACGAAGTAAAACTTGCATTAAAAGATACTGTAAAAGCAGGAGTAACAGCAGCAGAAATCGACTCTTTGGCATATAAATTAATTACAAAGTATGGTGCAGAACCAAATTTTAATAAAGTTAAAGATTATCAATGGTCAACATGTATAAATGTTAACAATGGAGTTGTCCATGGAATTCCACACAAAGAAATTGTTTTTAAAGATGAAGATAATATAAGTGTTGACGTTGGGCTTTTATACAAAGGGTTTAATACAGATACCTCAATTAGCTTTGGTATTAATTTAAGGAATACCAGTTCTGGAAAAGATAAGGAAAAATTTTTAAAAGTAGGAAAACAAGCATTTCAAAATGCCATTAAAGTAATCAAGCCTAATAACTCATATATCTACGACGTGTCAAAGGCTATTGAAGATACATTAGTTAAGGCAGGTTATTCCCCAATTCTTGACTTAACAGGCCATGGGATTGGTAGAACATTGCATGAAGAGCCATATATTCCATGTTTTACATCAGGGCTCCGGATTGAATCCCCCAAAATTGTAACAGGCATGGCCTTAGCAGTTGAAGTTATGTACTGTGAAGGAGAACCTGATTTGGTCAAAGAAAATGATGGGTGGACAATTGTAACTGAGGATGGTAAAATAGCAGGGCTTTTCGAAGATACAATTTTAGTAACAGAGAAAGGATTTAAGATAATCACCTAAGAGTGGTTTTTTTGGTATGAAAACAGACGGAAGTTATTTACTTGAAGGAACAGTTACAGAGCTTTTGCCTAATACAATGTTTAGGGTTGTTACAGCTGATGGAAAATCTTTATTAACTACTCTCAAAGGTAAAATGAGAAAAGCATATGTTAGGGTGTTTCCGGGAGATAGAGTGAAAGTTGAGATGACAAAGTATGATGAAGATAGAGGAAGAATAGTTTTTAAGTATTAAAATGAAAGTACTAGTATCAGTAAAACCAAGATGTAAAGATTGTAAGCTAATTAAAAGGGCAGGAGTTTTGCGATTAATTTGTAAAAACCCAAGACACAAAGCAAGACAAGGTTAATAGTATGGCAAGAATATCAGGAATTGAACTAAACGACAAATGGAGAATTGACTATGCTTTAACTAGAATTAAAGGTATAGGTTGGGCTATGTCTACAAAAATTTTGGATCTTTTAAAGTTTGATACGTCAACAAGAGTGAAAGATATCTCAGCTGAAGATATAAATAAAATTACTGGAAAAATTGAAGAGTATCCAACAGAAGGTGACTTAGTAAGAAGAGTAAAAGCAAATATAAATAGATTGCAAGCAATTGGATCTTATCGAGGCATAAGGTATACTAGAGGACTTCCTGTAAGAGGACAAAGAACAAAGACAAATGCTAGAACAAAAAGAGGCAAGAGAAAGACTGTTGGAGCATTTAAAAAAGAAGCATTAGCAAAAACAGCAGTAGCAACTAAAAAGTAAGTAAACTTGTGGCTTTGCCAAAAGCGAAGCTTGTATATATCTAAATTAATATGGCAACAAAAAAAACAAAAACAGAGGGACCAGCAAAGATTTTTATTTCTGCATCTTTTAATAATACTTTAATAAATATTTGTGATAGTTCAGGTGGAACCATTGCATGGTGCTCTTCAGGTGCATCAGGATTTAAAGGAACTAGGAAATCAACACCGTTTGCAGCAACAACAGCTCTTGAGACTGCAATTAAAAAAGCAAAAGATCAAGGTGTGAGCGAGGTGGAAGTATATGTGAAAGGCCCTGGACCTGGAAGAGATGCTGCTCTTCGTGCCGTAAAAGCATCTGGAGTTAAAATTGCATCTATTGCAGATGTTACTCCAATGCCACACAACGGACCAAGGCCAAAGAAAAAGAGAAGAGTATAAGCAAAGCTTGCCACTAACGTGGTAACTATTAAAATATGGGAAAATATAACGGACCAAAAGACAGATTATCAAGAAGAGAAGGTGTAGATTTATTTGGCAAAGGTGCTAAATTAACTCGTCTTAATATTTTGCCTGGAGTCCACGGTCCAAAAGGAATTATTAAAAAACAATCACAATATGGAAAACAACTTCGAGAAAAACAAAAGGTCAAAAGAATATATGGAATATTAGAAAAACAATTTAGAATTTATATAGGTAAAGCAGTTAAATCTAAAGGAAATACAGGTGAGGCATTATTATCACTTCTTGAGAGAAGACTAGACAATGTAGTTTATAAATTAGGTTTTGCAGAAAGTAGGCCCATGGCAAGACAATTGGTGTCTCATAGACATATATTAGTAAATGGTAAAAAATTAAATATTCCTTCATATCATACAGAGATTGATGATGTAATTTCTTTGACACCAAAAATTTTAGATAATCCAAATGTCAAAAAAGTAGTAGATCTTGAAGATTACGAAGTCCCAGCTTGGCTTGAAAGAAAAGCAACAATTGGAAAAGTTGCAGCTGATCCAAAAAGATCAGATATTACAGAAATTGTATCAGAACAAGACATCGTTGAGTTCTATTCACGATGATGATACAATACGAAAACCTTTAAGGAGGTGATACTTTATGTCGCAACCAATATTTGAAATATTAGAAGAAAAGAAAGAAAAAAGTTATTCAATGCTTGTCATCACTCCTTTGGAACAAGGATATGGCTTTACACTTGGTAATTCATTAAGAAGAGTACTTTTGACTTCCCTTCCAGGAGCGGCAATTACTTCTGTAAAAATTGCAGGAGTTAATCATCAATTTTCTGCTCTTTCCGGCATGAAGGAAGATGTTGTTGAGTTTTGTTTAAATCTTAAGAAAGTTAGAGTTTCATACACTGGCGAAAAACCAACAAATGCAACTTTAAAAGTAACTACAGCAGGAGAAGTAAAAGCTTCCGATATCAAGCTTCCAGCAGGAGTTGTAATATCTAATCCTGAATTAGTTTTAGCAGTTCTAAATAAAGGAGCAAAACTTGATGCAGATTTAGTAATTGAGGAAGGAATGGGTTATTTACCAGCAGATACAAGAAATTCAACTGAAATAGGTATGATTCCACTTGATGCATCATTCTCTCCTATCTTAAGAGTAAACTACAAAGTTGAGGAAACTCGTGTTGGAAGATTTACAAATTACGACAAACTAACTCTTGAAGTCTGGACAGATGGAACCATTAATGCAAAGGAAGCAGTCCAAAAAGCAGCCGAGACTCTTGTTTCTTATTTTGCTCAAATAGTTACACCTAAAAAAGTAGAGAAGGTTAAAGAAGAAGTAATAGTTAATGACTTAGGACTTGTTGGAAAGTTATCTGTTGAAGAAATAGGATTACCTACAAGAGTTGCTAATGCACTTGCAAAATCAGGTTATGAAACAGTTGATGCTTTAGTTCGCGCAGATAAAAATGAACTTGTTAAAGTCAGAAACTTAGGAGAAAAATCTCTAAAGATTATTTCAGCTGCGCTAGGAGAGAAAGGGGTTAGTTTTTAGATGAATAAGAGAACTTTTGGAACGAAGTTATCTCGCGAGAGATCTTCGAGAGAACTGTTGTTTGTCTCTTTAGTTGAGAGCTTAGTGTTGCATGGAAAAATAAAAACAACTAAAGCAAAAGCAAAGGCTATAATTGGTCTTATAGATAGATTAGTAGTTTTAGCTAAAAAGGATACACTTGCTTCAAAAAGACAAATCCTAAAAAGACTAAAGAATAACAAAGATATCGCAACAATATTATGGACTGATGTTGCAAAAACTTTTGCAAATAGACCAAGTGGATTTACTAGAATTATCCCACTTGTTGCAAGAAAGGGAGATCTTGCCAAAATGGTTAAATTAGAATGGACAGACCCAATTACTAAAAATGATGTCAAAAACGTATCAACCAAAACAAAAGGAAGTAAAAAGAAGCTGGCATCTAATTGATGCTAAAGGACAAGTCTTGGGAAGATTAGCAACTAAAATTGCTATTCTTTTGATGGGTAAACAGAAAGCGACATATTCAACTCATATGGATTCTGGAGACAATGTTGTAGTAGTTAACGCTGAACTTGTAAAAACAACAGGTACAAAAGCAGAATACAAAACATACAAAAGTCATTCTGGATATCCAGGAGGTTTTAAAGAAGTAAGTTTTGAAAAAATGAGTAAAGAACATCCTGCAAGAATAATTGAAATCGCAGTGCATGGAATGTTACCTGACAATAGATTACAATCTGATCGAATGGCAAGATTGCATGTTACAAGAGGAGAAAAACACAAATATGGTAATCATTTTATCAGGAATGACTAATTATGAATAACTTAAAAAAGACATACACATATGCAGTAGGGAGAAGAAAGTCAGCTTCTGCTAGAGTTCGTTTGTTTAAAGGCGCTGGAGAAAATACAATTAACGGCAAAAAAGTTGTCGAATTTATAACACAGCTTGCAAAGCCCTTTAAACTGACTGAAACAGAGGGAAAGTATTTTTTTTCGGCTGTCGTAGCAGGTGGTGGAAGAGAAGGTCAATTAGAAGCAGTTATTCATGGTATTGCTCGATCCTTAGTGAAGCTTAATCCCGAGAAATTTAGAGTTACTCTAAAAAGGAGCGGCCTCCTAACACGCGACCCAAGAGAAAGACAGAGAAGAATGGTAGGAACTGGTGGAAAAGCCAGAAGAAAGAAACAATCCCCAAAGAGATAAATTAAAAGAGGGAATTTTTCCCGCCCGCCGCGCCGCCAAGCTTTCCCCAATCGACGCAATTCGCTACGAATAGCTTTCTCCTCTTGCATTTGGGAATGGTTCGTATTATTGTGTAACAAGAAATGGCGAAGAAAAAAGGTGAACAAACAGAAGCTCCAGTAAAACAAGAAGGAATTCCTGCGAAGTTGCAAGCAATTAAGATGGCGATGGAGCAGATTGATAAACAATATGGAAAAGGTTCTATTATGCGTTTAGGTGGAAATGCAGATAAAATGGCAGCTATTGAAGTTATCTCAACTGGTGCAATTGCACTGGACCTTGCCCTTGGTGTTGGAGGATTTCCAAGAGGAAGAATTGTTGAGATTTATGGACCAGAAGCTTCAGGTAAAACTACACTTGCGTTATCAGTAATTGCCCAAGCGCAGAAAAAAGGAGGCCAGTGTGCATTTATTGATGCAGAACATGCATTAGACCCTGTCAGAGCTCAGATAATTGGAGTAAATCTTGACGACCTTTTAATGAGCCAACCTGATACAGGTGAACAAGCCTTAGAAATTACAGAGACTTTGATTAGGTCAGGTGCAATGGACGTAATAGTTGTTGACTCAGTTGCAGCTTTAGTTCCTAGAGCAGAACTTGAAGGTGATATGGGAGATTCTACAATGGGTATGCAGGCGCGTCTCATGAGCCAGGCTTTAAGAAAGTTAACTGGAGCAATTAGTAAATCAAAAACTGTTTTAATATTTACAAATCAATTAAGACAAAAAATCGGAGTCATGTTTGGAAATCCAGAAACAACACCTGGAGGACTTGCCCTAAAGTTTTACTCATCAGTAAGACTTGATATAAGAAGAATAGAATCACTTAAGGGTGATAATGATTTAATAATTGGGTCTCGAGTTAGAGTTCGTGTTGTCAAAAATAAAGTAGCACCACCACTTCGAGTTGCAGAATTTGACATCATGAATGAAGATGGAATAAGTAGGGCAGGAAATTTACTTGATGTCTCTGTAGAACTTGGAATATTAACAAAATCTGGATCCTTCTTTAATTATGAAGGAAAAGTAATTGCACAAGGCAGAGAGGGAACAAAAGCTTATTTTAAAGAAAACCCAAAGTTTGCAGATGATATAGAAAAGAAAATAAGAGAGATATCAGTTTCAGGTAAAAAACTTCCAACTGAGATAGGCGAAGACGTCAAAGAGGACTAATATATAATTGGTATATGCCAATTATTACTTCTATAACTGCACAAAAAAATAAAAAAAGAGTAAATATAAATCTTGATGGATCTTTTGGTTTTGGACTGGATCTTGAGAACTTTATCCGCATAGGATTGAGAGTTAATCAGAGATTAACCGAAAATGAAGTTTCAGAGATTATTAAAAAGGCAGAACTGTCCAAATCTTTTGACAAAACATTAAGGTTTGTAATGACAAGACCTAGAAGTTTAAAAGAAGTTAAAGATTACTTTAGAAGAAAAGAAATAGATAAGACTATTCAACAAACAATAATCGATAAACTTATAAAATTAGAACTCTTAGATGACATAAAATTTGCAAAATGGTGGGTGGAACAAAGACTTGCTTTTAAATCAAAATCTAAAAAAGATATAACCTTTGAGTTAAGGCAAAAAGGAATTGATACAAATATAGTTAAAAACATATTGGATGACAGTGAAATAGATGAAGTTAAAATTGCCAAAGAATTAGTTGCAAAAAAATCATACAAATGGCAAAAATATGACGAAAAAATTCGTTACCAAAAAATCTCACAATACTTAGCAGGCAAAGGGTTTAATTGGGATGTTATAAACGAAGTTTTGAATCTCATTAATCATGCCGTTGATTCTGACCCAGAATAAGGATAAAATATACGTTCAATGGCTACACAAAGTGATTATATAAAAAAGTTAGAACAAGTTTCTAAAATGACTGCTGATGAGGCAAAGAAGGCACTTCTTGATGAAGTACAACGTGAGTTATCCTCAGAAATTGCAAAAAAGATAAGACAAGCCGAAGAAAGAGTAAAAATTGAATCAGCTGAAAAATCAAGAGAAATCTTAGCTGATGCATTAAAACACGGTGTCACATCATTTGTAGCAGAGTACACTGTTTCATCAATCATAGTTCCAAATGAAGAGGTAAAGGGAAGAATAATTGGTGGTGAAGGTAGGAATATCAGAGCTTTCGAAAAAGATGCTGGAGTTGAGATTATTATTGATGACACCAATGAAATTAGAATTTCTTCGTTTGATTCAATAAGACGAGAAGTTGCAAAAAGAGCCTTAGAAATCCTTGTTAAGGATTCAAGAATACAACCTTCAAGAATTGAAGAGGTATTAAAACAAACAAGAGCTAATCTTGAGGATGTTTTACTTGAAGAAGGTAAAAAGATTTCAGAAGAATGTGGAATATATAATCTTCCAGTAGATCTCCTTCGCTTAATTGGTAAATTTAAATTTAGAACTTCATACGGACAAAACTTGGGTCATCACACAATTGAAGAGACAAAAATGGGTGTAGCTATTGCTGAGGAACTTGGTGCAAATGTAGAAATTGTAAGGCTTGGGTGCTTACTTCATGATATTGGAAAAGTTGTAACTGATGAAGAAGGAAATCATATTGATGTTGGAGTAACAACTGCTAAAAAGTTTGGAATTCAAAAAGAGGTAGTTAATGTTATCGCAGAACATCATGAAGATAAACCATTTTCTTCAATTGAAAGCTACATCTGTTGGATTTCTGATGCTGCTTCCGGTTCTCGCCCTGGAGCAAGATATGAACCACACGAAGGATATGTAAAAAGAATGGACAAAATTGAAGAGCTAGTAAGAGGTTTTCAAGGCGTTGAAACTGCATATGCATTCCAAGCAGGAAGAGATGTAAGAGTTTTTGTTGATCCAAATGAAGTAGATGATGATAAATTGACAATACTTGTTCATGATATTGCCAGAAAACTTGAAAAAGAGGCAGAATATGCAGGACAAATCAAAGTTACAGCTGTAAGAGAAGTCCGAGCAGTTGACACAACTAAGGCTAAATAGTATATTACCCATATATGACAAAAAGAGAAATAATAGAATTAGTTTCGAGAAAAGCCCATTTAACTAAAAAAGGTGCAGAAGAGGCAATTGATGTATTTTTAGCGGAGATTGGAAGAGTCCTCTCCAAAGGCGAAAAAGTAATTCTTTCAGGTTTTGGAACATTTAGAGTTATTTCAATGAAAGGTAAAACTGTTAAAATTCCAAAAACTGATAAATTAGTAACAATTAAAACCCACAGAGCTCCAAAATTTACTCCAGGCAAAACCTTAAAAAGACAAGTGGCCAGATAAGCGAAGCTTGTTCTTACGGATAAAATGATATAATTCAGACATGGACAAAGCTATAATAATGGATCATGTATCGTATGATAATTATTTAAGCGATGTCTCTTTAACTATACAAAAAGATGAATTTGTAGGTATTGTTGGCGATTCAAATAAATCTTCAATTTTAAAAGTAATTTCAGGATTAAGTAAAATTACTTCTGGGTTTGTATCTGTATTAGGGTATGATCCATATTTAAAATCATTTGAATATTTAAAAAAAATATCACTTTTGATGGAACAAGAGGAGATCTATTTTAATGAGATACTTCCTATAGATTTACTTAAAATAACAAAAGAAATTTATAGTATATCGACAAGAGAATTTAACAAAAATATAAGTGAATTAATCCAGTATATTAACGATCCTAACCTACTAAATTCTTTAATATATAAACCTGAAATTTTATTACTTGATCATCCTAATTTTGATTTGGAACCGGTTTATAATTATCATAAAAAATATAGATCAACAATTTTGATTAGTACTGATAAAATTGACGATTTAGTAAACATTGTAAGGAGGGTTATTTTGATAGACAAAGCGCAAATAGTATTTGATGGAGCAATTGATGATATATTTACAAAATTTGCTACAGAAAAAATTATTAAAGCTAAATTATCATCGAATATTGATACAAAATCAGTCGAAACGATTGGAACAGTAAAAAAATATATTTATCCATATATCTATATTTCAGTTCCAAAATCAGTCGTTTCTTTTGCAGCGGCTGAACTAATTCAAAATTTACCAGTTACTAGTTTAGATATAGAAGAACTACCTGTAGAAGAAATTATTAAAAATATAAAAGATAATGCTTAATTTATTAAATGTTTGGTTTAAAATTGTTAGAAAAAATATAACTTATAAATATTTATCTATAATGTTGATGGTTTTTTTGTTAAGTTTACTCACAACATATTTGTTAACAGATAGAAATATTGTTCTTTCAATTATTATAATATACGTTTTTATATCTGCCATTCTTTTTGGTCGCCTGTTTATTTTTCACAAAAGACTTCTTGAGTCAAATACATATGACTTAATAAAGTTAAAGCCAATACATCCGCTACTTGGCTTGTTAATTTATAATCAAAATCCATTAGACATGTTTATAATTTTTCCAATACTAATTTACATTCAAATAAAGAATTATATTGTGATAAATCAAAAAAGATGAGATTCAGCTACGCTATGAAAAGAATACTTGTAATTTGTGGGCCGACGGCGACAGGGAAGACACAATTAGGATTTAAGCTTGCAAAGCAGTTTAATGGAGAAATTGTGTCTGCAGATTCTCGTCAAGTTTATAAATATATGGATATTGGAACAGGTAAAGAATGGGACAATGAAATAAAAATCTGGGGATATGATTTAGTCGATCCAAAAGAAAATTATAGTGTTTCAGACTATTTCAATGAGATGAAAATTGTAATTGAGGATGTTTGGAGTAGAAATAAGTTACCAATAATAGTTGGTGGGACAGGGCTTTATATAAAAAGTTTGGTAGATGGAATACCAACAGTGGACATACCTAAAAATGAAAATCTAAGGAAAAGCCTAGAAAAAATTAGTATCGAAGAAATGTTTGATAAACTCGCGGTTCTTGATAGTTCAAAGGCTGCATCTTTAAATTCTTCTGATAGCAAAAATCCAAGAAGGCTTATAAGGGCAATTGAGGTTGCAGTTTGGAATATTGAAAATAGTACACAAAAGAAAGTGATAGAAAAACGAGAAAACATTTTAGATAAAGGTGTAGATGTTTTAATGATCGGATTATCAGCAGATCAAAGTCAACTTTTAAAAAATATTAAAAATAGAGTAGAAAAAAGAATGAATAATGGATTTATCGACGAAGTTGAAATGCTTTTACAAATAGGTGTTTCGTGGAAAAATCAATCGATGAATACTTTAGGGTATAAAGAATCTGAAGCTTTTTTTAAAGAAGGCTTAACCTATGAAGAGTTTATTTATGAATGGGAGAGAAACGAAATGAAATATATCAAAAGACAACTTACTTGGTTTAAAAAAGACAAACGAATTAATTGGTTTGATACCTTGAATAACTCTTTTTCTGAAAATGTAGCAAATTTAGTCAAGAAATGGTATTCTAGAGATACAAATGCCAAGAAAGATTGAGATTTCACACAAAACAATCATATTTACAACTGTTTTTATAGGTTCACTTTGGTTTGTGTATTATATTAGAGATATTGTATTACAAATTTTTATTGCATTATTGTTAGTTTCAATAATAAATCCACTAGTTGTAAAGCTTTCAAAATATAAAATACCCAAGATTGTATCGATACTTTTATCTTACATATTAATATTTGGTCTCTTTGGAACTGCTATTGCATCAATATTACCTGCTTTAATTGAACAAACAACAAATCTTGTAAATAACCTACCTAGTTTCTTGCAAAACTCTGATTTTTCAAAATATATAAATGAAGATTTTGTCAAACAAATTATGTCACAACTCGGATCAGTTCCTAGCCAAATAGTAAAGGCCGGATTTTTATTCTTTGGAAATATATTAAGTATTTTAACTATAGCTATATTTGCGTTTTATCTATTACTTGTTAGAGACAGACTTGATGTAAATCTCGAATTTCTTTTTGGCAAAGAGAAAACTAGAAGTGTCATAAATATTATAAATACACTAGAGACCAAATTAGGTGGTTGGGCAAGAGGACAGTTTTCGTTAATGTTTCTAATTGGATTATTAAGTTATATTGGATTTATGGTTTTAGGTATTCCATATGCGTTACCTTTAGCAATACTAGCCGGAATATTTGAGATTATACCTTATCTGGGACCAGTAATTGCTTCAATTCCAGCAATTATTTTAGGATTTAGTATATCTCCATTTTTGGGACTTTCTGCAATTGGTCTTACAGTTTTAATACAACAACTAGAAAATTATGTTTTTGTTCCCAAGATAATGGAGAAATCTACTGGAGTATCTCCAATTATCACATTAATATCTTTAGCAGTTGGTTTTAGACTTGCAGGAATTGTTGGAATGATTATTTCAATCCCATTAGTCATAATTATTCAAACCCTAATTCAGAGCCTTTCGGCTTCTAGAGAGTTGTAAGCCAGATTCTGTTTCGCCGGTTGGCGAATGATAATCATCTATCTAATGCCCTCATACTTTAGGTCGTATCGCATTGCTGCGATGTCGGGAAGACATCCTAATGACGACCAATTCGGAGGTTGCAGTGGGGAGGATTGCCGCGTTTCACCCTAACCTTGCGGTCAGACTCGTCTCTGTTGCTCTAACTGGCGCCCGCGAGATAGTATTACTACGTCTCATGGGCTCCCCAGCTTACGCTGGGCACCCTGTCTTCTACTGTCTGGACTTTCCTACCCGCGAGATAGTATTACTACATCTCATGGGTCGATTATCTCCTCTCTAGAGGCTAGATTATATCATTTCTGTTACAATATAGCCATGAAAGTAGTTATACAACGCGTTAAGTCTGCAAAAGTTACAAGAGAAGAAGACAAAAAGGTTGTTGGTGAAATTAAACAAGGACTTTTTATTTTACTTGGAATAAAAAAAGGTGATACAGAAAAAGAAGTTGATGAATTAGTAAATAAAATAGTAAAACTTCGTATAATGTCAGACGAGGCAGAAAAAATGAATTTGTCGATTCAAGAGGTAAAACAAGAAATTTTATTAGTTTCTCAATTTACACTTTATGCGAATACAAAAGATGGCAATAGACCTTCTTTCATTGATGCAGAAGAACCAACTAAAGCAAAGGAATTATATGAATATATGATAAAAAAGTTAAAAGAATCTCAATTAAATATCCAAACAGGTAGTTTTGGAGATTATATGGAAATAGATTGTACCCTCGATGGCCCAGTCACAATTGTTATTGAAAATTAAGTGATATAATTTAAAAAATGAAAAACGCATTAATACTTCATGGAACTGCAAACAACCATACAGGAAATTGGTTTCCATGGCTTAAAAAGGAATTAGAAGATAAAGGCTATAAAGTTTGGGTTCCCGATTTACCCAATTCTGAGCAAGCTAATGTTAAAAGGTATAACAATTTTATATTTGCGAATAAGAACTTTGATTTTAACGAAGAAACGTTAATAATTGGTCATTCTTCAGGAGCAGTTGCCATATTAGGACTCTTACAAAAATTACCACAAAATGTAAAAATTAATAAAGCCATTCTTGTAGCATCTTTTATGAATGATTTTGGTGACCCCGATTTTAGTGGGCTGTTTGAGGAACCTTTTGATTTTAAAAAGATTAAAACCAAGTCAGACAAAATAATTTTTGTACACTCCGATAACGATCCTTATTGTCCGTTATCACACGCAGAGTATTTATCTGAAAAACTTGGCGCAGACTTAATTGTTATGAAAGGGCAAGCTCATTTTAACTTAGAAAAAGGTCCAGAATTTAAAAAGTTTCCTGAGATTTTAAAACTAATCAACTAATTTTTCTTTTTTCAAGAATTCAACCAATCTTTTGTTTGTTGTATATTGACGGCCGATGGAGACGAAGAGTCGATTCAAATCTGGCCAATAAGATTCAGGAATTATTTTAATAAGTTCTTTTTCTGTTTGTTCTGGAGTTTTTGTTTTTACCCAGCCTAATACATTACAAATTCTATGAACGTGAGTATCAACGGCAATTGCAGGGATTCCAAATGCTCTATTTAAAACTAAATTTGCAGTTTTTCTACCAACACCGTTTATTTTCATTAATTCTTCATGATTGTTTGGAACTTTTGAAATATTTAAATTTTTAAGATACTTTGCCTTAGTTTTATAAAAACCAACAGGATAGATAAGCTTTGCAATTTCTAATTCATCTAGTTGACCTAATTCACTAAGACTTTTAGCAACTGAAAACAGCCTTTTAGAAGCTTCAAGAGTAACTTCATCTCTTGTTCTGGAAGATAAAAGTGTGGAGACTAAAGTCTTGTATGGGTCCTTACCAAACACTTCAAGAGGCACTAATATATAGTTCCTCTTGAAGGCTTTAAAAACAATGTCTATCTTCTTACTTGTTTCCACCGATCTTGAACATTGTTGTTCCGCAGACTTCACAAACTGCTTTAGTTGCTTGTTTACCATTCTTCATAGTAACAGCTTGTGCATCTTTTCCTTCTCTCTTTGTTCTACATTTTACACAGTACATCATATATAAATCACCCCCTTAGTATTCTTAAATTGCATCACGAAACCCAGTATATCACTACAAGTGAACTTAGGATTAATAAGGCGATAAACAGGCTCTTGTATAACTCTTTTTTAATTGAGCCTAAATATTTAGATTCATCCGTAGATTTGACACTTTCTTTTTCTGAGCTCAAATTATAGGATCCTTCAAAATTGTAGTTCAATTGACTATTGACATGAGCTTTGCTAGCTTTAATCTTTTGTTTTTTTGTTCTTTTCATAAATCTTATTTTAAGATATCCTGTATTAATGCGATTCAGTTTACACTATGAATATTAACCTAATAATATCAATAATTGCAATTGTGTTATCAATTACATCATTATTTTTATTCGGGTGGATATATTTTATCTTTCGAGATCTAGTTAAAATATCAAAGAATAAAGAATTTTCAAATAATACAACTGAAATCAAAAATTTAAAGTCAGAGATACTACAAATAAAAGATCTTTCGAGACTTAATATACAAAGAGTTGGACTTATCAAATTTAATCCATTTAATGAGTCCGGTGGTGATCATAGTTTCTCTTTGGCTCTTTTAGATGGAAATAAAAATGGTATTATTATTACAAGCTTACATACTCGTGAGAGAACAAGACTATATTTAAAAGAGGTCTTTTCTGGTAAAGTAAAAGTAAAGCTATCAGAAGAGGAACAAAAATCATTAAAAATTGCAAATGGAAAAAATAACTAGTTCTAAAAATTTCATGCTTGTCTTAGGTTTTATTGGACTTTTTTTGGTGTCAACTGGGGTTTCTTTAGCAGGATTTACATTTTTGGTTAAAGATCAAAATTCAATTTCTCCAAATAGTTCTGAAACAAAAAAAGTATCAAGGGTAGATTTATCAAAGCCAAAGACAGAAGCCTGTCCAATTAACGGTGAGATGTTTACAAAGGCACAAAAAGATTTATGGGCGCCCAAAAGACCTATTGTTGCAGCTATTGAAAATCATTTAGATTCTCGCCCACAATCAGGACTTTCAAGAGCTGATGTGGTCTATGAAGCAGTTGCAGAAGGAGGAATAACACGATTTTTAGCAGTTTTTTACTGTGGAATTGCAGATAACGACTATACAATTGGTCAAATTAGAAGTGCAAGGGTTTACTTTATAAACTATGCCCTTGAATATGGAGATAATCCATTGTTTGTCCACTGGGGTGGCGCAAATAATATTGATAACAATATGCCTAGTGGGGTAAAAGCTAGAGGTCAAATTGATCCAAGAGTTGATGCTTACAAGCTTCTTGAAAAAGTTGGTTGGGTAAATGGTAGATATGGTAGTGATATGAACGGGGCAACAAATACTGGTTATCCAGCACTTTATACTGATGATAGACGAATGGATCTTGCAACTGAGCATCAAAAGGTTGGTTCAACAGACAAGATTTATGAAGAAGCTACTAAAAGAGGTTTTGATTATAAAGATTCTGATGGAAACGCTTGGGATGAAAATTTTGATACATGGAAGTTTACAGATGGCAAAGCAGTTGGTACACCAAAATATTCTAGTATAAAGTTTCCTTTTTGGGACAATAAATCTGATTATGATGTTGAATGGAAATATGATCAACAAAACAATAGATATCTAAGGTTTAATGGTGGAAAGGAACATATCGATCTAGAAAATAAAGAGCAATTAATATCATCAAATGTCATAACAATTTTTGTAAAAGAAGAAGGCCCTGTTGATGAAGAGCACCATATGTTTTACACTGTTACAGGTAAGGGTGAAGCTAAAGTTTTTCAAAATGGTGATGTAATTGATGGAATATGGGAAAAGAAAACAGCAACAGATAGAATTAAGTTCATTGATAATGAGGGTAATGAAATAATGTTAGTTAGGGGAAAAACTTGGATAGAAGTGTTACCATTAAACAATATTGTGGAGTATTAGCTGCCCCAAAAATATATGGCTAATCTAGATGACATAATTACTTCTAAAGTAAGGATTAAAATATTGAATTTGTTTTTTTCAAATTTGACTGAGATGTATCATGTTCGTGGTATAGTAAGAGAAATAGATGAGGAAATAAATGCAGTAAGACGTGAACTTGAAAGACTTGAAGGGGCAGGAATACTTAAAAAAGAACCTAGAGGGAATAGAATCTATTATTTTGTTCGTACAGATTATGTTGGATTTGGAGATTTACTTTCAATTGTTTCAAAATCTACTGGTTTAGGTGGTCAAATATGTGAATCCAGAAACAAATTTGGAAAAGTTTCGTTTGTAATGTTTTCGGGTGGTTTTGCTAGGACGAAGAAAAGAAAAAAGGATGACAACGTCGATGTTTTAGTGGTTGGAGAAATTGTCTTACCTGAACTAGCAATGATAATTAGAACATTTGAATCAAAACTTGGTAGAGAAATAAATTATACAGTTATGACAAGAGAAGAGTTAGATTATAGAAAGAAAAGACGTGATCCTTTTTTGCAAAATATATTTTTAGGTAGTCGCGTTATGATAATTGGAGATGAAGAAGAACTTACTAGTTAAAGTCATTTTGATACTTCTTTTGACTGTAGCTTGTGGAATTATTAGCTATGGATATCCTTTGTTTGGTAAAAAGTTTAATTTATCACTTGGTCTTGATCTTTCTGGAGGAAGTCATTTAGTTTTTGAGGCCGACGCAGGAGGCCTTCATGGCGATAAAAAAGAACAAGCATTAAAATCATTAAGAGATGTAATTGAGAAGAGAGTTAATTTATTTGGGGTTTCTGAGAGTAATGTTCAAACTTCTAATTTTGAAGGAAAAGACAGAATTATAGTAGAACTTCCAGGAATTAGTGACCCAAAAGAAGCAACTGCTTTAATTGGTCAAACTGCACAGCTTTTATTTGCAGAAGTAATTGAAATAGAAGGGGAAAAAGGGTCTACACCGTCATCACAGGTTGTTCCAACTGATTTAACAGGTGCTGATTTAAAGTCAGCTAGCACTGTTTTTGATCAGAATACTGGAAAACCATCAGTCTCAATTGAATTTAACGAAGAAGGATCCAAGAAATTTGAAGAGATTACTGGTAGAAATATTGGTAAAGCTGTTGCAATTATTTTAGATAATGATATTGTATCTGCTCCAAGCGTAAATGAAAAAATTGTTGGAGGTAAAGCACAGATATCTGGTTCTTTTACTGTTGAGGAGGCAAACAAATTAGAGGTGCAATTAAATGCAGGTGCACTTCCTGTCTCTGTTAAGTTGGTAGAAGAAAAAACAGTAGGTGCAACACTCGGAGCAGATTCTATTGCAAAAAGTATTAAGGCAGGTTTAATTGGTCTTGTTATGGTTATGTTATTCATGATTCTAAGTTATGGTAAATATGGAATAATTGCAGATATTTCACTATTAATTTTTGGAGTTATTACTTTTGCTTTGTATAAAATACTACCTCCACCATTTGCCATCACACTTACTCTTCCTGGTATCGCTGGGTTTTTATTATCAGTAGGTATGGCGGTTGATAGTAATATATTAATTTTCGAAAGATTAAAGGAGGAAATCAAAAATAGACCATTTGCGAGTGCTTTGGAAGTTTCTTTTGGAAGGGCATGGGATTCTATAAGAGATGCTAATGTGGCTACACTTGCAACAGCCTTTATACTTGCAAATCCACTTGATTGGAGTTTTTTACATGTTTCAGGACCGGTTAGAGGTTTTGCCATGACACTTGCCTTAGGAATAGGAATATCATTATTTACTGGTATTGTTGTAAGTCGTAATTTACTTAGATTATTTGTTAAAGATGAGATTAGAAAGTAACCAAAATATGATTTTGTGGATGAAATATAAATTTATTTATTTTGCAGTTTCTGCAGTTTTTTTGATTGTTGGAATATTTAGCCTCTTGAAGTGGGGACTTAACTTAGGAATTGATTTTACTGGTGGAGTTGTCACTGAATATCAGCTTATAAATGGTGAAATTAAATTAGAAAAATATGGAGTTAAGTCAGAAGAAGAGATAAGCAAAATTAGGGAAAATATCAAAATCTTAGGCGCCAAAGAATTAAGATTTGAAGTTGTCGGTCCATCAATAGGTCCAGAACTTATTAAAAAAACTTATTATGCACTTGGAATTTCAGCGCTTCTTATTTTATTTTGGGTTGCAATACAGTTTAAAAGTATAAAATTTGGAATATCTGCAATTTTGGCAATGATACACGATTCATTAATTTTAGTGGGTGGATTTTCATTACTTGGTCATTTTTTTAATGTTGAAATAGATTTTCTTTTTGTAACTGCAGTTTTAACAATCCTCTCATTTTCAGTACATGACACAATTGTTGTATATGACAGAATTAGAGAAAAGATGAAAAAATATGATCCAGCACTAGGAAGTGATATTACAGGAATTGCAAATAGTGCATTAACCGAAACAATGGTTAGAAGCATTAATAATTCTTTTACAATTATATTTATGCTTTTATCATTAGTTTTGATGGGCGGAGATACAATCAGATGGTTTGCAGTTGCCTTATTAATTGGAACAATTTCAGGAACTTATTCATCCCCATTTGTAGCCGTTCCAATATTAGTTACTTGGGAAGAGCTTGAGAAGAGATTTAGGAAATAATTATTTAATAAATTTAACTGGAATATAATCTTCTTCATTTGCACCCATGTGTGGTGGTGCTTCAGATTTAGTGAATTTGTGGTTTTTTATAGTATTTAAATAAACCAAAATAATATCTTTTTGTTTTGTAACTTTCATTTCGAGAGTTCCTTCGGGTGATTCTTCGAAGCTAAATGTTCCATTAATACTTGCCGTACCATCTGTTTTTACCCAAACACTCCAAGGAACAGCATAAGCAACCTCATTTTCTAAAAGATCTTTAATTCCAATATTTTCAAATTCTTCTGGTAATACAGCATATTCTGCCATATGCAAATTATAAATCGATTATATATATATATCAATAGGTGAATGAATTTATGAAAGTGGTTCGAGTTTGAGAGTTAATTTAGAGTTTAAAGCTTCGGCAATTCTTTTTAATATCGATAATCTTGGATTTGCAAAACCAAGTATAATATCTCCAGTAGTCTTTTCAGAAATTTTAGTTTTTTCGGCTAACTTTTTGTAATCAGTTTTTCGTTTGATAATAATATCCATTATAGAATTACCTAATAAACGCTCAGGCTCTGATTTATCCCATTCCTTTTTAAAATCTGGGTCTTTAAGCCTTTTTTTAAAATCTTCATCAAATGTATAAAGTTTTTGTTTGTTCATTAACTTTATTATACTCGTTCGTTGAGGTGTTTTAGAAGATCTTCTCTTTCGTTTGGTAGATTATTTTCTACAACTTCATTAAATAACTTTTCAAGTATTTCTCCGACTTTAGGGCCTGCCTTGATATTTAGTGTTTCCATTACGTCTTTACCATTAATTTTTAGATCTTTAATTGCAAATGGTTGTTTTTGAACCTCAACAAGTCTTTTTTTGAAATCTTCAAGACGCCATGAAGTTTCTGATGCACCCCCGCCCAATCTATCTGCTACACGAAGGGCAAGCATATCTTCAACGTATTCCAAACCAACATTTGTTATAAACCTTCTAATTGCAGAATCAGTTTGGTTTTCATCAACAGTAAACTGATGAAATCTTACAAGTTTTACAAATTTATCCTTTTCTTTTGCAGAGAACTTAAGTCTATCTGCAATATTTTCTGCAATTCTTGTTGAAACCATCTCGTGATTATAAAAAGTAATGACACCTGTAGAGAGTTTTCTATAAGTTTGCGGTTTACCAATATCATGAATAAGCGTTGCAAATCTTGTAACAGGGTCAGTTGATTTACATTCTTTTAAACTCATTAAAAGATGAGTCCCAACATCATAAATATGATGGCGACTAGGGGATTTTTGTTCAACCCCAAAACACTTCATCATTTCAGGTAATATCTCTTGCATTAATCCAGATTCTTTTAGATGAAATATACCTGCATATGGATTATTGCTTTTTAAAATTTTAAACAGCTCGTCTTTAATTCTTTCTTTTGCAATATTATTAATTAGTTTTGCATTTTGGACTATCGCTTCAAATGTATTTTTTTCTATTTCAAATTTTAACTCTCCTGCAATTCTTACAGCACGCATCATGCGAAGAGCATCTTCATTAAAACGTTCATTAGGATCACCAACAGCTTTTAATACTTTTTTATCTAAATCTTTTTGTCCATCATATAAGTCGATTAAATTTTCGCCGTCGTAGGCAAAAGCGTTAATGGTAAAGTCACGCCTTTTTAAATCTTCTTCAAGAGTTTTGCCCCATTCTAATTTATCAGGATGTCTAGAATCTGAATATCCTTCCTCTTTTCTAAAAGTTGTTATTTCAAATGGTTTTTCGTAGCCATCTACTGTTGTAAATACTGTTCCGTATAGATTGTTATAAAGACCACCCTCAATTATTTTAAGTATTTCTTCAGGTGTAGCGTTTGTAGTAAAGTCCCAATCATATACAATCTTTCCCATTAATAAATCACGAACTGCCCCGCCAACGACATAAATTTCAAAATTTAGCTTGCTAAATTTCGTCATAAGTTTTTTCACTTCTTCAGGTAGATTAAACGTAGTCATAGATATATTATATATCAATATGAAATGGGAAATCTTAAACAAAAATAATATAGATATACTTAAGAGTCTTTTAGAAAATAGAAACTTAAAAACTAAAAAAGAAATTGACGAATTCATAAATCCTATAAAACCAGAGAAAATTAGGATTGAGGAATTAGGAATAAATAAACAGTCACTACAAAAGATTATAAAACGCTTAGAAAAAGCCAAGAAAAACAAAGAGAAAATAATTATTTATGGAGATTATGATGCAGATGGTGTGTGTGCAACAGCAATTCTCTGGGAGACAATGTATAAGTTAGGATTTAATATAATGCCATTTATACCTGATAGATTCGAGGATGGATATGGGATTAAAGTAAAAAGCTTTGAAAATTCTAAAATCAAAACTCTAAATCCTAATTTGATAATAACTGTCGATAATGGAATAGTTGCTTTCGACGGAGTCGCAAAAGCGATGCAACTAGGAATTGATGTAATAGTTGTAGATCATCATACTACGGGACCCAAGAAGCTTTCTACCCCCTACGTTCTGCATTCTACTGCTGTTTGTGGAAGTGCATTAGCGTGGTTTTTAAGTAGAAAACTTGGTGATGCCGGTGGTTTGGACTTGGTTGCTCTAGGTACTATTGCAGATCAAATACCACTTATGGGAATTAATAGATCGCTTGTTAAGTTTGGACTTCCAGAATTATCAAAAACTAAAAGGGTTGGATTAAAGGCATTACTCAAAGATTTAAAATTAGATAATGTTGGTGTATATGAAATTGGATATTTAATTGCTCCAAGAATAAATGCCATGGGGCGCTTGGCTTCAGCGACTGACGCGCTAAGATTTTTGTGTACTAGAGACATCAAAAAAGCAAGTGATTTAAAAAATCTATTAAATGAGACAAATATAGAGAGACAAAGAATTGTAGATGATGTGATAACGCAGGTCCTGAAACAAGTTCAGGATGAAGAAAAAATAATAGTAATATCTGGTAAATATCATGAAGGTGTAATAGGCCTTGCCTCAGGAAAAATAACAGAAAAAAACTACAGACCTTCAATTGTATTCTCGATTGGTCAAGAAATATCAAAGGCTTCAGCAAGATCTATTTCCGGATTTAATATAATTGAGGCAATTAAAGAAACAGGTTTAATTTTAGAAGGTGGAGGACACCCAATGGCTGCAGGATTTTCGATTGAGACAACAAAAATTTCTGAATTTAGATTAAAAATTAATGAATTGAGTGAAGAAAAATTAACAGATGAAATATTAGAAAAAAAATTAAAGATTGATTTAGAAATTGATTTTGGTCAAATAAATAAAGAATTAGTTGAAGAACTTAAAAAATTTGGCCCCGTAGGGGTGGGCAACGCCCAACCGACATTCATGAGCTCGAATGTAGTTATTAAAGAAGTAAAACCAGTTGGACAGGAAGGCAAACACTTAAAGCTAAAATTATCACAAAATGGAATTATTTTTGATGCAATTTGGTTTGGATTTAATAGCATTCAAAAATTAAAAGCTGGTGAAAATGTAGATATCGCATATGCAGTAGAAGAAAATGTTTGGAACAATAAAACCTCAATACAATTAAAAATTAAGGATATTAAAAATAAAATATAGTGTTATTTCTTCTTTTTCGGAATTCGAAATTTATGACCACACTTGTCACAAATTGCAGTTCTGCTTGGTTCATCTAAATTAACATCTGTTGGGTCAGCTCCACACTGTGGACACGAAGGCCCTTTTTCAGAAATGAAAGGACAAGCTCTTTCATTCTCAAGAGCATAAACTTCAGTTATTTTTTCAATTGTATTTTCGGTTGACATATATTATAGAAAAGAGTTAGTTTAAAAAAATAGGTGCTTCTTGTCAAGTGGGGGTCTAGAATCTACAATATAACAATGCAAAGAACATTAGTTAGTGAATCAGTAAAAAGTATAGGTGAGACAGTAAAACTACAAGGTTGGGTGTCTACAATTCGTGATCATGGAAAAATAAGTTTTCTTGATTTAAGGGACAGAACTGGATTTATCCAATGTGTCGGCCAAAATTTAGAAAAAGTTACTGTTGAAAGTGTTGTAGAAATTACAGGTAAAATTGTTGAAAGACCTGAAAAGTTAGTAAACGCTAATATAGAAACAGGTAAAGTAGAACTTCAAATTGAGAAAATGACAATACTTTCTCTTGCAAATGAATTGCCACTTCCAATAGATACTGACGGGTATGATATTGATGAGAATGTACGAACCAAATTTAGATACTTAGATTTAAGAAGACCTAGAATGGCAAGAAACATTAGAATTAGGTCAAAAGTTGCACAATTTTTAAGAAATTATTTAACTAACTTGGATTTTGTAGAAATTGAAACACCAATTTTGACAAAAACAACGCCTGAAGGTGCAAGAGATTTCTTGGTCCCATCTAGGTTTCAGAAAGGAAAGTTCTATGCACTTCCTCAATCACCCCAACAATACAAACAGCTATTAATGGTTGCTGGAATGGAAAGATATTTTCAATTTGCAAGATGTTTTAGAGACGAGGATCCTCGACGTGACAGGGCATATGGTGAGTTTACACAACTCGACATGGAAATGTCTTTTATTGAACAAAACGATATTTTAGAATTAACAGAGAAGATGTTCACAGAACTTGTCAAAGAAATTTTTCCAGAAAAGAAAATACAAGCTAGTCCTTGGCCAAGAATTTCGCATAAGGATGCTAAGGAAAAATATGGCAACGATAAGCCAGATTTAAGAAAAGACAAAAATGATCCAAACGAACTTGCATTTTGTTGGATAGTTGATTTTCCATTATTTACAGAACAATCAAAAGATGATTTTTTCTATGGTTCAGGTGGTGCAAAATGGGCACCATCACATCACATGTTTACCTCACCTCATCCAGATGATTTGGATTTACTTGATACAGATCCTGGAAAAGTACGTGGATTACAACACGACATGGTTTTAAACGGATTTGAAGTAGGTGGGGGAAGTATTAGAATAAGTGATCCAAAAATTCAAGAAAAAATATTTAAATTGATAGGATTTTCTGACAAACAAAGAGATCAATTTGAACATATGCTTACGGCCTTTACATATGGAGTTCCTCCGCATGGTGGTATAGCACCAGGGTTAGACAGATTTTTGATGACAGTTTTAGGCGAGCCTTCAGTACGCGAAGTAATGGCTTATCCTACCTCATCTTCAGGCCAGACTGCTGTTCTTGATGCACCTAGTGTTGCATCAGATGAACAGTTAAAAGAACTTGGAATTAAAATAGATGTCAAAAAGTAAAGTTCAATTCAGTAATAAACTTCTGTATTTATCCATGCTTTCTTTTATTTTTATTGCTACCTCGGCGATTGCTTTAAATAGTGATCTAGAGAATGTAATTACATACATTTATCCAGAGAAAAATACCAAGGCGTATTCTGATTTGCCAATATTGGCTGAGAATGCAAAATATCCAATTTTGTCTGCACAATCAGTGATGGCGGTTGATTTAACTTCTGGGGTAACTTTATATGAAAAAGACCCAAATAAACCACTTCTTCCCGCCTCAACAACAAAAATTTTAACAGCACTAGTTGCAATCGATACTTATACACCTGAACAGGTCTTAAAAGTCGGTAGAATAAGCGTGGTAGGTCAAAAAATGGGACTCGTTACGGGAGAGGAAATTAGGTTTATTGATTTATTAAATGGACTACTTATATATTCAGCAAACGATGCAGCTGAGGTTTTTGCGGATAATCATCCTGGAGAAAGAGCTTTATTTATAGGCCTCATGAACAAAAAAGTAAAAGATTTAGGACTTACCAATAGTCATTTTACAAATCCAGTAGGGCTTGATGATGGTGCACAATACTCAACTGCTCGTGACTTAGTTATAGTTGCAAAATATGCTATGCAAAATCCAACTTTTGCAGAAATTGTTGGAACAAAAGAAAAAACAGTCAAAAGTACGGACGGAAAAATTAGTCATAGACTAGTAAATATAAATAAACTATTAGGTGTTGTTCCAGGAGTTTTGGGAGTTAAAACTGGGTGGACAGAAAATGCTAGAGAAAACTTGGTTACAGAAGTGGATCGTGATGGTAGAAAAATCATGATTGTTGTATTAGGATCTTCTGACAGATTTGGAGAAACAAAAGAATTAATTGAATGGATATACCAAAATTATATTTGGACTGAAGTTAAACCTGAATAGCTACTCTCCGTAATAATCAGAAGTTACTGCTGGGACATAGCCAACGAAGTCTTTATCTCCTGTAAAGACATAAACTGGTTGATAAAATTCTGTGTAAATTCCAGCATCATAATATGCAAGATAAATATTTCTTATTTTAATACTGTCACCTTCGTTTGTTGTTCCGTATGATGCTGGGTAATAATTACCACCAGAGAACTCCTGCCAAGCATCATCACCTGTCTTAACAGGATATGTAGCAACCTGTGTTTCATCAACTGGAAAGTAGTGATATTCACCCGCTATGACGTCTTTTCCTCTATCTCTAATACCACTAACCATGAACCAGACATTTGCTTCAGTTGGTTTATTTGTAACCGCAGGAAGTTCATCAATTTGTTTTCTAAATAAATCAATTCTAACTAGATTTGCATCTGATTGTGAGAGAGCAGGAATAAATTCTCCTCCTTGAGTTTTTAAAAATTTATGTACTATTGGACCCGTTAGATCCTCAGGAAAAAGTGAGGCTGATGATAAAAATGATTTTATAGATGTCGCTGCAATTTCTGGCTGTGTTGGATGAACACTAAGAGGTGTTGGATCTGTATTCAAATCATAACTGATTGAAAATGTTCCAGTTATAATGTTTATTTCCATAATAGCTGGAGATGCTTTATGATTAAATCTATATAAAGATTCAGTAGTTTGTTGTGCTTCACTATCAAAACCCATTTTTTTTGCTTTTTCTTTAGAAAAGTCTAGAGACAATAAATTTGATGAAATCTTTGGCATAAAATAAACCTTTGATAATAGAGGAAATGTGGGCATGTCGCCACTTGCTGTTTCAAGAGTAAAACTTAATGTCTTTTTTGAAGAATTAGGGAAAGGTAATTTCGGTAATTTTCCAAATGCAACAGTTGCGGGAGTTGGTGCAGGAGGAAAGACTTTTTTGTAAATTGCTATTCCACCTATAACTATGCCCCGAAGTATGATAAAAGCAATAATTGAATAGATGGTGTACCTTACCCCTTTCCTTGACATTATTGATGCTTCAGTTAATGTAGCCATGATATGATATTCAGCATCTGCGATGCTATAATTAATTCTAACATGAGAACAAGATTTGCACCAAGTCCAACAGGGTCAATGCATATTGGAAATCTAAGAACTGCGTTTTATGCATACGCCTTAGCAAAACATAGTAACGGTGATTTTATATTAAGAATTGAGGATACAGACAAAAAGAGAGAAAAAGAAGGTGGAATCGAAGACATTAAAAGACTTCTTAAAATATTTAATATTAAATGGGATGAATATTATGTCCAATCTAAGAGATTAGATCTTTATAAAAAAGTTGTTGAAGAACTCGTAAAGAAAGGCAATGCTTTTTACTGTCAATGTGATGCTAAAAATGCAAAAGAAGATGGTTTTTCAAATGAACTTAGGGACCCTTGCAGAGACAAAAAATTTACAATAGGTGCAGTAAAACTTAGAGTTCCTGATAATGAAGGGATTGGATTTACTGATTTTGTAATTAACAAAAAAGTTTCATGGAGTACTAACATAGTGGGAGATGCGACACTTCTAAAATCTGATGGATTTCCTACATATCATTTGGCAGTTGTAGTTGACGATAATGATATGAAAATTAGTCATGTTTTAAGAGGGCATGACTGGATGCCGTCAACACCCATACATCTACTGGTATATAAATACTTAGGGTTTGAAGTTCCTGAAATAGGACATTTAACTGACATAATGAATCCTGATGGTGGAAAACTATCAAAGAGAAAAGGTAGCACTTCTGTTCAGGGGTTATTAGACGAAGGATATCTTCCAGAAGCTTTATTTAATTTTGTAATACTTTGTGGCTGGGCTCCAAAAAACAATCAAGAGATTTTTAGTTTAGAATCGTTTGTAAAAGATTTTGATCCATCAGGTTTTCAAAAATCAAACCCAGTGTTTAATAGAGTAAAACTTGATTGGTTTAATGGACAATATATTCGTAAACTATCAATTGATAGTTTGTTAGAAAAATTAGAATTGGAAAATAATTTCAAAAATCAATCGATTGTTGCATTAATACAAGATAGACTAGAAAAACTTTCAGATTTCAAAACACTCACAAACTTTTTCTTTGAAAGTCCAATTGTAGACATAAAACTATTTGGGAATGATTACAAAGAACATTTAAAAAGCGCGATTGAAGTACTTGAAAAGATAGATGATTGGAACCTGAAAAATATAGGAGATTTTTTACTGGAGCTTTGCGACAGGCAAAAATTTCAGCGAGGAAACTTTTTCATGACACTTCGGGTTGCAATCACTGGAATGAAATTTACCCCACCAATTAATGAATCAATTGCAATTTTAGGTAAAGAAGAAACATTAGACAGACTTAAAAAATAATATAATGCAAAATACTGCCCTTGATGATTTTCGTAACAGTCTAAAACTTAAACGTCTTGAGGCCCAGAAAAGTTTTCAAAAGAAATTTCCCGTTGCTCACCAGTTTTTTTTAGAAAAAGGTTTAGAAATTGGTAGGTTACGCGAGCACAGTGCTAAAATAATCTCTGCAGGTGCGTTAACAGGAACTCTACTTTTATCTCCACCAACAGGGTCAGGACAACTTCCAACACCTACCGAGATTGCCAGAAGTGTTAACGAATTTGGAAAAAAGGAAGGTGATATCTTACCTCAAAAGGAGTTAATTGATAGTTTAAAAATAATGCTTCCAGAAGTAGTCAGACCTCTTGCTCGAGATGAAGAAAAAAAGATAGAAGAAATAGTTAAGAACCTAACTAACATACCTGCAAAGGCAGGTCTTGAAGGTGAGCATTTAAATACTAGTTATGGATATATTGGAGCGGAACAACATTTAAAAAGATACCCAGGTGATATTTTAGAAAACCATGGTCCATATTATAAAGAGGGAATTGCTCCAGGACTTGGTGCTTGGGGATATTTTTCCAAATCTAAAGCAAACCTAAATGAACAATTAATTGAAACAGAAAAATGGTATGCGGTTGTTCAAACACTTTATTTACCCGATTGGTCTAAAAGACAGCCTTATCTTCGCGATTGGTATAAATATAGGAAGGTTATGGTAATAAATACTAAAAATGGAAATGCAGTAGTTGCATCAATTGCCGACGCTGGTCCTGCAGCATTTACGGGTAAACATTTTGGAGGAAGTCCTGAAGTAATGGAATATTTGGGAGGCTCTAGGTATAAAAAGGGAGCAGTACTCTTATTTTTTGTAGATGACCCCGAAAATAAAATATCACTAGGCCCAGTAAAGTATAATGATATAAGTAATTATGACAACACTATTTTATGATCATCTGACCATTATTGATGGTTTGGATAAGAAAATTAAGAAGATTGCATCGTCTAATGATGAAATGCAAGAATTGTGGTTTTATGTTGAGGAACTAATACATCATAGAGTTCTCGAGTGTTGTTTAGGAAGTTTGCCAGAAGAACATCATGATGAATTTCTGACGAAATTTCATGCTATGCCGCATGATAAAAGTTTGCTTGATTATTTAAATCTAAAAATAGGTAAAGATGTTGAAAAACTTATAAAAACAGAAATTAAAAAATTATCCAAGGAACTCCTCCTTCTTAACTCTAACAAAGTGTAGCCATTGTTCTAATATTTCAAGAAATGATTTTAAGGGCGCTTCAATTATAAAGTCAAATATGAAGCTCAATATGTTAATTTTTGCAATTTGATTAGAAAGCCATTGACCTGATTTAATAATTGGCAAAAAGATATAATCTAAAAGAGTTTCCCAAAATGAATCACTTTCAGAATTTTCCAGAAGATAATCATTTGAAATTTCTCTTACTCTAAAGGCAAAAAATGAGACAACGCTTAAAAAGAAAAGAAAAATGATTTGGTTAATAAAATTAAATGATAATAAATTAAGTAAATATATAATTCCAAAAACCAAGAGAATTGATGTTGTTATAAAAACATAGTTAAAGACTTTATTTGTTGTGTTTTCTTTATCTTTTGTGGCAACCACTTCTTTTTTAAATTTATTAATATCCAAGTATAAATAATCAATTACTTTTTCAATCATGAGCTGAGTATTATTCTTTGCTGGAAGTTTGATCCTTGAATTAAAAAGAATCATAAGCGATGGTGGAAAAAGAATATTGATACTTAGAACTACAAAGTTTATCCGACCTAGGAGGATGTCAAATGGAATTTCGATAAGCATAGCTAGAACCATTTTTGTTAGAAATATATAAATAATGCTTCTTTGAGAAGCTCGAAGGACTTTATTTTTGGTTTCACTGTATTTCGTTTCAATAATTTCGGTAAGTTTAGATTTAAGGCTATCTTCGCTGGTGACTAAATCCCCAACCTCATTTGAATGTTCAATTACAAGATCTCTTATTAAGTTAAAAGGAGGGGTCATTTGGAGAACTTTTCTTCTTAGTAAATCTTTATATTTATAATTTAAATAATTATCTATTTTTACTAATGTCGTTTGTAGTTTTAATTGGTCTTTCCAATTTGGCAATAATACTTTTAATAATTTATATTTAATTAATACCTCACTATTTTTTGCAAAACTTCGCTCAGTTGCTATATAAACTTGTATACTCTTGGTTACTTTATCTTCTTCATCAAAATCAATCAATACTTCAATGATTGAAGATACAAAATTTATAATAATCTGGTTAACTGGGTTAAAATTTATTAATTCATCAATTTCACATGAGCAGAGTCCCACCAATTGTTCCGATGTGCGATATTTTTCTATGATATTTCTAAATTTCTCTCTTTTAATTATATCTTCCGGTTCGGGCTCAATATATCTAGCCCATGTAAGCTCTTTAATTAATAGAATTGCGATTTTATCGCTTGATTGGTTTAAAAAAAGTCTTCTTTTTAAAATTCTTTCAATTGCAGCCTGCCTTATTAAATGCTCATCTCTGTATTCAACTGCATTTCGTGCTTTCTCATACGCAAAAGCTAGAGTTGAAGCTGACTTGCGAGATTTTGATATATTTTTTTTGTTTTGATTATAAAATTTATTGGCCAAACCAATTTCTTTAACTAAGTCTGATCCATGTTGGTTTAAACCACTCATTTTTTGAAGTATACTAGAAAATACTATGGACCGTAACTATGGTGGGGTAATTTGGACAAATCATGCTCTAGACAGGTTGCGTGAGAGAGGCATAAAACAGGGTGATGCATGGGCAGTTTGGAACAGACCCGATCAGAGCAGGTATTCATCAACTCAAGGAGCGTGGATATATTACAAGATATATGGAAATGACAAAATTGAAGTAGTTGCAAAACGGAACGAGAAGAAAGAATGGATAATACTGTCTGTTTGGTCAAAGAAAGTAATTTCACATAACATTGAAGTTCCACATCATGTTTCGTTGTTGACAATGTTGACCAATTTGTTTAGAGTTAAACATGGTTAGTAAATACAAAAATAAAAATTTATTACCACTTCTCGCAATCACCGCCTTATTTTTAAGTGTTGGTCTTGTTAATATTACACAGGTTTCAGATTCAAAAGTTACAAAGACACAAAGTGTTTTGAGTGAATCAGACGAAAACAAAGTAGAGGAGGTTGAGATTCAATCTAAAGATCGTAAAAGAGAGGAAAAGAAAGATGAGAAAAAAGATGAAAACAAGGAGAAAGAACAAAAAAAAATTGAAACTGAAATTAAAACAGAAAATGAACAACGATTGACAACAGGAAAAATAGAGATTGACGAGGTCGAGGACGAAAACGAAGCAAAAGATGATGCCAATGATGATAAAGATGAGCCTGAGGATAAAACTAAAATGGAATCAGAATTTGAACAGGAAAGTGAAACAGTATCTTCTGATGGGTCTGTAAATAAGTTTAAATTTAAATTAAAAACAAAAACTGTAAACGGTAAAACTATTATTGAAACATCAAGTGGGGAGATGGAGGTCAAAAATAATCCAGAAGATTCTGTTGATGAGCTTATAAATGCTGGGGTAATAGATACCCCAATCTCATTTGAGGCAAAATCTAATGATAATAATAAAGTTGAATTTGAAGTACAGGGTGTAGAAATTAAAAAACTTTTAGGATTATTTGAGGTTAGCTTACCAAAAACAGTGACCGTTGACTCTGAAACCGGAACTGTAATAAACACAAACCAAAATATTTGGACAAGATTTTTAAGTATGCTTTCGATTTAATATGATTCTCGATTTTTTCAAGTGGTTATTTTCTTTATTTGTTGGTTTTTTTATTATTACGCCAACACCACAGCCTCCTGCGCCAATGAATACGTTTAGTCCAAGTCCTATCGCGACAGCTTCTGCTTCACCAACAGTAAACCCAACTTTAAAACCGACAATAAAGCCTACTATCAAACCATCGAATCTGCCAGCTACAGCGTCTATTATAAATAATGCTCCACCCGGTTCAGGTTATTCAAGACAGAGCGTAAAAACAGATGCCGGTACTTTTACTGTTAGTTTGGTTGCAGCCGATATTGGATCGACTAAAATAATAGTTGATACTGCATCGACATCTGACTGTAGTAGTAATTGTCCTGTTTTGTCATTAGGTGATTATGTGGCAAGAAACGGTGGTTGGGCAGGAGTAAATGGATCTTATTTTTGTCCAAAAGATTACCCAAGCTGTGCTGGAAAGGAAAATACATTTGATTTACTTGTAATGAATAAAGATAAATATTATTTTAATTCTGCAAATAATGTATACAGTACAAACCCAGTTGTAGGGTTTAGAGATGGTTCAGTGAATTTTGTAACAGCAGGTAGCCAATGGGGCAGGGACACTTCATTAAACGGAGTATTGATGAATTATCCATTATTAGTTTTTAATGGTAATGTTGTTTTTGGTGGAGATGGAGATCCTAAAAAAGGAAGCAGAGGATCAAGAAGCTTTGTGGCAAACAAAGATAATAAAGTTTACATTGGTGTTACTCAAAATGTAACTGTTGCAGAAAATGCATTAGTAATGAAAGCGATGGGTATGAATAATGCTCTAAATCTAGATAGTGGTGGTTCAACTGCCCTTTGGCATGGAGGATATAAAGTCGGTCCAGGTAGGGGAATACCAAATGCAATCATCTTTAAATGAATGTAATTGCTGTACCTTTTTTATCGGCTCTTCCAGTTCTGCCTATTCTATGAATATATGTATCATATGACTCTGGGGCTTCATAGTTTATAACATGACTTACGTTTGGAATATCTAGGCCACGGGAAGCAACATCTGTTGCAATTAAAATATTAATATTACTTCTTTTAAATCTATCCAAAGTTCTAAGGCGCTGACTTTGTCTCTTGTTACCATGAATTGCGTCAGCTTTAAAACCTCTAATGATAAGTTCGTCTGCAAGTTTTTGTACACCATGTTTTGTTCTTGCAAAAATTAAGACTTTATCAAATTCTTCTTTTTTCAAAAGATCATGTAATTGTTCAATTTTCTTGTGTGGGCTATCAACTTTTATAACTTCTTGTTTAACATTAGCTGCAGTTTCTCTGGTTTTAACAGAAATTGTTACAGGATTATTAACAAAAGCATTTAAAACACTTCTAACTTTTCCATCAATTGTTGCAGAAAAGAAAAGTGACTGTCTTTTTTGTGGTAATAGCGAAACCATATATTGAATATCTTTAAGAAAACCAATATCTACCATATGATCTGCTTCATCTAAAACAACAGAGGCACAGTCATCAAGTCTTAAGGTCCTTGAATCGACATGATCCAAAAGTCTTCCAGGAGTTCCAATAATTAAATTTGGATTTCTACGGAGTTCTTGTTTTTGTCTATTTATATTTTCTCCACCGATACAAAGTGCTGAATAGATATTTAATCCTTTTGAAAATAGATAAAATTCATCTCTTATTTGACTTGCAAGTTCTCTTGTTGGAGCGACAATTAAAACTTTTTCTGTTCTATTTTTTATAACTTTGTCTAAAAGTGGAATCAAAAAGGCAGCGGTTTTACCAGTTCCTGTGTTTGCTATACCAATTAAATCACGGCCATTTAATATCTCTGGAATAGCTTGATCTTGAATAGGTGTTGGTGCACCATAATGTCTATCTAATACATTTAATTGCAACTTTGCATCAACCTTAAAATCTGAAAAAGTATGTGTTGAGGTGTAAGACTCTACAGGAATAATTATATCTTCGTTTTGTTGAGCATTAATTATGCTAGTAGGATCAAAAACTCTTGCAACCCTTCCCCCTCTACCTCCAGCACCAAAACGTCTACCCATTGCACCATAATTAGTACGAGGTTTAAAACCGCCACGAGCGTTGCGCGAAAAATTTTTATACATAAATTTATCAAACTAAATTTTGGAGAAACTCTGAAGTAAAATTATTAGTTACAACCAGTCCCTCACATATCGGCTTGCCGATATTTCATATCGATATAAGAATAATATCACTTAGACTTACGTTTGTCAATGGTGACTATAGGGTGATTACGATTTAATAGTAAATATATTAAAGGCAATATTCCCATTGAGTTAACAACTAATAAAGCAATAAACCAAATATTTTGAGATTTTCTAGCAGATTTCCAAAGAGCAAAACCTCGAAGTACTAAATCCAAAATCATAAACGGTATTAGAAGACCAAAAGTCCCATAGCGCACATCGCTAAAATAATTATTTCCATATCCCCACATCATATATTATTAATTAAACTCTCCTTTTTATTCTTTGTCAATTTTTTGATTTCTGCCTCTCTTTTAAGTGCTTTGCCACGAGTTACAAACTTTTCTGTGTATACCAATTTGAAACTATCAAAGGCTCGCATGTATTTTGCAGATTTTTTACCTTTCAGTTTGTGTTCTGCCATTCTTTTTTCTAAATTATTTGTAATCCCTGTATAGAGCGTTGCTCGTGAAGTTCTTAAAATATAAACAGTATACATTTTTTAAGATTTAAGTATCTCTAACGCCTCATCAATTGTTTTGGTTACCATTAGTTTTGCACGGAGCGCATTGGCTCCAATAGTATTATTGATATACATTTTAAAAAACTTTTTCATTACATCGTAACGTTTTTTATCTCCCAAGGTAACTTGGTATAAATTTAAATGTTTAATAAGCATTTCAGTATTATCTTTTAATGTATGTTTTTTATTCTTTTCTTCAAATACCCATGGATTTTTTAACATTCCTGTTGCTATCATTGCCCCATCGACTTCATATTTTTTAGATTTTTCAATTCCATCACTATAATTTTTAACATCACCATTTCCAACAATAATTGTAGTAGGGGAGATTTTATTTCTAATATCGGCTATTTTTTTAATTTCATTCCAATCAGCAGGCACATCAGACATTTGTTTTGAAGTTCTTCCGTGAACAGTAATTGCAGTTATATTTTGTTCGAGTAAAAAAGTAATCCATTCTTTTGTTACCATTTTAGTTAATCCTAATCTTGTTTTTACGCTAACAGGTAATTTATCGGCACCCTTTTTAGTTGCCTCAATTATTTCTTTTGCTAGGGGATGATTGTTGATGAGTGCAGAACAAGCACCCATTTTAACTACAGCCCTATCAGGACAGCCCATGTTAATATCAATTCCATCAAAACCAAATTTTACTATCATTTTCGCAGTTTTGTAGTAGTTTTCTGGGTTTAGACCCCAGATTTGTGCAACTATTGGTCTTTGTATTTCATTAAATTTAAACCTTGAAATTGTCCTATCAAATCCTTCTGAATTTAATGCTTCGACATTTGTAAATTCTGTAAACATAATATCAGGCCTTGGAAGGTAAAGTGAAACAACTTCACGAAAAAGATGATCTGTTACATCTTCCATCGGTGCAAGTGCGACAAATGGTTTTTTAAGTTTTTGCCAGAAGTTCGCCATGATATTCAGCATCGCCATAAGCTATTATATCAAAAATCAATATAAGATATTGACAATAAGATCACAAATACGTATCATTAATTAATGAAGAAAATAGTCTCTCTCTCTCTCGTTATCTTATTTCTTTTTGTTTTTGCACCAGTAAAGTTTGTGCAGGCAGGAACATCACCAACATTAAGCGCATTAAGTGGTTATTCTGTTCTGGGTGGTGCCGCAGTAACTTGTACTGGAGCAACCACTACTAGTGGAGCAGTTGGTGTCAGTCCAGGAACATCAATTACTGGTTTTCCTAGTCCGTGTACTGCCGGTGGTGGGACTCAATCTAATAATGCTAGTGCCATAGCTGCGCAAGCGGAGGCTTTGACTGTTTTTAGTTATCTTGATCAAACCTGCGACCAGACTTTTGGGGCAGTGGACTTAACCGCGACTTTTCCATCTGGTGTCGGTCCAGGTGTATATTGTTCTACTAGTAGTTTCTCACTGAGTGGAAACCTGTAACTTACGGGAAATGGTGTCCATATTTTTAAAACAGTGTCAACTCTTATAACATCTCCCGGTTCATCTATTACGGGAGGTGACGCTTGTAATGTTTGGTGGAGAGTTGGTAGTTCTGTGACACTCGACACGACCACAGCATTCAGAGGAAATATATTTGCGCTTAATGGAGTCAATGCAATGAATACTGGCGCAACTTTAAATGGTCGGATAGTAGGGCTATCAGCCGCTACAGTAACATTAGATGCAAATACAATCACAGCTCCGACCTGTGCATCTTCTTCCCTTACCGTTGCTGGATCTGGTGGATCTGGATCTTCGTCATCCTGTCCTGCTCTTCCTAGTCAAGTTGTTGCACCTTTAATAATAGAATCAAGAAGAGTTGACTCAGACAGCATTTTTATTAGCTGGGGTCCATATTCAGGAGTAAATACTTTCAATGTACAATATGGCACAGTAAATGGAAGTTGGTTATATAATACAAATGTAATAGGATTTTCTACTACTATAAATAATCTTCCTGCAAACACTCCAATTTGGGTTCGAGTTGCGGCTAGTAATAATTGTACAATTGGTGATTATGGTGCATCAAAACTTGTAGGCGGTCCTAAACTTCCGAACGCAGGATTTGCTCCAAAACCAATCTCAGTGTTTTGGTCATTTTTCCTAAAGTTTATAAAATGACAAACTTGTTTATAAAATGACAAACTTGTTTATAAAATGACAAACTTGTTTATACATGTATGATGTAAAAAAGAAGGTTTTAATAATATTTCTTGCCTCATTTTTACTTATAACGCCTTTTTATTTAATTCAAAGAAACATTCAGAGTATAATTAGGAATCAAGAAGAACAAAGGAAAATTTTAGGAGCTGAAACCCAAAAAGAAAAACAAGGATTACCACTCCATCTCATAATACCTGCGATTAATGTTAACGCTAATGTTCAACATTTAGGTATTAATGAGAAAGGGGAAATGGATGTTCCAGATAATACAGCGGATGTTGGTTGGTTTAATCTAGGCCCTAGACCTGGCGAAATAGGAAGTGCTGTTAAAGATGGACACTTCAATGGAAAAGATGGTGCTTCAGGTATATTTAAAAATTTATTTAAACTTAAAAGTGGTGACAAATTATATGTTGAAGATGACATAGGTGTAATGACCACTTTCATCGTTCGAGAAATCCGTACATATAACCCAGGTTACGAAGAAGAAGTGTTTAGTTTAAATGATAATGCTCACTTAAACCTTATTACTTGTGATGGGACATGGGACGAAACAAGAAAAAGTTATAGTAAACGCTTGATTGTATTTGCTGACATTAGTCCTTGACAAGAATGTCACCTATAGATATTTGTTTATATTTTCTCTATGCTCCTCATAGGTTTTAGCGCAGTGGATTTGGCGGTCTGAGCCATGCACGTAGAAGAGACAATCTGTTTCTTCTGGATTTAGTGCAGCTTCTATAAATTCTATGTTTGGACTACAAATTGGAGTAGGTGGTAAACCTTCGCGTTTATAGCTATTGTAAGGCGAATCACTTTGTTTTTGTTCTAGTGATATATTTCCCCACCAACTTCCATTTTCATTTTTACCTAATGTATATTGCATAGTTGCATCTATTTGAAGTCGCATATTATTATTCAATCGATTCCATATAATTCCTGATATAATCTTTGCATCCTCACGACCTGCTGCTTCTCTGGCAATTAATGATGCAATTTTAAGTCCTGTAGTCCATTTGATGTTTTTTGAAACAAATTGATCAGAAAAAGGTTTTAATTTTTCATTAAATCTATTTATGAATCGTTGTGAGACTAATTCAACAGGTTCATCAATAGGAATAAGATAGGTATCAGGATAATATACTCCTTCAAAGTATTCTGAATTTTTATTTAAATTGTTCCAAGTATCAAGTTGTTCTTGGTTCCAGCCTAATATATTTACAAGTTTTTCTCCGACCTGTTCTTTTCTGGGGCAAAAAAAGATGTTAACCCACATTAAATCTTGTTTATCTTCTAATTTCTTCATAATCTGCCAGGAGTTCATTTTTTGACTTAGTTTGAATCCTCCTGATTTTATTTCTTTGGATTTTGCAAAATTATTAGACAAGAATGTGAAGGCATTCTTATTTTTAATTAAATTCTGTTCATAAAGAGAGTTGACTAAATCAAAAGATCCTAAATCTTGTGGAACAACAAAAATTGTAGTTTCAGAGGATTTATTAACAGGTCCCAAGAAGCTCCAAGCAAGACTAAATAGAAAAAATAACAAAGCTATGATCAAAGTGAATATTTTAAATATAGTTTTCATTGAAGCTATATTATACATTGTCTCTGAATATATCTGCTTAAAATAAGTATGGGTCTAGGGGTGAAGATACAATTAATGATATATAAAATTGAGGTATCTTTATCTTTAAACTAAACTAATCAAAAATGTAAGCAGATGTATCCGGAGATAATCAACAGCATGTGTATTATAGCAGTCTATCTCTGTTTGTCAAATACTATGAGGTAAAAAAATCAATTTGCTAAGGGTTATCTTAAGTCTTAATTCTTTTTACCGTTCCATGATTAATGACAACTGCTGGCATACCATTGACTGTTTTTATTCTACCAATTCGAAGTTTGCACTTTGGACAAAAAACATCAGTTTCATCAGGTAGACCAGTTACTCCTACATTATCTTTACCGATTCTAGAAATATAACATTTCATCAAAAAACCAGACTTTGTTTTTATGTATCTACCAAAAAGCAGATGGCCATTGCTACAATGCACATCAATTGTTTTTATACTCATTTGAAATTATTTTAACACTTATCTATTTAATAGACGGTCGAGCATCACAGTCTAGAATTGTTTAGATTTTATAACTATTTCGGTCCCTCTTGAGATTTTAGATACTCAATAAATTTATCAACAATTTTCCACGTTTTCATCATAATGTCGACACGTTTTTCTCCAGTAACTGATTCATATGTACCGTGACGTTGATCTCCCGCTACTTTTTTAATCTCGTCAATATGGTTCTCATTCAAGCCCAAGATTTTTACTGTATCTTTCCATCCTTTAGCTTTATTGTCGGATTCCATAAAGTAATTCATAATAGTTTCAACTGCACGCCTGCAATGAAAAAAAGTATCTAAAGGTTTTTTGATTGCGTCTCTAAGATCTTTTAATACCATATAAAGCTTTGGATTTTTCAATGCCAGTTGAAGCGTATCTTGGTAGTTTAATGGCCTATTTTTTTCATCTTGAGTAATTTTTACAACGTCTATTCCAAAAACTTCAAAATATCCTGTTTCTGGAGCATAGACTGAGGTTATTTCTAATGAATAAGAATAGCCTTTCAAATAACCGTAAGTATCAATCATGGTGTGGGCGAACATTTCCACTATATTTTTTAGATCTATTGGAGAATATTTACTATCAGAATCTAGTTCTATATTAACTTGCGAAACAATTATGGATACTTTTATTGTCCCTTTAAAATCTGCATCATCTGCACCTATCTCACCCTCAACTTTTGGCAAAGTTATATTTGCCCTTTCTGGATATACGATTCCTGTAAAAATATATTTCATGAACTAATTAAATTAATACGGGTCGGGACTTTGCTGCCTCGCTTCGAGTCGGACGAAGATTAAATGATCCAGAATCATTTGGCCTACCATTAGCCGACGAGGCATTATATTAATTTAGAACTAAGCGTATTTTACACTAATTTCGATGTATAAAGAAAAAACATTACAATTGATGCTAATCTATTGACTTTTTGGTGTGTTTTATTGTATTATTACGATAATTAACTTGTTTGGATGGGTGTTTACACTGGTTCAAGCAAGTTTTTTTTGATAAAACCTCTTTTTTAACTCTTTCCAATTAATTTCTCTGATACTTAAAACCTTATTCTTAATAATTTTAAAATACTCAACATTTTTTTCTGTTTCTTTTGCCAAAATACACCCCGCTATCATATCTGCTGAATTAACAATAATGTTTTTAGAACTATCGACATGTTCAATTGTCAAAGGAAATATGCAAAAAGATTGCAAATTAGAATTAAACTTTTCAATATCTGATTTATTTGAAAAATGCTTATCAAAAATAAAATGTTTTGCATTTTTATAATAATCAAGGATATCTTCGATTAGTATCCAAGATAATATAGCAAAATTAACGGGTGAATCTTTAATCTTTGCATGGTTTTTATTAACTATTAATGCAAATATATCTAAATCTAAGGTTATAATTTTGTTAACAAATATTCTTTTTGATTTCTCACTCGCAGTGTAATATTTTAATTCTCCAGTTGGTTTTCTTAACTTCGACCTTTTCTTACAGATTTAATAAGTTTTAATATCTCGTTATTTGTATTGGTTGTAATGGCTGCTAATATAATGACTTTGTCATTTGGATCTGGTAATGTTCCGGATTCATCAATATAGATTCTCATTTTTCGCGTTCAGTCTTCATTATAGTATAATACGATCTTCCATGAATGTTCACATAATATAATTATTATTAAATATACGTCTGACATATTGCCTGATTTTGAATATTTCGTAAAAGGAAATAATCCAAAATTATTGATTCACTCTGGAACACATGGTGATGAATTTGAAAGTATTGATATAGTTAAAAAGTGCGTAGAAAAGTATGAAAATAAACTGCCTGATTTTATTTTTGTTCCTGTAGTTTCCCCTTCTGCAGTTTCCGCAAAAACGAGATTTAATGATAATGGGAAAGATTTAAATAGGGTATTTTTTTCTGATTCTACTGAAATTGAAGTTCAGGTAAATGCAAAAATTATAAACGGGCATAAATTTGATTTAATGATTAGTTTTCATGAAGATCCAGAAAGTTTTGAATATTATATATATGATGAAGGATTAAATACCGAGAAATCTGAAAAAATATTAAAACATAATTCAAAATTAAAAAATTTTGGAGTGAAACTTTTAAATGGTATTGATGATTTTAATGATCCACGTTTGGGTAAAGAATTTATTGAAGGTTACAATAAGTTAATTATTTCAGAAGATCTTACAAATAATGGTATGGCTACTGTATGGGCAATTGCTGAAAAACATACAAAAAATTCATTGACTCCTGAAATTCCAGGATTATTAACTCTTAAACAAAAAGAAATGATTATAGATTCATTCTTTAAAGATATCTTGTGTGTTGATTAAAACAATTTAGGTAAGAATAATAAAGCTCCAATAATTAGTGATGCAACAGCTCCAAGTAGTACAACTCCTGCTGAGATATCTTTTATAATCCTTGCTTCTTCTGTTATCGTTTTTGAATTCATATCTACAAGTTTCTCAACAATTGTATTAATTAATTCTAATGAAATCACAAAAAATATTGTTAGGACTAGAATTGATAATTCAGTTAAATTAAATTTCAAATAAAAAGCCAAAATAACCACAACAACTGAAGTTAAGAAATGAAATCTTAAATTTGGTTCAGATTTTAAAGCATCCTTAATTCCGTTAATTGCGTATCGAAAACTGTTAACCATATTGCAATTAGTATATCATTACTAATAATATGATTACATTTCTAGCAAGTATTTTAATCTGGCTCATGTTTTTTGGACTAATTGTCCTTTGGGTAATCGATGGAAAAATAAAAAAAGAGACAGTGATACATGCACTTTTTGCAAGTTTAGTGGCTTGGACAATTTCAGAGATAATTAAATATATTTTTCCTACACTTAGGCCGTTTCAAATGAGTGATTTCACCCCGCTTACTTTAACTGTTCCTTGGGATAGCGCCTTTCCATCTGGACATACTGCACTTGCCTTTGCTTTGTCAGTTACCATATTAAAACATGATAGAAAAGTGGGTATTTTATATTTAATTATGGCAGGTTTTGTTGGTGTTGCTAGAATCATGGCGCATGTTCATTACCCAATTGACATTATTGGAGGTGCTTTAATTGGAACCATCGTTTCGAGGTTGACATCTGGCAAACACTTTGTTAGACTGCTAAATTAATGAGAAGTGTACCGATAATACCAATTAGGGGCTCAGTTGTATTTCCTCACACGGATACTCTCCTTTCGTTCAATAGACAAAACACTATAGTCGCAGCTGATAATGCTTTCGTTAAGGATAGATTGGTTGCAATATTTACTCAAAAAGATTCTAGAATCGGTGATCCACAAAAAGAAGATTTGTACGAAATTGGAACACTTGCAACTATTACACAAATGATGTCTGTTGAAGATGGAACACATGCCCTCGTTCGTGGCCAGATTAGAGTTAAGCTTTCAGAAATTGTTTCAGAATCTCCTTACATGATTGGAAATGTTGAGGAGCTTCCTGATGTAATTGATAACTCTTCAGAAGTTATAGCACTTAGTAATAATCTTGCTGACACATTTAGAAAAGCATTAACCCTAGGAAAAACAGTTGAAGTTATGTCAATTGTTAAGCTTATATCAGACAATTCAAATCCTACAGAATTAACAGATCAGATCTCAGCAGTTTTGGATATCAAACCACTTGAAAAACAGGCAATACTTGAGACTTTTCCATTAATTACAAGAATGAAGAAGGTACAAGAACTCCTTTCAAAAGAGATAACAGTTTTGGAAATTGAAAAGTCGATATCTTCAAAAACACAAAAGCAATTTGACGATATTATGAAGAAAAATATTCTTCGTGAGAGAAAGAAGGCAATTGATAAAGAGCTTGGAACAATTGATGGAGGTAAAGATGAGGAAGGTGGAGTGGCTTCTGAAGATATCAAAGAATACAAAAAAAGAATTGCAGATTCTAAAATGCCTAAAGACGTAGAAGAAAAAGCATTAAAAGAGCTAACAAAACTTTCAAAAATGTCTTCATATAATCCCGAGTCAGGATTCTTAAGAAACTACCTTGATTGGCTTTGTGAGGTTCCTTGGAGTGTTGTAACACCTAATAATGTATCTATTACTAAAGCTGGCAAAACAATGGAAAAAAGGCACTATGGTTTGAAAAAAACAAAAGAAAGAATACTTGAATATTTATCAGTAATGAAGCTTTTGGAGGAAAGAAAAAAGAAAGGTAAGGACGAAAAATACCAGCCTACAATTTTATGTTTTATCGGTCCTCCAGGTGTTGGTAAAACCTCAATCGGGAAAGCAATCGCTGAGGCTATGGGGAGAAAATTTGCACGTATATCGCTCGGCGGTATTCGAGATGAAGCAGAGATAAGGGGGCACAGAAGAACATATGTAGGTGCTTTACCAGGGCGAATTATACAGGGAATAAAAACAGCAGGAACAAGAAATCCTGTATTTATGCTTGACGAAATTGATAAAGTTGGATCTGACTTTAGAGGTGATCCATCGTCAGCTCTTCTTGAGGCACTTGACCCTGAACAAAATAGAGAATTCTCAGATCATTATTTAGAAGTTCCATTTGATTTATCTGAAGTATTTTTTATAGCCACAGGAAATATGGTGGATACAATTCCATCTGCTCTAAGAGACAGAATGGAAATAATTCAATTTGCAGGTTATACAGAAGAAGAGAAGTTTGAGATTGGAAAGACTTTTATTTGGCCAAAACAGTTAAAAAATCATGGCTTAGACGATATAAATATTACAATTACAGACAAAGCCTTAAAATTAATAATATCTAAATACACGAGGGAGGCAGGTGTTAGAAATCTTGAAAGAAATTTATCAACTGTTCTTCGTAAAATTGCAAGACTAGTTGCAGAAAAGAAAAAGTATCCAAAAACGATCAAAGAAATTCATATCAGAGAATATTTAGGTACATTTAAATATTCGTCACTCATTGCAGAAAAGAAAAATGAAGTTGGTATGGCAACAGGTCTTGCAGTAACATCAGTTGGTGGTGAGATATTATTTATCGAGGTCTCATTAATGCCAGGTCGTGGGAGATTAACTCTCACAGGTCAATTAGGTGATGTTATGAAAGAATCTGCACAAGCTGCATTCACTTGGACAAGATCAAATTATAAATTATTAGGGCTAAAACCAGATTTTGCATCAAAACTTGATGTACATATTCATGTTCCAGATGGAGCAGTGCCAAAAGATGGACCATCTGCAGGAACTTCAATTACTACAGCCCTTGTTTCTGCATTAACTAAGATTGCAACTAAAAGAGATACAGGGATGACAGGAGAAATAACACTACGTGGAAAAGTGACAGAAATAGGTGGGCTTAAAGAAAAGTCAATTGCAGGTCATAGAGCAGGACTAAGAACAATAATTGTTCCAAAAGAAAATGAAAAAGATATGGAAGACATCCCAGAAAAAGTTAAAAAAGATATCAAATTTGTTTTTGCAGAAAAACTTGAAGACGTTTTAAGTGTAGCCCTCACCAAGTGGCCAATTGTTTAAAAAGAGTTTCTTCACATTTGATATAATACAAATATTGGGCGCTTTCGTCTAACGGCTAGGACACTTGGTTCTCATCCAAGAAATATGGGTTCGATTCCCGTAAGCGTCACAACCTATAGTAAATATGATACACTCTGATTTATTGACAGGGAGTGTAAGTAAGGTATAATCACTAAATAATATGAATTTTTCTACCAACAAATGTATTAGGGTCAGCCTTATTAAGGTTGACTGATTTGTTGGGAGGACTGTTCATAAATCTCTCCCAAATTAAGGAGAGATTATTTTTTTGATAAGACCTAAAATAAGATGACAAAACAAATACAACTAACAGCAAAAGGATTAGAAGCACTTAAAAAAGAGCTTCTTGAGTTGACTGGGGTAAAAAGGCCATTTTTAGTTGATAGGCTTAGCAACGCACGTTCCCAAGGTGATTTATCTGAAAATTCTGACTACCAAAATGCCAAAGAAGAATTAGGTTTTTTGGAAGGAAGAATTGATGAGCTTAACGATGTTATCAAAAATGCAAAAGTAGTTAAAGATTCAGGCAACGGTAATTTAGTTGGAGTTGGTACAAAAGTTACTGTTAGGGTTAATGGAATCAAAAATACATTTGAAATAGTTGGTGAATGGGAAGCAGATGTGGTGCAGAAAAAAATAAGCCATACCTCTCCACTTGGATCATCACTTGTTGGTAAAAAGGTTGGAGAGAAAATTGAAGTAGAAGCTCCTGTTGGTAAAATATTGTATGAAGTTATTGCTATAGACTAGTCTAGCAAATTGGATTTGCTATAGACTAATTCAAGCCATATAATTACCTCAAATGGATGATACAAACAACGTAAGAGACGAAAGATTAGAGAAACTGACCAAGATCAAAGAATTAGGTATTAACCCTTACCCTTCAAAAATTTTGCTTAAAGGAAAAAAGATTACAATTTCTGATGCAATAACTCAAATGGACAAAGATGTTTTGGTAGCCGGTAGGGTTTGGTCAATTAGGTCCCACGGTGGAGTATCATTCTCAGATTTGAAAGACGCATCTGGTACAATTCAATTATTCTTTCAGAAAAAAGTATTAAACGAAAAATATTCAATTCTAAAACTTATAGATTCTGGAGATTTTTTAGCCGTTACTGGGACAATAATGAAAACACAAGCTGGTGAGATATCAGTTTTGGTTTCTGGTTTTCAATTACTTTCAAAATCAATTAGACAACTTCCAAGTTCTTGGTATGGATTTAAAGACACCGAAGAGCGATACAGACAGAGATATGTGGATTTATTACTAAATGATGATCTTAAAGAACTATTTATTAAAAAATCATTATTTTGGAATAGTTTCAGAAACTTTTTAATAAAAAATGAATTTTTGGAAGTGGAAACACCAGTTTTGGAAAATACTGCTGGTGGTGCAGATGCACAACCGTTTGTAACCCATCATGAAGCATTAGATATTGATTTATTTTTAAGAATTTCAATGGGCGAATTATGGCAAAAGAGATTGATGGTTGCAGGATTTGAAAAGACTTTTGAGATAGGTAGGCAATTTAGAAATGAAGGATTAAGCAGAGAACATCTTCAAGACTATACTCAAATGGAGTTTTATTGGGGATACGCAAACTATGAAGATTCAATGGCACTGGTTGAGGAAATGTATAAATATGTAGCAAAGGAAACTTTTGGAAAATTAGAGTTTGATATAAATGGCCATAAAGTGAATATGGAAGGTAAGTGGAAAAAAATTGATTACACAGAGACAATTAAAAAAGAAATGGGAGTTGATATATCAAAAGCAACGAACGAAGATTTAAAGAAAAAGCTTAATGAATTAAAAATTAAATTTGAGAAAACTGTTGGAAGAGGTAGATTAATTGATTTACTTTGGAAAGTAGTTCGTAAAACCGTTTCGGGACCAGTATTTTTAGTGGGACATCCCGTTGAGGTTTCACCGCTTGCTAAAAGAATAGAAAATAATCCTAATTTTGTAGAACAGTATCAGGTTATTCTAGCTGGAAGCGAGATGGGTAAGGGTTATAGTGAATTGAATGATCCAATTGATCAAGCAAATAGATTTGAAGAACAACAGAAGCTTCGAGATGAAGGAGATGTTGAGGCCCAGATGAACGATTGGGATTTTGTTAGAGCTCTTGAATATGGAATGCCTCCAGTGTCGGGTTTTGGTGTTTCAGAAAGACTGTTTTCATTTCTTGCAGATAAACCAATTAAAGAAACTGTTTTATTTCCATTACTTAAACCTGAAAATTAAAAATGATGACAAGAGAAGAAGCATTTAACTTAGTTACTTCATGGACTGAAAATAAGAATCTTGTCAAACATATGCTTTGCGTTGAAGCAGCCATGAGAGGACTCGCAAAACATTTTGGTGAAGACGAAAATTTATGGAAAATAATTGGACTTATTCACGATGTCGATTATGAGAAATATCCAAAAGATCACCCAAAAATATTAATTCAGGAATTAGAAAAAATGGGTGAACCAGAAGAATTAATAAATGCAATCAGAACACATGCATGGAAATATAATGGAATGGATCAAGAACCAAAAACTAAACTAGAATGGAGCTTGTATTGCTCAGATGAACTAACCGGATTAATTGTTGCGGTAGCACTTGTTAGACCTGAAAAGAAGCTGTCAGTTGTAACTGTAGAAAATGTATTGTCTAAATGGAAAAAGTTAGACTTTGCAAAAGGAGTTAATAGAGATCAAATTGGCTTGTGCGAAGAAAAATTGGGAATTAAACTCCCTGAGTTTATTGAAATAGTATTAAAATCTATGCAATCAATAGCAACTGAGTTGGGTTTGTAATATAATCTATCCATGCTTGATATAAAGTTTATTCGCGAAAATATAGATCTTGTAAAAACTGCGACCAAAAACAAAGGTTTTGATGAGACTGTTGTAGATAAGTTAATTGAAGTTGATGTAGAAAGAAGGAAATTGATTCAAGAGACTGAAGAACTACGTGCAAGAAAAAACAAACTAACAAAAGACGACATTGAGGAAGGTAAAAAGTTAAAAGTCGAACTTAAAAAAGTTGAGGAATCATTAAATTTAATCGAAGAAAAATATACTGATCTTTTGTGGAAAGTTCCAAATGTCTCATCTTCAAAAGCTCCAGTTGGGAAAAATGATAAAGATAATGTTGAAATTAAAAAATGGGGAGAACCTACTAAATTTTCTTTTACTCCAAAAGATCATTTAGAATTAGGAAAGAGTCTTGGACTCTTGGATTTTGAAGCTGGATCTAAAGTCACAGGATCGCAATTTTATTTCCTATATGGAGACGGTGCTATGTTAGAACTTGCACTTACTCACTATGTTTTTGATAAATTGTCAAAGAAGGGCTTTCTTCCAGTTATTACACCTGACCTTGCTAAATCAAGGTATTACTTAGGTACTGGTTATGCTCCAAAAGGAGATGAAGCTCAAACCTATACAATTGAGGGTGAAGATTTAGGACTTATTGCAACTGCTGAGGTAACATTAGCAGGAAGTCATGCAGATGAAGTAATTCCAGAAAGCGCATTGCCTTTGAAATATATTGGGTACTCACATTGTTTTAGACAAGAAGCGGGAGCATATGGAAAGTATTCAAAAGGATTATATAGAGTTCACCAGTTTTCAAAGACCGAAATGTTTGTATATTGTCTTCCTTCCGATTCAGAAAGAATCCACGAAGAACTTCTTGCTAGTGAGGAAGAAATATATCAAGAATTAGAACTTCCATATAGGGTTCTTGAAATGTGTACAGGAGATTTGGGTGCTATGGCAGCAAGAAAGTTTGATGTTGAAGTTTGGATGCCGGGAAGAGATGACTACGGTGAAGTTACATCAACTTCAAATTGTACAGATTACCAAGCTAGAAATTTAAATATTAAATATAAAAAGAAAAATGGTGAAACAGAATATCTTCATATGTTAAATGGAACAGCTGTAGTTATGTCACGCGTTCCTGTAGCAATCCTTGAAAATTTTCAAAATGAAGATGGATCAGTAACCGTTCCAAAAGTCCTTCAAAAATGGATGGGGAAGGAAAAAATTGTAGCTAGATAACTCAATGCTTGGAACAAAAGTTTTAGAAGAAAGGGAATCAAAAAATAATGGACATTTAAAAGTTGTAAAAACTTTTGGAATGGGAACATATATCCAAGCCGGTGGTCTTACACAGTCTGGTGGAATAGTTGAATCAATTTGGAAAAGTACACTGAAACAAATAAGAAATAAGAATGAAGAAATAAGAGACATTTTGATTTTAGGACTTGGTGGGGGGACATTGGCAAAATTACTTCGTAAAAAATATCCAAATGCAAAAATAACTGGTGTTGAAATTGATCCAATAATGATTGAACTTGGTAAAAAATATTTGGATTTAGATAAATACAATATTGATATTAAAATTCAGGATGCTTTCAAATTTCTTGAAAAAAATACAAAAAAATATGACTTAATTATAGTTGACACTTATTTAGGTGATAAAGTAGTAGAAATAGCAGGGTTCAACCCTGTGGTAGCGAGGACGATTATATTTAACAGGTTATATTATGGTGATAAACGACCAGATACTGTTAGATTTGGTAACAATTTGGAAAAGATATTTAAAAAAGTTACATGGTTTTATCCTGAAGCAAACCTCATGTTCATTTGTAGATAACATTTATTTTAAAATATTCAATATTTTATTTGCTAGGACATTTGTGTTGACGTCATCTTCGACTACAATACAGGGAATGAATGGATGCACTGCTTTAAATTTAACCATATAATATACAGAACTTTTTACTTGCAAACTTTTTTCTCCACCATCAGATAATTGTATTCGAAAATCTGTTCCATCCTGATCTTCCCTGTAATTTGCGTGCCAATAAGTTGTAATTTTCCCCTGTTCCTGAAGTATTGAAAGTGCTTGATCGGTTTTATCTTCATTATTCTTACCTTTTTTCTATCCGCCATCCGGTTCAAACGTCTGACTTCTTGCATTGCTTCTTTAATACTCATATATTTTGATATAATTCGAAGTCTATATCTGTTAGAATGTAGATTCAAGTATGTTTAAAAACTTATTCAAATTTTTAGATCTTAATCAACGAGAGGTAGATAAACTTTCTAAAACTGTAGCTTTGGTTAATGATTCTGAGAAAAAGTTCAAAAAGTTAAAAGATAGTGATTTCGTTAAAGAGACCGCAAAGCTAAAAAAGCTAGTTTCTAGTGACCAGTCGCTAGTGTCTATTCTTCCTTCCGCATTTGCACTTGCTAGAGAAGCCTCACTTAGAGTGTTGGGACAAAGACACTATGATGTTCAATTGATGGCAGCTACAGCTCTTTTTGAAGGAAAAATTGTAGAACAAAAAACTGGTGAGGGTAAAACACTTTCAGCTGTTCCAGCACTTTACCTCCGTGCACTAACTGGAAAAGGAGTCCATCTAGTTACAGTTAATGACTTTTTAGCTCGGCTTGGGGCTGGTTGGAATGCTCCTGTATTTGAACTTCTTGGACTAACTGTAGGTGTCATTGTTCAGGAAAATAAATCATTTGTATATGATCCAAAATTTCGCGATGATTCGCATGGTGATGAACGTTTGGCCCATCTAAAACCTTGTAGCAGAAAAGAGGCATATGCTTGTGATATCACCTATGGAACAAATAATGAATTTGGATTTGATTATTTAAGGGACAACATGGTTCAAAGTTTAGATGAAATGGTGCAACGTGAGCATTATTTTGCAATAGTTGATGAGGTTGATTCAATTTTAATTGACGAAGCAAGAACCCCACTTATTATTTCTGCACCTGATACAGAACCGACTCAAAAATATTACCAATTTGCTCTAATAGTGGATAAACTTCAGCTTGATATAGATTTTAAGATTGATGAAAAAGCAAAAAGTGCATCTTTAACTGAAACTGGCATAAGTAAAGTTGAAAAGATACTTGGAGTTGATAATTTGTATGAAAAGGATTTTGAAAGTATTCATCATATTGAAAATGCCCTTCGCGCCAGAAGCCTTTATTTAAAAGACAGAGACTATGTAGTAAACGATGCAGGAGTAACAATAGTTGATGAGTTTACAGGAAGATTAATGACAGGAAGAAGATGGTCAGATGGTCTTCACCAAGCAGTTGAAGCTAAAGAAGGAGTTGTAATTCAACAAGAAAGTAAAACCTTGGCAACTATCTCTTTCCAAAACTATTTTAGAATGTATGAACATCTTTCTGGTATGACAGGAACTGCTGTAACTGAAGCAGAAGAATTTAAAAAGATTTATAAATTAGAAGTTGTGGCAATTCCAACTCATAGAGACAATATTAGAATTGATGAAGGAGATTCTATTTACAAGACTCTTTCTGGAAAATACTCTGCAATAGCTACTGAAGTTGAAGAAAGATATAAAAACGGACAACCAGTACTTATTGGTACCACTTCAATTGACAAAAACGTGATCATCTCAGAGTTGTTAAAGAGAAGAAAAATTCCACATAACGTATTAAATGCTAAAAATCATGAAAGGGAGGCTGAAATTATTGCTAATGCTGGAAAACTTAAAGCAATAACTGTTGCAACAAATATGGCAGGTCGAGGAGTGGATATTATTTTAGGTGGTGCAAAACCTGATGACAATGTCTCAAAGAAACAAATTTTAGATTGGGAAAGAGCACATAAAGATGTTACCAATGTTGGAGGACTCCATGTAATAGGAACTGAAAGACATGAATCGAGAAGAATAGATAATCAGTTAAGAGGAAGAGCAGGAAGACAAGGAGATCCGGGATCATCTAAATTCTATCTATCTCTCGAGGATGATTTAATGAGGATCTTCGGTGGAGAACAGATAAAGTCACTAATGGATAAATTAAATATTCCTGATGATCAACCAATTGAAAATTCACTTGTTAGTCGTGCAATTGAACAGTCGCAGGTTAAAGTAGAGGGCTTCCACTTTGATACAAGAAAGCGCTTAGTTGAATTTGACGATGTGGCAAATCAACAAAGAGAAATTATTTATACGACAAGGAGAAAAGTTTTGGAAAGCTCTAATTTAAAAGATGAAATATTAGAAAAATTAGGAATTCATGCAGGTAAAATCTCACAAAGCGGAATAGAAAACATTGATTATGATGAGGTCGTAGCAGGATTTTTAGAGATAGTTCCGTTTGATCCACAATCAACAAAACAATTTAAAGCAGAACTCCAGAAAAGAAATAGTTCTCAAGCAGTAGAAGAATTTATTGAAGCAGTGTTTACTGACATGCATAAAAATAGAGAGGCTCAAGTAGGAGTAGATGCTATGCGTCAAATTGAAAAATATGCATATTTGGGAAGTATTGATCACCATTGGATTGATCATATTGATGCGATTGACGATTTGAGAAATGCAATTGGACTTAGAGCTTACGGACAAAGAGATCCACTTGTAGAATTTAAAGGTGAAGCATATGAAATGTTTGAGAGTTTACTTCAAAGAATTGATGAAGAAGTTGCAAGAAGGATATTTAGAATTGGAGTAAACATCCCACAATCTGAAATACCTACAAATTTAATGAGAGAAAATGTTGATACAAAAGACGGAACAGGATTAACTGAGTCAAGTAATCAAGTAACCAAGCCTCTAAGTAAACAGCGTAAGCTTGGTAGAAATGATCCCTGTTGGTGTGGAAAGTTAGGTTCTGACGGGAAGCCACTTAAGTGGAAAAAGTGTCATTACCCTCAGCTTCCTCAAAATTAAATTTAATATCTTTATATAAATTTTTAATAAACGGTGTCAACTTAGTTTTTAATTCTTTTCTATTATTAATAACAATAAGTTTTCTTGTGATAACAGCATGACATGTCGGACATAAAATTGACCAATCTTTGGTGTCAATTGATTTTGGGACAATATGATGAAATTCGGTGATTGGTAGATTACACACTTCACAATTTTTTCCATATAATCTCATTCCATCTGCTTTATGTTTTTGTTTTGATGTTCCCTTTCTATTTTTCCATAAATTGAATTGCATTCGATAATATTTGACAACTTCGTCTGAGATTCCTATTTTTGTTGAAATTTGTTTGTCTGTCATTTTTTTCCAGTTAAGTCTGATAAATGTTCTTTCACCTTTCATTAATTGATTGGTTTGAGGTCTAAGCCCTGCAGCTTTTAGTGCAATAGCCCATTTACCAAAGTGCCTTACAATCGTTCTCGGAGATGGTCCAGGAATTATATTGATATCTCTAAAAGTGGGACTCTTTTTAATAAGTTTGGAAACTGCTTGAAGGTAAGCAATAATTGTTTTTCGTGTGTATGGAGTTTTAAATTTACCTTGACGATTTATCATATATCCATTTTAGATACAAAGTTGATTAAATGTCAATAAGTTGTAGAAATGCCACTTTCCAAAAGTTAGTTAGTATTATATTATATAAAATATGGCAAAACAACAGGAACTTTCATACGATACAAAGTTAGTTTTAACCTTAGTTTTACTATTTTTACTTTACCCCGTCGGACTAATCTTAATGTTTAAATGGATGACTTGGCCTAAATGGTTAAAGGTTGTATTGAGTTTACCTGTTGTTATCTTTATTATTGTATTTACCTTTATGATAATTGGAGGTTTTATTTTAGGCATAACTGGAAATTATAGTCCCGATAACGAGTTAGAAAAAGCAGAAGAGAGATTGAATAATGCCGTTTATGAAAATACCTGTACGAAACAATGTGCTGCATCAAATTCAGAAATTGAAGCATGTGTGCAGAAGTGTCTTCAGAATTTAAATAAATCTAAATAGTTTTTGACTTCAGAGATGATTTGTATGATTTAACATCATTTAAACACAGGCAAGAATATTTGGTGTAAAATAACAATTATGGTAATTACTAAAACAGAACCATTTATAAAAGAGGAAATTGAAAAACTTAACGAAGAATTTGGATTTTATATTAAAACTGTAATTGATATTGAAAATAAAAAATGTATTGCAGGGATGAATATGCATTATGACGGAGAGAAAATGTTACTTGAAAATGGTTCATCACAGCTAAATCTATGGGGTGGTGGAATTGATGTAGAAACTAAGAAAATTGATTTTAATTCATTCATTAATATAAGACCAAATCAGAATAATGACAGTAATGAAATTCAAGATGCTAAAATAAGAGAAGATTTTAATAATTTGATGAAATATTTCTTTAAAGAGATAGTATGACTGAAGAACAGCAAATAATTGGTGCCTTAGCTATGGATTTAAAAAGAGTTGCTGTTGCAAAACATAATAATTCAAAAAATGTTGCTGACAGATTTTGGGATGAAGTAATGAATAGAAAAATGCAAATTCAAAGAATTAAATTACCAAATTATTTAACCAATCTATATAGCTATTTAGAAAATCATAAAGACAAAGATAGTTTATTAATGTATAGTGTAATATTACAAAATTATGCAAGAAACAAAATTTAGTTGGATGAGTATAGTAGGATATATGGCCTTAATATCAGTTGTGACTTTTGGTATTGTTTTTGTTTTGAATTATTCAACTAAACCAGTTGTTGTTCCAACATCACAGCCAAAAGAAGTGGTTGCAGAAAGTTCTCCTAAAAGCGATAATGTAAAAATGCAAGATGTTACAGAATTAAAAATTGAAGATTTGGTAGTTGGAACAGGAGATGAAGCGGTATCTGGAAAACTAATCTCTGTTCATTACACAGGAACACTTACTGACGGCACTAAGTTTGACTCTTCAGTTGATAGAGGAGCACCATTTCAATTTACTTTAGGAATAGGTGAGGTAATACAGGGTTGGGATAAAGGTTTTGCAGGTATGAAAGTAGGCGGAAAAAGAAAATTAACAATCCCTTCTGATATGGGGTACGGCGACATGGGTAGCGGGCCAATTCCTCCAAAGGCTACACTTATTTTTGATGTTGAGTTGCTTGGAGTTAAGTAACTCTTTGTGGTATCATTGATACATGCCAAAAGAAGAGAAATCTGAACCAAAAAAGAAGATGGTTGTTGTTGAAGAGGTTCCAGATGTTGAAGAAAAAACACCAGTTGAAGTAACGGAAAAATCAAAGATAGAACAAGTGACTGCTCCAGTTGAAGTAATTGAAGAAGAAGTTGAAAAGACTAACTATCTTTGGATAATTATTCCAACAGCCCTTTTAATTGGAGCATTGGTAGGAGGTCTAATTACTTATTTTTCTGGCATATCAAAACTAAATACAAGTATGGTTACCCCATCTCCAGTTGCAACAACAGAGCCGGTAGCCGAGTCCACACCTTCTGCAACACCAGCATCAACAATTAAAAGAGAAGATCTAAAAGTACAAGTCTTAAATGGAAGTGGTATTTCTGGGGAAGCGGGTAAAGCAAAATTACTTCTTGAAGGACTAGGCTATAAAAATGTAGATACGGGAAATGCCAGTTCTTCTGATTTTGCACAGACTGAAATTTCAATAAAAACAACAAGTAAGGATGCATTATCTACCCTTATTAAGGATCTTTCTACAAAATATAGTGCAGTTGAAGCATCTAAGCCACTTGTCATAACTAGCAAGTTCGATATAATCGTAACCCTAGGCAAGAAATGAAGTTACCTCCTCTTCCAGTATTTTTTCCAGATGCTACTCGTGGTTTAATAAAGTCACTTGATACTACTGATATAGAAAGTACTGGAACAAATGGAATATTAGTTAATACTTATCATCTATTCAAAGATTTAGGGATTGATTATATTAAAGCTAGAGGTGGAATTAAAAAATTCATGAACTTCCGAGGTTTTGTGATATCTGACTCTGGTGGATTTCAGGTTGGAAGCCTCATTAAAATGAATCCGACTGCTGGGTATGTTAATGATAAAGGTGCAATTTTCAAGCCAGTTGGAGAAAAAGTTGTCAAATTAACACCGGAATTGTCAATTGAATTTCAGATGGAACTGGGAAGTGATATGGTAGTTGTTTTGGATGATTTTACAGACCCAAAAGCTACATATGAAGAGGCTAAAATATCAGTAAATAGAACGATACTCTGGGCAAAAAGAAGTAAAATAGAGTTTGATAAGCAAAGCTTGCTACTTCGTAGTAAAATTCGTCCGTTAATATTGGGAGTAGTACAAGGTGGTTACTATCAAGATTTAAGAAAATATTGTGCAATTGAGCTTGCAAAAATTGGTTTTGATGGATTTGGCTATGGCGGTTGGCCAATGACAAAAGAGGGAACATTTGATCTAGAATCTGCAAAAACTATCGCAGATAATACTCCTAAAAATTATCTGTTATATGGATTAGGTGTTGGGATGCCAGAAGATATTATTGCCTTGCATAAGTTAGGTTATCAAATATTTGACTGTGTATTACCAACAAGAGATGCAAGACATGGAAGAGCGTATGTATATAAAGATGATTTGTATGGCTACGAATTTGTAGATTTAACAAAAGGTAAGATGATGAATGATGATAGTAAATTATCTGATACATGTGATTGTTTAACATGTATTAGATATACAAGGAGTTATCTTGCACATTTATTTAAGGTTAAAGATTTCACCGCTGGAAGATTATTAACTATCCACAACCTTCGTTTTTACTCAATGTTAATGGAAAAACTGAGAAACGCTTGACAAACACCATATCTTATAGGTATACTTCGGCTCAAGATATGGAACAAGATCAAATAACACAAAATGAAGTAGCACAACAAGGGCCACCTCAAGCCTCTACTTATTCACAGCAACCAAAAGCAAAGAGTGGTGGATCAAAATGGTTAATTATTTTTATAGCATTACTTATTTTGGGTGGAGCAGGAATATTTTTCTTTACAAAATCAGCCAATTCTCCAGTTGCAACTCCAACATCATCATTTGGAGTTACACCAATTGAAGACAAAGAGACTTCAACTCCTTTACCAACAAAATCACCAGAACCTGTAAAAAAATCTGAAGTTTCAATCGAGATCCAAAATGGAACGGGAATAACAGGTGAGGCAAAATTATTGCAAGACAAGTTAAAAGCACTTGGTTATTCTGATATTACAGTTGGAAATGCAAGTTCTACTGATAATACAGAAACAACAGTTACATTTTTAAAGACATTATCTCAATCAGCTCAAGATGAATTAAAAAAAGAATTGGAAAGTTTTTATAAAAAAGTAAATGTAAAAACATCAACAACTCAGAAATCTGATGTAGTAATAATTACAGGTTTAAGAGGAACGCAAACAACAAAACCAGCAAGTTCTGCAACACCAAAAGCATCTGGTTCTGCAACACCTAAAGCTTCCAGTACAGCCTCTCCATCTGCAACTCCGCTAAACTAATGTATAATTAGTACATGCAATTTATTCAGGATTTATTTCAAAAAGCTGTTCTGTTTTTCCAAAACTTTTCTGTAGCCCCAACATACATTCAAGCAGGAGCAATAATAGTTTTGTTGTTTTTATTAGTAATGAGTTTGGCACAATTTAGACATCATTTTGTTAAGTGGTCGATGAAAGGAGGTCTTGTCGGATTGTTTTTTGGTGTTTTACTAACACTTATTTTGGAAGGCTTTTTACTTATAAATGGACATACTGCAATAACTAGTTTATTAGGATGGAAAAATGCACCAAAACCAATTAGTACAGTACTTGATTTGGGGAAAGAAAAACTAACAAATGTTTTAGGAATGGAAGCAAATAATCCAACAAGTACCGATGCGATTAAAGTTCTACAGAGCTTAAACGTAGCCGAGATTAAAAAAGTAAAGGCAATAATCTGCGAACCTTGACAATATTTGTATTAAAGTGATACAATCTTTGTATGAATTCAACAATTAATATATCTTTACCAACATCAATGTTAAATGATGCAAAATCTGTAACTAGGTTTGAAGGTTTTACTTCAATTAGTGAATTGATAAGACACGCATTAAGACAAATTTTATATCCCAACGGATTAACAGTTAATGGTTTTACTCCAGAATTTGAGGATTTAGTCTTAGAATCTGCAAAAGAGCCGATTTCAAATGGTACGGTTTTTGAAACAGAGAAGGATATTCATGACTACTTTATTAATTTAAAGTTACCTACTAAAATTAAGCGTAATAATGCTAAAAATTCAAATTGACGGAGATTTTGACTCTTCATATAGAGAGTTGCTAGAAGAAAATAGATCGATTGATAAAGAAGTTGAAAAAAGAGTTAATTGGTTTAGAAAAAATCCAGATGATTCACGATTAAAGAATCATGCTTTGAGAAAGAGAATGAAAGGTAAATTTGCTTTTAGTATCACTGGTGATATGAGAATTATTTATGAATGGTTAGGTAAAAATACTGTTAGATTTTTAGCAATCGGTGGCCACAAAAAGGTATATAATCATAAAACATGAACAATCCAGATTTAAAAATTGAAGATTTGAATGAGAAGATGAGAACTTTAAAAGTATCCTTAGATATTCCTAAAAAAGAAGAAGAATTAAAAAAACTAGAGGCGGAATCAACCGATCCAAAACTTTGGGATGATCAAAATAATGCAAAAGCAGTTCTTCAAAATCTTTCGGGCCTTAAGGCCGAACTTGATGAAATTAAAGATGTGTCTGATACCCTTGAGATTTTAAACGAGGTTGAGGATATTGAAGAATTAAATAAACTAACAAGATTAATAGCAAAACTTGAACTTAAGTCATATCTTTCTGGTCCGTATGATAATAAAAATACAATCGTAACAATTCATGCTGGACAGGGTGGAACAGAGGCTATGGATTGGACTGCAATGCTTTTTAGAATGTATATACGATACTGTGAACGAAAAGGCTTAACTACTGAAACAATTGATTCTACCCAAGGCGAAGAAGCTGGTCTAAAAAGTGTTATATTTGAGATAAAAGGTAGATATGCGTATGGATATTTAAAAGGAGAGGCTGGTACTCATAGACTTGTTCGCCAATCTCCATTTAATGCTAACGATTTAAGGCAAACATCATTTGCACTTGTTGAAGTACTTCCTGATTTAGAAGCATCAGATTTGCCTGATATTCAAATTAAAGATGAAGAACTTGATTGGCAGTTTACTAGGGCTGGAGGTCATGGAGGACAAAACGTAAATAAAGTATCAACTGCAGTAAGGCTTACTCATTTACCTACTGGAATTGTAATTACTGCAAGAACTGAAAGATTTCAAGAACAAAACAGAAAAATAGCATTAGGACTTCTTCGTGCAAAGTTATGGATAAGACAGCAAGAGATGGAAAAGAATAATTTAAAGGATATTAAAGGAGAGTATAAACCTGCAAGCTGGGGCAATCAGATACGTTCTTACGTTCTTCATCCTTATAAGATGGTTAAAGACTTACGGACTGAAGTAGAATCAGGAAACCCTGACTCAATTCTTGACGGCGAACTCGACGAATTCATCGAGGCAGAATTAAAATTAAAACTGTAATGTTTGTAAGGTCAGACCTTAATACATTGCATCAAAAGGTCTGACCTTGATAGAATAAATTATATGAAATTTGATTTAAATAAAGAACAATCGAAATTGTTGGCAAGCTTCTTTTCAGATTTAGGAAAAGGTTTTTTCTTGGGAATGATTGGTCTTTCTTTTACTTCAGAGATTAAATTAATAATTGTCATTTTTGGAACGATATTTATGTTAGTGTGTACATTACAGGCACTATCAATTTTAAATAAATTTGATTAATATTATATTATGAATATTTTTACACAAGAAAATTTGAATTATACAGCATATCTGTTTTTGCTCATGGGTGGAATAATTACATTTCTTGGTTCGATCGTGGTATATTTAGATAGGAAGACAAAATTAAGTAAATTGAAGAAAAAAAAGAGATGAATACAGACAATATTTTATTAGCAATTATAACTCTTCTTGCTGTTGGATCAGTTTTTTTAATGTACAAAACATTTACACTTAAAAAGTCATAAAAATGGAAAATCAAATACCAGAAATTAATAATTCAGCAAATCAATCAGTTAGTAATCCAGTTCTAGAACATGTATTTGAAGCTCCCAAGACGAACAGTTTTCTTGTTGTTTTGTTATCTGTTTTATTATTTCTTTCAGTTTCGATTGCAGGATTTTTTGCTTTCCAAACACAAAAATTGGTTAAAGAATTAAATATTCTAAAAATTATGCCCACTCCAATAGCATCAACAGAACCAACACAAATGCCTGTTGCAACTCTTGACCCAACCGCAAATTGGAAAACATATACTTCTGCAAAATATACACTTAAATACCCAGGTGGATGGATAGTAGACGAAAAATGTACAAAATTAGGACACCCTGCTAGTAATCCATGCATATATTCATCTGATTATCATCCTGTCACAAGAAAGGTTGAACCAGGGGACGGAGGTAGTGATACAGTAACTGAATATAATGTTGGGACTCTTCTAAATATTGATTTATTAGAAAATGTTGCTTATGACCCTAATGGTTTTTGTTCACCAGGAGGTCCTGCCTCAATAGGTGATTGTTATGAAAAAACAATTAACGGAAATAGATATGCTCTGAGAGAAAGTGGTAGTTATCCTTATCCCCCAACGTCTATCAACGCATGGTTATTAATAAATAACAATGGAGTTGTTGATTTAGGTTTTTCCTTTTCAAAAGCAAATAAAGTCGCTGACTTGCAAATTTTTGATCAGATTCTTTCAACCTTCAAATTCACCAATTAATTTCTCCCTTGTTTGACTCGACTAATTATGGTACTTTTATATGTATATGGAATCGACATTAAATCCAACTCCTATATCACCTCTTAAAAAGAATATTGTGCTTGGAGTTATTTCTGTTGTTGTGGTACTTGCTGGAATCGGTGCTGGATATTTATTTTCAGGAGTTGGTAAGGGAACATCTGGTTTAGGATCAAATTCAGGCAACACAATTGTGGTTAGTAAAAATGAGGCAGGGGTTCTCGATGAGTCAAAGTTTGCAACAACTACAGATGGGGTTTTGGAAGAAGGAGGTATAGGTGGGGAAGGTAATTATCATTTGGTCAGGGGCTCTGGTCCTTCACAGTATGCATATTTAACTTCCACTTCTGTTGATTTATCAACCTTTGTTGGTAAAAAAGTCCAAATTTGGGGAGATACAATGTCAGGTAAAAAGGCAGGCTGGTTAATTGATGTGGGTAAGATTAAAGTAATGGAGGGGGAATGATTTCATTCAAGAATGTCACCAAAAACTTCGGTTCAATAAACGCACTGGACAACGTCTCCTTTGAAATTAAACCAGGTGAGTTTGTATTTTTGACTGGCCCTTCAGGAGCTGGAAAAACTACAATTTTAAAAATGATACTCAGGGATATTTTACCTGATACTGGGAAAGTGTTGTTTGACAATAACGATATAACCGAAATTGCAGACAGGGATGTACCTTTTTTGAGGCAACAAATGGGAATAGTTTTTCAAGATTTTAAAGTTCTATCAGAGAGAACTGTTGCAGAGAATGTTGAAGTAGCTCTTGCAGTATCTAATGCTCCTCAGGAGGACTGGGCAAAAAGAGTTAGTCATGTTTTAAAATTGGTTGGTTTATCAACAAGATCAAAACTTTTCCCATCTCAACTTTCAGGTGGAGAACTTCAAAGAGTATCTTTAGCAAGAGCTTTAGTAATTAATCCCAAATTAATATTAGCTGATGAACCAACAGGGAATCTAGATTGGAAAACTGCTGAAGGAATAATGGAGCTTTTGGAAAAAATTAATAAAGAAGGAAAAACAATTATAATGGCCACACATCATGAGGGTATTATTAAACATGCCAAACATAGAGTGGTAGAATTAGTAGACGGAAAGGTAACTAAACAATGAGTATTCATACAAAAACTGCAACAGATGCTATAAAAAGATCACCATTTCAGGCAATATCTGCAATTTTTGTACTAGCCTTAACTTTTTTTGTAGCTACAACAGTTGCAATACTTGTTTATGCATCTAATAAATCTCTTTCATATTTTGAAACAAGACCACAAATAATTGCTTTTCTGAAAAACGATTCTACAAATGAGACAGTATCAGCACTACAAAACAAGCTTATTTCAGATCCAAGATTAAAAGATGTTAAATATGTAGCTAAAGAAGAAGCTTTGGAAATTTATAAAAAAGCAACAGAAGACAATCCACTTCTAGCTGAACTTGTAAGTCCTTCAATATTTCCAGCCTCACTTGAATTTTCAGTAACTGATTTAAAATTAGCGGAAAATGTAATTAATGAGATTAAAAATGAAGCAATTGTCGAACAGGTTGGTTTTACTGCAAACATAGGTGGAGAAAAATCACTAGGAGATGTTGTAGGAAGACTTAAAACAATAAGCTCATATGTCAGAATTGGTGGAATTGTGTTTGTAATAGCTCTTGGAGTAACTTCATTTTTAGTGTTATTGGTAATTGTTAGTATGAGAATGGCTTCAAGAAAAGGTGAGATTGAAATACTAAGTTTAATAGGGGCAACACCAGCATTCGTTAGAAGTCCAATAATAATCGAAGGAATTATTTATTCCTTAGTTGGTGTACTAACAGGGTGGGTAGTATCATTTATTCTTTGGCTTTATGTTTCACCGAGTATTCTTTCATATTTTGGTCAAATTCCAGTATTACCTAAAGATCCAATTCAATTCTTTTTGTTGTTTGCCATAATTTTAGGAGTTGAGCTTGTTGCTGGACTTATAATTGCACTCACAGGAAGTCTAATTGCAGTTAAAAGATCACTGAAAAAAACAAGATGAATTATGAAGGCTTTACTAATATCAATTGTTGTCTCATTCTTCTTAATTTTTAGTGCACAAGTTAATGCAGAGGATTGTACTGGTGATGTAAGTCAAAGAATCTCTTGTTACGAAAATAATATTTTAAAACTTAAAGACTCTGGAAAAACACTTTCAAGTCAAATATCGCAATTTGATTCACAAATTAAACTCACTAGTTTAAAAATTCAAAAGACAGAAGAACAAATAAATTTGCTATCTGGAAGAATTGATCAAATAGTGGGTTCACTGGGATCATTAACAGAAGCATTTAATGGAAGAGCTGTTGAAACTTATAAAATGGCAAAAATTAGCGACCCTTTTCTTTTACTTGTCTCAGCGGATAATTTAAGTGAAGCATATAATACACTATCGTATTTAAAAAAGATTCAGGAAGGTGATAGAAATTTATTAAATAGACTTCAAAAAGCACAAGACACATATGAAGAAGAAAAAGTAGATCAAGAAGATCTGCAAAATCAACTTGAAACACAACAAAAACAATTGAATACGCAAAAATTGGCTAAAAAAACATTACTTGATCAGACAAAAAATGATGAGAAAAAATATCAAACTCTTTTAAATCAAGCCTTGGCTGAAAAAGCTGCTATTGAAAATGCGCTTATCTCTGGAGTTAAAGTTGGACCTGTTAAAGCAGGGGATGCCATTGCTTTGGTTGGTAATTCTGGCTATCCAAGTTGTTCTACAGGAAAACATCTTCATTTTGAAGTTCGAAAAGATAATTCGTGGACTGACCCTACTCCGTATCTACAAAATAAATCAGTAAAGGATGAAGAAAAAGGAGGAAATGTAAATATTGGATCAGGTGGCTGGCAATGGCCATTAGCAGATACGGTCAGGTTAACACAACATTATGGACACACACCGTGGTCATGGCGATATTCATATTCGGGTGGAATTCATACAGGTTTTGATATGGTTTCAACTTCGTCTGATGTAATTAAGGCTCCAGCAGATGGGAATCTATTTAAATCATCAGAAAAATGTGGAAGTAGTACTATTAATATAGTTTACATAGAACACGGAAGTGGAATTATAAGTTTTTACTTACATGTTCAGTAAAAAACTGTTTATATTTTTAACATCAATATTTTTTCTGTTTATTTTTCCCTCAAAAGTTAATGCACAGGTCGTTATAAACGAAATAAATGCTTCTGAAGAATGGGTAGAATTATATAAAAATACTCAAGAGGCACTAAGTTTGGACGGATGCACAATGTATTTTCAGGATACTAAATCTCAAAGTAAATTACTTACTGTATCTGACAATTTTTTGGGAGGTGAAAATTATAAAGTAATTTTTACTGAAAAAAGTATCCTTAGTAATTCAGATTCTGATACCGTTTCGTTGGAATGTCCTACTTTTAGTATTGATCCAGCAACATACGCAAATAATATTGGTACAAAAAGTTATGCAAGAATTCCAAACGGAACAGGATCATTTTTAATGACAACACAAATAACACAAGGAACTCAAAATCCTGACCCAACGCCAGAACCTACATCATCACCTTCTCCAACCCCTACAAATTCACCTACGACAGCACCAACGCAGGTGCCAACAGTAAGTCCAACAGTTAAACCAATACCAACGAAATCTCCAACGACTAAATCTACTTCTACTCCAACTGACAAGCCCACAGAAGAATCAACTTTTTTACAACCAGAAGTATTAAGTTTGAGTACAATTGAAAGTAGTCCTGTATCAGAAATTCAAGAGAAAAGTCGATCGCCAATTTTGGCAATTATATTAATTACTTTGGGAATAGGATTTCTTGGTTATGGTGGATATTTACTATATAATCAAATGCATGCAGAAAATCAAAAAACTCCTTAATTTTTGGCTTCCACCAATTCTTTGGGCATTATTAATTTTTAGTTTTTCAAGTTTCCCAACTGTAAAAACATCAGAATTTTTTTTGGGAGATTTTATACTTAAAAAAACTGCCCATATTGTTGAGTACGGGGTATTGGCAACACTTCTATACAGAGCAATGATTAATTCAGGGATTGAAAAGAAAAAAGCTATGTGGATTGCAGTAGTTACTGCTGTTTTGTATGGAATTACTGATGAAATACATCAATCTTTTACTCCCGGAAGAGGGCCTGCAGTTAGAGATGTAATAATTGATACAATCGGGGCAAGCATTTTTATTTTTGGAATATTAAAAAATATAAAAAAAATGCCATTAATTATTCAAAATATGTATAATAGGTATCAAATATCAAATCAATGAAAATCCTAGTAACAGGTGGAGCAGGATATATAGGTTCTTTCATGACTAGAAAATTGAAAGACGAAGGGTATGAAGTGATCATTCTAGATAATTTATCATATGGTCATTCTGAAGCAGTTAAAGATTTTAGATTAGAAAAAATAGATTTAGTATTAGAAAAAGAAAAACTTCACGAATTATTCGAGCGCGAACGATTCGATGCTGTTGTTCATATGGCTTCGTTTATCCAAATGGGAGAATCATTTAAAAATCCATCAAAATATTATCACAATAATGTTGAGGGATTTTTAAATTTACTTGATGCAATGGTTGCAAACAATTGTATGAAACTTATTATTTCTTCCTCAGCAGGTGTATATGGAAATCCAATCAGGCTTCCTATTGGAGAAGATGATCCAAAAAACCCATTAAATCCATATGGCGAAACAAAGTATATATTTGAACGAATGGCTGATGATTTTGATTTGGCTTACGGTCTTAAATATGTGGTTTTCAGATATTTTAATGCTGCGGGAGCTGCACTTGATGGAAGTATCGGAGAGGCTCATTCAGGAGAAAGTCATTTGATTCCAAATATTATATCAAAAGCCTTAAAAGGCGAAAAAGTTGAAATATTTGGTGATGATTATGATACACAAGACGGAACTTGTGTCAGGGATTATATTCATGTTTTAGATTTAGTTGATGCACATGCTTTAGCCTTAAAAGCGTTAAGTGATGATAAAGAAAGTAATGTTTATAATATCGGAATTGGAAAGGGATATTCTAATAAAGAAGTAATAAAAGAAATAGAAAATGCAGGAAACTTAAAAATAAATGTTAAATTTGGTCCAAGAAGAAATGGAGATGCTAATATTCTTTATGCTTCAATTGATAAAATTAAGGCTGAACTAGGTTGGAGCCCTAAATATGATTTAGATAAAATAATTGAAACAGCACTTCTTTGGCACAAAAATAACCCCCACGGATTTAATACTTGATAAACGTCATTTCTTTGTTTATAATCCTATAATGTTAAAATTAGATACAGTTAGAAGTATAAGCAATAAATTTATTATTGCACTTATATTATTGCCTCCTTATTTTTTCTTTGCAAATCAGACATTGGCTCAAGATTCTAACACTCAAATCTGTGAAGATAACAGTCCTGCAAGTAAATCTACGCTTATCTCAGCGATACCAGGAAAAGATAGTGTTATTTTAACTTGGACAGAGGCTTTAGATCCTGTGACGCATTATCTAGTTGCTTATGGTAGATCAGAAACAGAAGTAGAATTTGGCAATCCAAATGTTGGTGGGAAAGATACTACTACCTACACAGTTGGTGGGCTTAACCCTGGAGTAAAATACTATTTTAAGATACGTCCTATAAATGGTTGTAGAACGGGAGATTTCTCAAATAAGCTTTCGGCAACGCCAGGACTTGTTACAGATAGAAGTTCTGCAAACAGGCCTAACTTGTCTTTTTATAAAGAAACAATACCAACCCCAGCTCCTTCTGCAATAGGAATAGAAACAATAGAAACAACTACTCCTGTTGAGATTAACCATGATGTATCTGGGTGTACAACATGTTTAGGCTGGCAACTGTTAATTGTAGAGACAGTAGTTTTACTTTTATATTTTTACTACGCCAAAAAATCTACTTCAGTAAAACCAGTTTATTCAATTTTAATCCCCGTTCTAACATCAATGCTGTTTTGGAATACAAATAACGGATGTGTATCTAAAGCGTTTACTTGTAAGTACTTTATTCCTCTTAACATAATTATTTTTATGATTATTGTGGTTACACACAAAAATAAACATCTAAATTTTAAGACAAGAACTTATGGAAAATTAGATGAAAATAATATAGATAAAGAGGTTAAGAAGAAAAAATAATCTATGTTAAATTTATTGACTGACAACATCCAGATTGTGCTAAGTGATATTACTTTTTATTTACTCCAATATTTGGATAGGTATTCATTTTTAGCTCCGCTAGGGATAATTGGTGTATGGCGATGGTCTGTGTGGATGATCAAAGAAATTTTGGGTCTTCATTATCATCCTGAGACAAAAAGTTACAAAGCAAATGTTTCAATAGTTACTCCTGTTTATAATGAAAATCCTCAAGTATTTAAACAAGCCCTTGATTCTTGGAGGAAAAATGCCCCATCAGAGATAATTGCAGTTATAGATTATACAGATGTAAAGTCTATTGAAATTTTCAAAAAATTTAAGAAGACTTTTTCGAGAGCGACCCTTATTATTACTAAGATACCTGGGAAAAGACAAGCACTAGCAGATGGAATTAAAGCTGCAAAAAGTGAAATTGTAGCATTAGTTGATAGCGATACTATTTGGGATAAAGACGTTTTAAGAAACGGACTTCCACCTTTTAACGATGTAAAAGTAGCTGGAGTTGCAACATATCAGAGTGTTTTAAATCCTAAAACCTTTGCACAAAAAATATTTGATATACAGCTTGATTTAAGATACAGACATGAATACCCTTTCTTAGCAGGATCAGGCGACGCACTAGTCTGCCTTTCAGGAAGAACTGCGTTTTACAGAAGAAAGGTCATTTTACCAATGACTTATGATTTAGTTAACGAGACCTTTTTGGGTAAACCAGTTATTAGTGGGGACGATAAGAGATTGACATATTTAGTATTAGAAGCTGGTTGGAAAGTTGCTTATCAAAGCACTTCTCATGTTTACACACCTGGTACTGAAAGTTTGAAAGCCTATCTTAACCAAAGACTTAGATGGACCAGAAACAGTCTTCGCGCAGACATAAAAGCAGTTTTGAGTGGATGGCCACTTAGACATCCAGCGCTTCTCTTTTTTCAAATTGATAAGTTCTTCCAGGGTTTTGTTGTAATTCTAAGTCCAATCTTTTTCTTTGTATCTTTATATTTCCATCTGTGGGTTTCTGCGATAGTAATTTTTTGTTGGTGGTTTATAAGTAGAACCGTAAAGCTATATTTCCCACATCTTTCTCATAAACCTGAGAATTTTGCTATATTACCCGGTTATGTACTTTATTCGTTCTTTGCAGGACTACTTAAGATATATGCTTTTTTTACGCTTAATACTCAAGGCTGGATAACACGTTGGGATAAAGCAAGACTTCCTCAATTTAAATTTTTATTCGAAGTCCCTGCGTATGTAGCAACAGCAAGCATCGTTCTACTTCTCTCGTATGGAATATTTATTTACAAGGAACAAACTTATCTAATTCCACGATCACAAAGAATGGAGTTGTTGGCAAATGCATTGCCAACTATTAAAACGGATGCTCTCGCAAATACAGCTGTACTAGGAATAGAAACATCAGGTCAAAAAGATTTATTTACTGAGCGTTATGAAGCAGACGGAACTGAAACATTTCTTAGCCTATCAAACAAATATGGAGTAGATGCCAATCAGTTATTTTATGCAAATATGGCTAAATCGCCAAATAGAACTATTGCTAACGGAGTAGTTTTGTCAATTCCAGGAAAGGATTTTACGTCCCAACCAGATGCAAGTCTCATAAAAACGACCTCCGTAGTTAACCCGTTAGTGATTCAGTATGACAATGGTACAAACACACTTTTAATCACAGGGAGAGGCAGACAAATAACACTCAAAGATATTGAAAATAATGGTGGGAAAGATTATTTAGAAGAAATTTCACCAAAAGTCTGGCTTGCAAAAGCGACAATTTTTCTTTCGGACGGAATTACATTAAAACTTGATAGTAACGAAGTAGAATGGCTTAAGCTCGAAAGTGGCAAAAGTCGATTTGTAGCACTTCGTTCGATAAACAGCGACATCATCATTAATGGGGTAAAAATAACTTCTTGGGATTTAGAAAATAATGATTATGACCATGAACTTGGAGACGGAAGAAGCTTTATTATGGTAAAAGATAATGCCAGGATGGATATTTATTCGTCAGATCTTTCTTATCTCGGCTATCCGACTGGACCTGATATTGTAGTTTCTCCATATGGAGTTTCTTGGAAGTTAAGCAATTTAAAACTGAAAAAAGTTCTGCTTACAGGTGAGGTAGTTAATAGTAAATTCCATCATAATTATTTCGGAGCTTATACTTACGGAGCGACCGGAATGTTATGGAGGGGTAACGAGTTTTATGAAAATGTAAGATATGGTCTAGACCCCCATGACGATTCAAATGGATTTTTAGTTGAAAACAATATTGCTCGTAACAATGGGACACATGGAATCATTTTCTCTAAACGCTGCATGTATAACACTGTCCGCAATAACGTTTCCTATGATAATAAATTGCATGGAATAATGCTCCATGAATTATCTGATTTTAATATTATTGAAGGCAACACAATAACAGGCAATACAAGCGGAATAGCTCTTTACCACTCAGGAAACAATATCATTCAAGACAATGTTATAAAAGATAATCGACATGGAGTTAGAGCAAATGCAGAATCAGAAAACAATCTTGTACAAAATAATAAAATAACTGGAAGCGAACTGTATGGGATTTATTTCTATGACAAGGCAAATAATAATACTGTTACAGATAATATTTTTGAATATAATGATGTGGGCATATACGTAAGGTCAGACTCAAATAATATTAGTAAAAATACACTAGTAAATAATGCTGTGGGGGTTTATTTCCAAGATCAAGCTTCAAGTAATCAATTGACCGATAATCAGATTAAACAGAGCAGTGTTTATGGAATTTATACAAAAGTTGCTAATCAAGTTAGTAACGTCTTGGGCGTTAATGATTTATTTAGAAACCGTAAAGATATAGCTGGAATGGCTGAGGAGCAAGAAAACGATGAATAGTTTAAAAAAATAATGCTGTCGCTCCAAAGTAGAAATGTCACCCCTATAGTCCAAATTTGAAGTTTCTCCA
>ERZ1292625.312-Hain-H41-01um-R1-312-length-78985-cov-30_pt1 | contig 78985 bp, 95 predicted proteins | sample MGYA00564400_ERZ1292625 | MGnify/ENA primary metagenome ERZ1292625 (study PRJEB36523, sample SAMEA6512639) | groundwater metagenome | collected 2019-01-08 | study: AquaDiva: Metagenomics assemblies of 32 groundwater samples | reverse complement strand
CTACCGTTAAACTCTTTTAGATCTCTAACTAATTTGTCTAAAGAGGCTAGAATTTCTTGATGTCTTCTAGTTAACCTATCTAGAGCAGGTTTACATCTTGCTACTTCTTCAGCATCAAGTTTTGCAAGTATAGGTAAATAAGTATCCAATTCAGTTTGTTCCGTAGTAGTATATCCTCTTTGCATGCGAATGTCTAAAAGAACATGATATCTTTCCCAGTTTACATTCTCCTGTTTTGTCATTGAAAGAAACGATTAAAACCGTTTAAAAACCTTTTTAAGTGACATTCAGCACCTCTTAATATGATGATTCGCCAACCAATCATAACTGTAGCAGGTCATGTAGACCATGGAAAAACTAGCCTCTTAGATTGTTTTAGAAATAGTTCTGTTCAAGAAAAAGAAGCTGGAGGTATTACCCAAAAAATCTCATTCACAAAATATCCATTTGACCAAATAAAGAAGGTCTGTCCATTAATTGACAAAGCAGGAATTGACTTGAAAATCCCAGGATTCTTATTTATAGATACCCCTGGACACGCTGCCTTCACAAATCTAAGACAAAGAGGTGGTTCTCTAGCAGACATAGCAATTCTTGTAGTAGATATAAAAGAAGGAATACAGCCTCAAACGGCAGAAGTAATTCAAATTTTAAAGGCAAACAAAACACCTTTTGTTATTGCTTTAAATAAAGTAGATAAATTATCTGGGTGGAGAAAAGAAGATACAATAAAGAAATCTTTGGAAAATTTGCCAGCTCATACAAAAAGTGAGTTTGAAATATCTTTTGGGACTTTCCAATCATCTTTACAAGCACATGGTTTTGAAAGCGATTTATTCTATGAGGTATCTGATTTTACAAAAAAGATAGCGGTAGTTCCATGTTCTGCAAGAACAAAAGAAGGTATTCCAGAAATTCTTCTAGTGTTATGCGGTTTATCTCAAAAATTTCTAACAGAAAAACTGAAGCTATCAAAAGAGGCAAAGGGAATTCTCTTAGAAGTAAAGAAAGAACGTTCGATGGAAACAGCAGAAGCAATTCTATATGATGGTTCATTAAAAGAAGGAGACCAAATCGGAATAGCAACTCTAAATGGTGAACTAATAGTCACTAAAATAAGATCTATAGAAGAAGTTATACAATTAAGCAATAAATTTAAAGCAACAAAGGAAGTTTTTGCAACAACTGGGATAAGGATACAGTTGACAAATAAAGAAAACATACTTTCTGGAATGCCTTTTCAAAAAATAGAAGATAATGAGTCTGAATTAAGAGAAAAGTTTGCAAAAGAATTCAAAAACACAATACATATCGATAAGGAAGGTATAATAGCAAAGGCAGATTCTCTAGGTAGTTTAGAAGCACTGTTAACACTATTAAAACAAGCAAATATTCTAGTAGTTAAAGCATCAATAGGAGAAATAGGAAAATCAGATATTGTAGTAGCAAAGGCAAACTTGGAACTAAACCCTCTAAATGCTATAATTTTAGGATTTAATGTAGAAAAAGAAACAGACATTCAACATGATAACAATATAAAAATATTGACAAATCAAGTAGTTTACAAATTAATTGAAGATCTTCAAAAATGGAGAGCAGATAAACAAGCTAAAATAGAAAAAGAAAGAATGATGGAGCTAGCTTCAATATGTAAGTTAGAGATATTGCATAAATATCAATTCAGAAACTCAAATCCTGCAATATTTGGGGTAAAAGTCTTAGCAGGTAAATTAAAGAAAAATATCCAATTAATAGATGAAACTGATGAACAAATAGCAAGAGTAAAAGCTATCCAAGAAGAAAAAGAATCTGTAGAAGAAGCATTTGAAGGTAAAGAGTTGGCAATGTCTCTTCCAGGAACAAATTTTGAACGCCAACTCGCAGATAAAAGGTATCTTTATTCACAGATAGGTGAAAGTCAATTCAAAACTTTCAAAAAAAACAAAGACCTCTTATCCGAAACAGAAATAAAAGCACTCATGGAAATAGCAGAAATTAAGAGAAAAAAGAAGTCAGATTGGGGCAAGTAACTATTTTAATTATAAGTTATGATTAACAAAAAGGTACTGGACCTTCTGCCTCTCCACCGCAAAATGGTATAGGACCGTCACATTCATCATCAATTATTTTCTTAACAGGCACAGACTCTCGTGGAATATAAGGGACTACCACAGACCCACTTCTTGGATGAGATAAACCAAATCTTTGACCATCTCCCATAAGATGTAATTGCAATTCTATTCCCTCTAATTTTACAGGAGACTTAGATTCATTTTCATACCATAATAAGTTATTTAGCCCTACTGGTCCTATTATTATACCATTTGAAAGTCCGCTAAATCTAAAGTCGAAAGCCTTACCCCTCTCAGAAATAGTATTGTGAACTCTTTCCACTTTAACAGGTTGCCTTGTAGTTGCTTCAGCTAATTCATAAAGCAAATCTTTTCTAGTTAAACTAAATAATTTATGAGTCCATCTTCCTTGTACTTGTAAAAGATAACTTGGAACCAATTCAAATCTATTTTTTCCAACCCAGTAACCCGTACATTCATCAGGTAAATATAGCATGACCATAAAAAAGCCCAGAACATAAGGTATATAAATATTTAGGACAATTATCTATGGTAATTATATGGCAATATCTATAAAGTTCGTTTTAGTCTAATTCATATAAAGACTTTAGAAAACCTATGAACTTCTGGAGAGGTCCTTTAGGAAAAAGAAAGCAATATAAGTAGTAAAGCCCTAATTACTACATGCAATTAATTCTAATACTGTCAATTATAGGCATTGTAATAACAAGATACATCTCAATAGCACATATTCTAAAGAAAAAAGTAATTTGCCCAATAAACAGTAAAAGTTGCAATATAGTTTTAGATAGCAAATATTCAAGAACTTTAGGAATAAAAAACGAGTTTATTGGTTTAACCTATTATATTGCAGTCATAACTGCTATTTTCATAATACCTTCAACAAACATATTATTGGTAACAAAACTAATGTCAATTCTAGCAACAACATATTCAATAATATTATTAGTCATCCAAATAAGAGTAATAAAAAACTACTGTTCTTGGTGCATAACTACTGCAATAATCAATGTTATGTTATGTTTATTGATTATAAGCATTTAATCAATTTTAGACCTTCTTAATAAATTAGCATTTGTAACAACACTTATTGATGATAAAGCCATCGCTATTTCAGCTATAATTGGGTGCAACAATCCCAAAACAGCAAGAGGAATAGCCACAATATTATAAGCAAATGCCCAAAACAAATTTTGCTTAATTTTTCTAAAAGTTGCCTTGCTCAAATTAATAGCTTGAACAACTCCTAGTAAAGAACCATTAGCAAGAACAATATCTCCAGATTCAATTGCAATGTCAGTACCTGTTCCCATTGCAATTCCTACATTACTTTGTTTTAATGCTGGAGCGTCATTTATACCATCACCAATAAAAACAACCATTCCATCTTTTTGCAGTTCCTCTACTTTCTTAGCCTTATCTTCAGGAAGAACATTTGCAATTACCTCTTTAATTCCAACTTGCTCCGCAATGGCTTTTGCAGTCTTTTCATTGTCTCCTGTAAGCATTACTGTTCTGTACCCTTGAGAATTAAGTTTTGCAATTGCTTCTACAGATTCTTCCTTAACTGCATCAGCAACAGCAATTAACCCAATAACTTTCTTGCCTTCAGCAATAATCATAACTGTTTTTCCAAGAGTTTCATATTTCTCAATTTCTATTTCAAAATCAGAATAATTTATTCTTCTATCATTCATTAAAGCTCTATTTCCAACAACAAATTCCTTATTTTCAATTTTTCCAATAATTCCCTTTCCCCTAACTATCGAGAAAGAAGTAACCTTAAGATATTTACTAAGTCCTGCTTTAGAAACTATAGCATGAGCAATAGGATGTTCACTTAACTTCTCAAGTGAAGCAACAACTTGAAGTAAATAACTTTCCTTAACTTTAGAAAATATATCTGTAACTTCAGGTTTTCCTTTAGTTATTGTTCCTGTTTTATCAAAAACAATAGTCTTTATTTCTTTCATTGTTTGAATAGCTTCTCCTTTTCTTATCAAAATTCCACGTTTAGCGCCCATTCCAGAACCAACCATCAGAGCAGTTGGCGTAGCGAGACCCAATGCACAAGGACAAGCAATAACCAATACTGCTACTCCAACTCCTATGGCCTTGCTCAAATTTCCAAAAAGTAACCACCAATTAACAAATGTCAAAATAGAAAGAACAAGAATAATTGGTACAAAAACAGAAGTTATTTTATCAGCCAATTTTTGAATAGGTATCTTAGAACTCTGAGTCTCTTCAACTAAATTGATTATATGTGCTAAAAAAGTATCTTTTCCGATTTTAGTCGCTTTAACATAAAGAATACCATCTTGATTTATTGTAGCACCTATTACATTACTCCCTTTTAATTTATCAATAGGTAAACTCTCTCCAGTAACCATTGACTCATCAACAGAACTTCCCCCTTTAACAACTACACCATCAGTAGGTATCTTTTCTCCAGGTTTAACAATCATTACATCTCCTATAACAACCTCTTCAATAGATATCTCAATCTCCTTACTATTTCTAATAACAATAGATTTCTTAGCACCGAGTTCAAGTAATTTTTTTATCTCAGAACTTGCTCTTCCTCTAGCTTTTGATTCAACATATTTTCCAGTTGTAAAAAAAGCCATAATCATAGCAGAAACACCTGAATAGTCAGTAACAAACCCAGTAAATGAAAATATTCCTGTCAAATAAGCGACCAAAGTACCCAGTGCAATAAGTGAATCCATATTGAAATAAAAAGTAAATAGTCCTTGCAAACCAGATTTAATAGTATCAAACCCAAAAATAAAAAGAACTGGAAAACCTAAAATTAAAGTAATAATTATAGAATAAGGCATCTCAACAATCGCATACCCAAAGAGTCTCTCAGAAAGCATCAACAAAGCAATAGGAATAGTAAAAACCCATGACCAAATTAATTTTCTTTTCCAGCTAACTACTTCATGGTCCTCAATCGGTTTTTCCTGATGACTTTCATTCATTCTACTTTCACAACCTTATAACCCACTTTAGCAACAGCTTTCTTTATTTCCTCAATATCGACGCCATCTTCAACTTCAACAGTTCCTTTTTTTAACATAATAGAAACAGAGACTTCCTTTACACCAGAAACTTTTTTCAAACTTCTTTCTATATTAGATGCACAAGAGGCGCAATGCATTCCTTCAATACTTAATTTTAGTTTCTTCATTTGAATAATTCCTTAAATCCTTTTGGTAACCCTCTTAGGTAAAGCAAAGCAAGAGGAACACCCAAATTTGCCCACCTCTCTACAAAGTCCCAAATTGGATCTCCTGCAATTGGTCTTGCAAGACCAGTTAAAAATGCCCAAAGAGACGCCCATATCAACATCAATCTAAATGGATAAATTAAAGCAAGAATTGCAATTAATATATCTACAATTCCTATCCCAATCATTAAATTATTTGCCAAATCACCTGTTATTCCTGTAAATGCAGTTAGCATCTCAAGAAAACGAGGTTTTAGTTGAAGAGCAAACACTCCGTGCCCAAAGAACTCTCCAAACATGGCTATTCTCAAAATCCATTCTATTTTATTATTGTTTTTCATTTTATTGATTTAATTTAATTGCATCTTTAACAATATCAATGTTACAGCTTTTATGTTTCATACACCAAACTTCACATTCATCAGCAGTTAATCTATCTCTATAAATCCAGCCACATCTAAGACATTTGTAAAGTATCTCTCCTTCAATATTAGTTTCTTCCGACATTGCGCCTCCCATCATTTTGCAATTGTTTAACAATCCAAACTAATAATACTATAAAAACGACCAAAGATAAAATCATGAATAAAAACCCAAATATTGGGAAGTAACACCATATTCCTCCAATTTGGGAGCACAGATAAGAATTTCCATAACCCATCATCCCCATCATACCATAACCTCCAAAGCTCATCATACTAAATCCACTAAATAAGACAATAACTAATATAATCAAGACAATAACTAAACCATTATCTTGTTTTTTATTTTTCATTCTACAATCAACACTCCTGTTCCCATACCCATACTGCAAGCAAATGTGTATCTCCCAATTATGGTCGGAGTAAATTCAACATAATCTTCAGGAGTTTTAAGGTGTTTACGTATTCCAAAATCATTTATGGTAAAATCACGTAAACAACCAACAACACTTGAATCAAGATAAATCCTAACTGGAATTCCAGCCTGAACCTTAACAGTATTTGGAGAATAGTTATAATCTTTTAAACTCAAAACAACCTCTTGCACTCCATCTATAACTGGAGCAGTATAAACTTCTTCACTAACTGAATTTCCTTTCACCATAATAAAGCCAAAAGCAACAGCAAGCACAATTATCCCTATCAAATAAATTGAGTTTTTCATTGTAATAGTAAACTCCTTGGTCCAAATACTGAAATCCATATAGTTAAAGTAGTTAGTAAAAAACTCAAAACTATATTAAAGAAATTATCTTCATATTTTCTATCAGCACCTTTAGTTTCTCTGAAGATCATAAAATTCAATCCGATTAAAATAACAGAAGAGATAACAAAAACTATAACTCCAGCAATCTTCAAATTATCATTAAACATCATTATAGCAGTCATTGCTCCCATCAACCCACCCATAAAACCAGACATCATGCCTTCCATTATTCCCATGATACCACAACATTTTCCAGACCAAACTCCAAGAGAGATACCTACAAGCATCCCCCAAACACTCCCATAAAACATTCCATTAGTAGCCCCAACATAAAATCCAGCCAAAAACCCTGAAATCATTCCAAGAGTCATACCAATCATCATTCCGCTCATACAAGGAAATTCTTTGTAAGGTCTAATATGTTTCAAAGTAGAAACAATCAAAGAATAACTAAGAATTGCAAAGAATATGTAAAAACCATATTTAGGCATAAAATCTTCAACATATCTAAGTCTAATAAAATAAGCAAAGAGAAAAACAGAAAAAGATACAATAAGGGAAATAAATACACTTTTAACAAAACTATCATTTCTGTTAGTCATAAACTTACTAAATTCTTTGAAAGTCATAAAATCATATAACTTTTCTAATATAAAAGCCCTTTTGTGAAACTAGTTTCACAAAGAAAGTTATATAAATATCATATTGCGAAACAATATATGAAACGTGAAATTTCAGAGCCACATTATAGTTTTGATCAGATTCTTGGAATTTGTAGAGGACTTGATGATCCAGTCAATACAACTATTTCGAGCATAAGAACACATGCGGCTAATACGGGACTTGCCAAAGAAATTCAAAGAACTCAAACACTAACTGGATCTGTCCGCCATTTAGTCAAGGAAACTGATGTCTTTTATATTATTAGAGATTTAGCCGGAGAAAGAGAACCAGAAATTGAAGTCACAGATATAAGATCTACTGCCTCTAGGTTAGGCTACAGAAAATAAAAAGTATCTTAAATACAATAAAAACTCATTTAGCAATATTTAAAAGTGAAATATAGAACTAAATATATGGAAAACAAGAACGTAGGCTATATTCTCTTAGGAGTATCAATTATAATCATATTAATAATATTTATGTTCAAAACAGCTCTAACTGGTTTTGTAGACTCGAGTTGTACAATAGCTCATGGAGGCAATTATTGCCCAATGTATGATACAATAACTCAACAAACATATCTTGCTCTAGCAATAGTAGGGATTCTAATAATAGTCTCTATAGTTCTCATATTATCAAAACAAAGCGAAAAAATAATAATAAAAACAAAAACTATAGAAAAAAAGCAAGAGAAAAAGAAGATAAATACAAAAGAATTAAACAAAGAAGAGAAAATAGTTCTTAAACTAATAATGGAGAATAAGACAATCTTTCAAGCAGATTTAATAGAAAAAACAAATTTTAGTAAAGCAAAGATAACAAGAATAATAGACCGATTAGAAGGCAAAGGAATAGTAGAGAGAAAAAGACGAGGGATGACAAATATTGTTGTCCTGAAGGGATAAAAACTACTATCTACAACATTTAAAAACCCACAACTACAAGAAAAACAATGGTATTCAAATTAAACATATCCGATAAGGGAAAGGCTTGGAAAGTTGAATCGAGTGCAGAATCTCTTATTGGAAAAAAGATAAATGAAGAATTAGATGGGTCAGATTTATCAGAATCTTTATCAGGTTACACTTTAAAAATCACAGGTGGAACAGATAGTTCTGGATTCCCTCATAAATCAGATGTACAAGGATCCGAATTAAAAAGAGTAATTCTAACTAAAGGGTGGGGAATGCATAAAAAACCAAGAAGAGCTGGAAAAAAGAAATTACAAACATTCAAAGGTCTTAGACTAAGAAAAACAGTAAGAGGAACTCAGATTTCAGAAAAAAGCGCCCAAATTAATATGATAGTTATAAAACACGGTTCAAAATCATTGCAAGAATTATTCCCTGATCAAAACAAACCAAAAGAAAAAGTAGAAGTAGCTCCGGCGCAATAATGGTTCTAAAAATCTAATAATTGAATTTACAATTATACCTAACAGCATTTAAAAACCTAAGAATTTCTAAACATTTATGCAAGAACTTGAAACATTAAATGTAATAATTGCTGGTCATATCGATCATGGTAAAACCACTTTATTATACAAATTAAGTGGGAAATGGACAGACACACATTCTGAAGAATTAAAGAGGGGAATCACAATCAAGTTAGGTTATGCAGATATAACTATATCAAAAGATAATGAGTATAATATAGAAAATAAGGGAAAACAAGAAAGGTATGTTACTTTCATTGATGCTCCTGGACACGAAATGTTAATGGCTACAATGTTATCTGGAGCTGCAATAGTAGATGCAGCAATTCTTGTAGTGGCAGTAAATGAAGGAATCAAACCTCAAACTAGAGAACATTTAATGGCTCTACAAGCAAAAGACATCAAAAATATAATTATAGTTCAAAATAAAATTGACTTAATAAATAAAGAAAAAGCAATCGAAAATTATAATATGATAAAAAAAGAGTTCAAAGGAACAATTGCTGAAAATGCGATAATAATTCCTGTATCTTCTCAACAAGAAATAAACATAGAAAGAATTTACGAAGCATTATGTGAAATTAAAGTTCCTGAAAGAAATCTTAAAGATAAACCTTTATTTCTAGTAGCAAGAAGTTTTGATATAAATAAACCAGGAACAAAACCAAATGATCTGCATGGAGCGGTAATGGGTGGAACTCTAAAATCTGGAAAACTAAAGGTTGGAGATACAATAGAGATAAAACCTGGAATAATGATGAAAGAAGCAAATCAAATAAAATATAAAACAATCAAAACAAAAATAGTTTCTTTATACAAAGGTTCAAGCAAGACAAATGAGATAACTCCTGGGGGAAATACTGCAATAGAAACAGAACTAGATATGTCAATAGGAAAAACAGACACATTATCTGGTTGCGTAGTCTCAACAGAAAACAACTTACCTGAAATAAATAATAAAATTGTAATAAAACACCACTTATTTAAAGAATATGTTGGGGGAATCCAAATACCACCATTAAAGCCAGGAGAAACATTAATGCTTTCAATAAATACTTCTGTAACGGTAGGCATAATTTCAAAACTAGGAAAAGAAGAAGCTGAAATTTCATTAAAAATTCCAATAGTGCCTTTCAAAAACGACAAAGTAGGAATAGCAAGAAATATTAACAATCACTGGAGGCTAATAGGTCACGGAGAAATAGTAAGATAACTCTATGAGTAGTTATATACAGAGAACAAATGGTCCTTGCGCAATTATTGCAGGAGCAGGGACTGGAAAAACAAGAAGCATAATAGAAAAGCTGAAATATATTATAGAAAATAAAATCTATCCAATAGAAAAAGTAGTTTGTTTAACTTTCTCAAATGAGGCAGTTAATAACTTAATAGAAAGAATAATTCCCTATATTAAAAGCAAAGAGCCAATAATAAGAACATTCCACTCTTTTTGTGCAGATCTATTAAGAGAACATGGTGAAAAAATAGGAATCAAAAAAAATTTTAGAATAATAACCCCAGATGAAGGTAAAATACTTTTACATAAATATTTCAAAGTAGTCCCAATATTATGTAATAAATATATAGATAAAATAGGAATGTTAAAAGACTTAGGAAAAAGTATAACTAATTTTGAAAAAAATTCAAGAAATTCAGAAGATATTGCTAAACTATCAAAGGAACTTGAAGAAATCAATTTTAAAATAAATACGAGTCACATAAACAAAATATCAAAATTTGATCTAGAAAAAATAAAAGAAGAAAGTGATACAATTGAAAAAGAAATAAAAGACGCAAAATTTATACAGACTTGGAAGTCTTATGAAAAGATAAAACTAGCAAATAATGGTCTAGATTATTCAGATCTACACAATAAAGCTTTAGAACTTTTAACAGAAAATCATGAAATTGCAGATGATTTTGAATATGTAATAGTTGATGAGTTTCAAGATACAAACAAAATACAATGTTCTCTTCTTGATAAGATAGCTAAAAAAAGAAATATTACAGTAGTAGGTGATTTGAATCAATCAATATATCGTTTCAGAGGAGCATATGAAGATAATTTTAAATATTTTAGAGAGATAATGAATCTAAAGAAAGAAGACATATTCAGGTTAGACAAATCATATAGATCGACTAACAATATCCTAGATATGGCTCATGAATTAATTCAAAATAATTATAAAAATAAAGAAGATTGTTTTAATGTAAAAAATGCTCACAATATCGAAGGCGAGAAAACAAAGATATATGAATTAAAAAATAGCAAGGAAGAGGTAAGAAAAATAATAGAAATAATAAAGGAAGAAATATCAAAAAACACTCCTTTAAAACAAATATGTGTAATATTCAGAACACATCAACAATCATCAATGTTAAAAAAACAATTAGAATATGAAAACATCCCTTACACAAGCATAAATAAGGATTCTTTATTAAAAGATCAAAAAATAAGACTTGTAAGATCATATCTAACGATAGTAGAAAAAATATCAAGTAAATCTAAAGGTGGAGAGTCTTCAATATGGGAAATAGTAAATCAATCAATAAAAGATACTAAAGACAATTTTAATATCACTCAAGAAATAAAAAAATGGAAGGATAAAAAAGAATTAATTTGTGAGGAATTCATAAATCATGAATTTGATTTATCAGAAAATGGAAAAATCCAGATAAACTTAATAAAATATATAATAAATTCAATTATAGAAAACTCAAAGCTAAAATCAGAAGAATTGATAAAAAAATCTTATGAGCTACTAGGAATAGGAGAAAAAGATTCAGTCCCATCACTTGAAAAATTCCACAAATTCGTAAAAGAATTACCAGAAAACGAAGCAGGAGATTTATCTGGATTAATATATCATTTAAACACAATAGATTCACTTGGCATAAACATTGAAGCACCTGAATTAGTAAAAGATGGTATAAAAATAATGACTAACCATTCAACAAAGGGTCTTGAGTATGATGTAGTCATAATGTCTTCAATAGTTCAAAAAAAGTTCCCAATTGAAAGAATAGATAAAAAAGACTCATTCAATGAAGAGACTGATAGTCTTGAGTCTCAAATATCAGAAGAAAGAAGATTATGTTATGTTGGTTTTACAAGAGCAAAAAAAAGACTTTATCTCACATTCGCAAAAGAATATGGACAAAGAAAATACGAACCAAGTCAATTCCTAAATGAAATAAGTTACATAGATAATAAATCAATACAATTTATAAAAGATGATTCTGAATCTTATCAAACTCCTGATATAAATATCACACCAATAATTGAAATTAATGATGGGTATGTTTCTTTCTCACCTTCTTCCTTACAAATATTTGATGAATGCGAAAAGAGATACGAAATGAAATATATATACAACATGCCAGACCCAACACCTCAATCATGGGAAGCAATAACTCTAGGAACATTTATACACAAAGTGCTAGATAAAGCTGTAAAGAATAAATGCAAATCATTAAAGGAAATTGAAGATATCGCAAAAATAATACAAATATCTGAATACAAAGAGCTCAATATTAATGAATCAATGCTAATGATAAAAGTATTCTTCGAAAGAAACAAAAAAATGTATGATGAAAACTCAATGACTGAAAAAAGTCTAAGAATAAAAATAGAGGGTTTAACATTTACAGGTTTTGCAGATAGAATAGACATTTCAGAAAACGGAGAAGTTACTATAGTAGATTACAAAACTGGAAAATATGATATAAAACCTAGGTATAGAAATTGGCAATTAGGCATTTATGCAATGGCTTCTAAAGAAGAACTAGGAAAACCAAAGAGACTTATTTTAGATATGTTACAAAAAGAAACACCTCTTGAGTTTGAATTAGATGACCAAGGAATAGCAAAAGAGATTCATAGTGCAAGAACATATTTTAATCTAAATGAAGTAAAAAAAGAGATAGTAGAAACAGCTAAAAAAATAATGATTGCCAGAAAAACAGGTTTCAGATTTTGCCAGGTGGAAAAGAACTGCCAATTCTGTGAAGATCTAATGAAAAAATAAATACTATCTTACATCAAGATTATTCATTTTTTGGTAAGTTTTCTTACATTTTTCAACAGCAGCATAACCCATAGCAAAGGCTAAACTTGCGGATAAGTTATCTTCCCACACAGGTTGTACTCCAAATATAGAATATACTGAATTTGATATGTCTGCAACATAGGCTATACCCATTCCAAGTAAAAGTTTATCTAAAAAGTTGCGAGGTGCATGAGTAGGCATGTAATTTCTATCAGGATTAGCTAAAATAGATCCAGCTATTAAACCCACTCCAAATTGTAATCCTATATTGAGTGGTACCAAGTTAACTTCTAAAAGTTCAATTAAATTCATATAAAAAGCTCAAAATTTTGAGTTTATAAAACTACCTTAAATCTTCTGGCACTCTATAATCTACCCATTCTACATTCTTATTTTCAATTGCTTCTTTAACAGACTTCTCAGTTCCAGAAAGTTTAGATTTCCCACTCTTGACTTCAACAAAACTAACTCCTGTTACATTTTTTTCATCAAGCCCATGAAACACTATAAAATCAACTGGCTTTCCTATAAATTTGCATTCAGTAGGCTTGAAAGGAAAATTAGGCAAATAAGGAGCAAGTTGTTCTGAAAAATTCCCAGCAAGAACAGCCCTAGATCTAGAAATAGCATCTTGTCTGTGAAAATCAATTTGACTTTCCCAATATCTATTACGTTTCCAAGAAGCAAGAGCATGTCCAATTAAGTAACCAATAATTACTGCAACAAGAACAATAATTATTGTTATTATATCTAAGACCATAAGATAAGCAGATAATAAAGGTTAATAAAATCAGTTATTTTAAATTATAGATTAAATATTTTATAGTAATGGTTGCGTTCAATACCTTTCAGGCAGGTTACTGTGAAATGTATGCTAAACCAAAACAATTTTGCTAATTGCTTCTTTTATTTCCTTTATCTCTTTTGTTGCTGTAACCCAAACTCTGCTTAAGCTGGCTTCAAAATAAGAATGTATAATAAAATTTCTATAGTTTGACACTTTAGACCAAGGAACATGTTTATTTTTTTCCTTTAAAGATCTAGGAATATTGTTGCTTGCCTCGCCAATTATTTCAAGTCTTCTTATGATAGCATCTTGAAGCATTACATTTTTACTAAATGACTCTTCAGAAATTCCTTGAACATATTTTTCTATCTGAATTATACAATCTTTTATGTCTTGAATGTATAGCTTATAATCTCTTTTCATAACACTCTTACTTCATCCTTTAAAATGGATTTCTTTAATTCTTTTCTTATAGTGGAATATTCTACCAAGTCCACCTTTCTTTTAAGACGTTTCTCTAGCAAAATTTTAAGGCTTATTAGTGAAGAAAAACCTTTTCCATCATTCATCTCTATTAGTATATCTACATCACTTCCCTTTTTTTCATCACCTCTAGCATAACTTCCAAATATGCCTGCCTTTGTAACATTGTACTCTTGAAGTAATGGAACTATCTTTTCTTTTAGCTCTTGTAAGGATTTTTTCATATTTTTATAGAAGATTAGAAGTTTTTAACACTTTTGAATACTAGAAAAAAGTTAAGCTAATATACGCAGTTCAAGAATCAAACTTTAACTTCTTCATCAGCAACTAAAACAACATCTGCAATCTTATCACTTTCTTTAAGCTTAACAACTCTAACTCCCTGAGTAGCCCTTCCCATTTCCCTCATTTCATCCATTGAAATTCTAACAACCATTCCCTGTTTTGTCGTTGCGATAATTGAAGAGTCTTCAGTAACAGGTAAAGATCTCACAACACTACCATTTTTATCTTCAGTTCTTATATTAATAACACCCTTACCACCTCTTCCAGTCAAGCGGTAATCTTCTAGAGCACTTCTTTTACCATATCCTTTATCAGTAACGCTCAAGATAGAAGTCTTTTGTGCATCCTTCATTGGAACAGGAACTAAAGAAACAACTTCGTCTTTTGAATTCAGTTCTATCCCCTTAACTCCATAACTAGCACGACCCATTTGTCTAACTTCATCCGCATTGAAACGTATAGCTTTCCCATCACTTGTAGTTAGTAAAACTTCCTGTTTATCACTAACACGCATAACACTAATTAAAATATCGCTCCCATCAACAGGCATGTTCATTACACGCACACCAGTACTCCTAGGCTTAGCAACATCACTCACAGCTATCTTCTTTACTATCCCTAGTTTAGTTACAAACATCAAGTATCCTTTGTCAAAATCTGAAACAGAAAGTACATTAGCGATAGTTTCATCACGTAAATCCAAAACATTCACAAGTGCCTTTCCCTTGCTCTGGCGTTCGCTCGCAGGAACATCATTTGCCTTAAGCCAATATAACCTTCCCCTAGAAGTAAAGAATAGCAAATGATCATGAGTAGAACATGTAATCAAGCGAGTTACAAAGTCTTCTTCCTTTAAGTCAGCACCAGTAACGCCAACTCCACCCCTTTTTTGTTCCTTGTAAACTTTAACATCTACTCGTTTAATATAACCTGAATTAGTGATCATAACAACAACATCTTTCTTCTCAACAAGATCATGTTCTGTAATTTCATCAACATTACGTATTAATTTAGTTCTTCTATCATCTCCAAATTTAGATTTTATTTCATTAATTTCTTTCTTAATTACTTTTAATATTTCTTTTTCATCTCCTAAAATACTCTTAAGTTCAGTAATCAATTCTTTCAGTTTCTTTTCTTCATCTCTAAGTTTATCAGCTTCAAGATGAGTTAATTGCTGTAATCTTATCTCAAGTACTGCTTTAGCTTGTCTATCTGTCATGCTAAATTTCTTCATGAGTCCTTCATGAGCAGCTTTTGTATCTTCAGATTTTCTTATTAATGCAACGACGGCATCAATATCTTTGAGAGCTAGTAAAAGTCCCAAAACAAGTTCAAGGCGTTCTTGTGCCTTGTTTAAATCAAATTCACTTCTTCTTCGAACAACAAGTTGACGATATTTGATATATTCTGTTATAATATCTAGTAAATTCAAAACTCTAGGTTGCTTGCCAACTAGAGCAAGCAAGTTAGCATCGAAACTAGTTTGGATATTAGTCATTTTATACAATTGATTCATTGTAAATTTAGGCTCGACACCTTTTTTCAATTCAATGACAATTCTTACTTTGCCTCTTGCAGACTCATCTCTTAAATCTGAGATATCTGGAAGTTTTTTTTCAGTCGCAAGCTGAGCAATATTCTTTACGAGTTCAGCTTTATTTACCATATAAGGTATCTCTGTAATGATAATTGAAGTTTTTCCTTTTTTATCCTCTTCAATTTCGCTTCTAGCACGAATAATTATTTTACCTTTACCATTTCTATACATTTCTTTAATTCCTGGGCCGGTAATTAAACCGCCAGTAGGAAAATCAGGTCCCTTAACAATCCCAATCAAATCTTCAACAGTTGCATTTGGATTTTCTATAATATGAATAACTGCATCAGAAATTTCAGTTAAATTATGAGGTGGAATATTTGTTGCCATACCAACAGCAATACCAGTTGCACCATTAAGCAAAAGGTTAGGCAATTTAGCAGGAAGTGTTTCAGGTTCCTTCAAATCATTAGAAAAGTTAGGTCTCATCTTTACAGTATCTTTTTCAATATCTGCAAGTAACTCTTCTGATATTTTACTTAGTTTTGCCTCGGTGTAACGATCTGCTGCCGGAGAATCTCCATCCATGTTTCCAAAATTACCTTGCCCATGCACCAAAGGATAACGCAGAGAAAAGTCCTGAGCCATACGCACCAAAGAATCATAAATTGCCAGATTACCATGAGGGTGATAATTACCCATTGTCTCTCCTACAATTTTAGCACATTTACGAGTAGGTTTACTATAATCTAAACCCATAACATTCATAGCATATAATATTCTTCTATGTACGGGCTTAAGTCCATCTTCAACAGAAGGCAATGCTCTATCAACTATAACGGACATTGCATAATCAATGAATGCCTGTTCCATCTCTTCAACAATTTCGACTCCAAAAACTCCTTTCTCTTCTCCTATTTGTTCTTTCTCACGACGTTTCTGTTCAGCCTTCAGTACTTCTTCTTCAATAGCATCTTCTTTCTTATTATCTTCTTCAGCCATTTCCAACCCCCTCAATTTGTTTATTAGACTCAGGTAAGTTTTCTACTTCAACATTATTTTCTTCATGTGAATAAGTAACAGCTAAATCTAAGTCTGATGCAAGTGGAAACTGAATATTTGTTTTATGTTCTTTCAATTCCATTAAGTGAGCAATCATTTCATCTATTTCATCTTCGCTCAAAGTCACATCAATTACTTCTATCTCTTCATGTTCTTCTACCATTTTAAATATCAATTTGCGCCTCCGACGCTCTTTCTGCAATAAACTGCTTTCGGTGCTCAACCTCATCACCCATCAGTTTAGAGAATACTTCATCAGCTTTTACTCCATCCTCAATTTTTACTCTCTTTAACATTCGAGTTTTAGGATTCATAGTAGTGTCCCATAACTGATCAGCATTCATTTCTCCAAGACCCTTAAATCTTTGAACATCCACATTACCACCAAGTTTAGAAATCAGTTCTTTTAATTCTTTATCTGAATAGACATAATGATCTCCACGCTTACGTACTCTGTATAAAGGAGATACTGCAATGTAAATATGCCCATTCTCAATTAGTTTTGGAGTGAATCTAAAAAAGAAAGTAAGCAAAAGTGTTCTAATGTGTGCTCCATCCACATCAGCGTCAGTCATAATAATTATTTTAGAATATCTTAATTTAGAAATATCAAACTGCTCATTTATTCCTGCTCCTGTAGCCGTAATCATATTTGTAATTTCTTCATTTGATAAAACCTTAACTGGCTGAGCTTTCTCAACATTCAAAATCTTACCCTTTAAAGGTAATATTGCTTGAAATTCTTTATTACGTGCTTGTTTGCTACTGCCAGCCGCAGAATCTCCTTCCACAAGGTAAAGTTCAGTTTCTTCAGTCTTATTAGAAGAACAATCTGCAAGTTTGCCAGGAAGACCTCCAACTGAAAACGCATTCTTTCTACGAATCAATTCTTTAGCTTTCTTAGCAGCATTACGCGCCCTTTGTCCTTCAATTGCTTTATCGACAATTTTACGAGCAACTTGAGGGTTCTCTTCAAAAAACTCAGTCATTGCAAGCATAGAAACGCTATCAACTATTCCCTTAACATCGCTATTGCCTAACTTTGTCTTCGTCTGTCCTTCAAATTGTGGTTCTGGAACTTTAACGGAAATTATAGCAGTCAAACCTTCACGAACATCATCGCCTGTAACATTTCCATCCTTAAGCAGTTTACTCTTATTCCCATAATCATTTATTGCGCGAGTTAGTGCCGTCTTAAATCCTACAACATGAGTCCCGCCCTCAATAGTATTAATTGTATTAACGAAACTCAAAACGTTTTCCTGATAACCATCATTATATTGAACTGCACACTCCACAAACATTTTATCTTGTTCTTTCATGAAATAAACAGGTTTAAGATGAATTGGTTGTCTTGTCCTATTAACCCATTTCACAAAATCAATGAGACCACCCTCATAACTAAAAATCTCTTTCTTATTAGTTATCTTATCAGTTAAACTGATTTTTACACCTTTGTTCAAGAATGCAATTTCTCTAAATCTAGTTTCTAAAACAGAAAAATCAAACTTAGTTGTTGAAAATATAGTTTCATCAGGAGTAAAAGTAACTGAAGTCCCTGTCTGTTTTTTATCACAATCTCCAACGGTCTTCAATTTATAGATTGGTTTACCAATTTCATATTCTTGCTGATATATTTTACCATCTCTCTTAATTACAACCTTGAAACTCTTAGATAAAGCTGCAACGACGCTTATACCAACTCCGTGAAGTCCTCCTGAAATCTTATAACTCCCCTTATCGAACTTTCCTCCAGCGTGCAATTTAGTGATTACAACTTCGACAGTAGGAATTTTATAAACTGGATGAGGGTCAACAGGAATCCCACGACCATTATCTTCAACAGTTACGCTACCATCAGCATTAAGGGTAATGTCAATGTCGGTACAATAACCAGCCATAGCCTCATCAACAGAGTTATCTACTATTTCATCAACAAGTTTATGTAGGCCATATTTGCTCGTGCTACCAATATACATACTTGGTCTATGTCTTACTCCTTCCAAACCTTCCAGTACCTTAATATTTTCTCCAGAGTAATTTTTTGCTTCTTTTTCAGATGCCATTTTCTTCTCCTATTTTATATTTCATGCTACTCAAAAGGTAAGGCTTAATTATTTTAACTAATTTTTTAGTATCATCTTGTTTAAACCTTAAATAATAATATTTACCATCTCTAAAACCAATTGTTGGATCTAGTCCAAATTTGTTATTAAAAAACTTTTTCATTAAATTATGCTCTTCTAAAGAATAAGCATTGGTGCATAAAATAATATAACCTTGAGTTCTGCTATAACTCCCATCATCACATACCCATACTGCCAAGGAAGATGGATTTAACTGGTCTAAAATTTCTTGAGTTATAATCTTTCTTCCATTTTTGTAAAATAAATTTCTATAATAATTAAAAGCAGGATGAGTATTTGTTGCAAAGTCCATAGCTTCGATAATGTGATCCTTAACTTTTCTTTTTACTTCTCTAAATTCACTTATCTTAAAATTCTTTAAAATATCATGTTTCCATTGCGCATATAGTCTTTGCTTTGTCGAATGAGTAAATCTAAAGCAACTATTTTTTTCTCTCTGCCTTACACTAGCATCTCCCAATAAACTCCCCAATACTAAGTCATGCTCCTCCTGAGTTAACAAAATTCTAGGATTATTAGCTAAATCAAAATTCCATTTTTTAACAGATTCATATAATTTTCTTGCACTTAAAAAGTTAATATCATTTAGTTCAGCAAATTTCATTAATTCTCTATCAGTTCTTATTCTAGATAGAGCATTTGCTTTGCTTTTATGGATATTAGGAAAGAAAGATAAAATGCGGGCTTCTTCAACTGCATGTTGTAAGACATAAGGTTTGACATGAATTTCTTGAGATAAAATAAATATATCTCCATGTTTCTTAACTTTCCTCCTAAGTTCAATTATATCAAACTTTTTACGTATCTCTCCTAAATTATCTAAAACCTTGATATTTTCACCCGTATAACCTTTTTCACTCATACAAGTCAAAATAGAAAAACACCTTTATAAACCTTTATGCATAAAATTAATCATTTATCGACGATAAAATAGTCAAATAAAATTTAGAAAAAACATCACTTTTTTACAGCTTTATGCACATTTCTATAAGCTTCTGTCCAACTAACTCTCTTTCTATCTCTCTTAAGTTTCAGATGACTTTTGTGACACTTTGAGCTACAATAATAATTAGTGCTTCCATCATTCTTTAATAAATAAGTTCCCATGAAATCCTCTTGTTCCCTTCCACAGAAAGTACATTTTGCCAAACTCATGTTTAAGAATGGGCTCCTTTTGTAGCACCTTTAACACGACGTGCCTCAATTTCAGTTTCTCTTAATGTAATTAAATCTCCAATTCTTACAGGTCCTTTAACATTTCGCCTCATTTCTTTACCGTTATTCCTACCTTCTAAAATTTTACATTCAACTTGAGTTATCTCTCCCCTAGCACCAGTTCTTAAAATCAATTTTTGAATAACTGCTTTCGCAGGAGTCTCATTAGAAAGTTTACCTGGAGAACTAGACGGAGACTGATTTGTATTTTCCTTAACTGGTCTAAGTTTGTTTCCACCCATTTTTACTTGCCTCTTGAGTTATGTAATATCTGTATTTCTTTATCTGCTTCACCAGCATCAATTATTGCAACAGCACTTGTAGAAACAGGAATTCCAACAGCAACACCTAGTTTTTGCTTAGAGTCCACTTCAAAGCAAGGAATATTTTTCTCTTTAGAAAGAACTGCAAGATGAGCAACAATTTCCTTAGGACTTACATCAGCAGCATAAAATACAGCTTTAGCAACTCCTCTTTCAATTGCTTTAGTAACTTCGTTAGTTCCCTTATCGACCTTTCCAGTCTTTCTTGCCTTTTCTATTATATTGTAGTAGTCCATTTTCTAAAACCAACAGTAAAGAGTAAGCCTCATTAGTCATTGGCTAAAAAAGCTCGAATTGAGTCTTTATAAATCTTACTCTATAAGATAAAATTATGCTTGCAGATATCAGTCAACTTTGCATAACCTTTGTCATTCTATAAATTACTGTTACAGTCAACCTCCTCTAAAATTACCTTTTCAGGCGCCATTATTTGATAGTCAGGTCCAGTAATTTCAACCATAAAGTTCATAGTAATATGTGTAAGATTAATTTCATTGTCCATGTTATAATCCTTGCATAAATAATTCAAGTAATAAGACCTATAAATCTCATAATTTCTATCCCACATATTCATTAAATACTTTCTCCATCTTTCATGGGTGTATAAATTAGCAACATGATGAGGTTTCTCGAATGTAACAACTTGATCAGTCAACAAATCAATATGATCACCATTAGCAAGTTCACCATCAATAACATACCATCCATCTTCTTTGAGTGGAAATGGTGAAAACATATTCCAATATTGATCTATTCTCAGCTTTTGAGCAATAACCTCCCATTTATCGGGTACAGCATTACTTTTGCCAAGTGTCTGAATATTCCATAATAGTATGTAAATTATAAAGAAAAATGCAATCAAATTAAAAACTACTTTCTTCCAATTTATTTTAATATTATCTAATTCGTAATAATAAAGCTTTTTATCTCTTAGAAAATTAAGTTTATTTGATATTTTATCCCAAAATGCCGAAGGTAAAAATAAGATAAAAGCAACAATCCCTACAAATGGAAAATGTCCTAAATTAAGAAATAGAGCCATTCCAATCAAAGTTGCAAGGAAAGCGAACGTAGTTGCTATTCTAATTTGTTTAAAGAAAAATGGCACAAATAAAAGAATTGGACCAATAAGTTCAAGAAAATAAACAAAATGAGTCATACCAAACATTAAATCAGGATAATTAAGCAGAAACTTTCCTAAATGTGTAGCAAATTGATCAAGTTGTAGAGCATAATAAATTGCAGTACCATTAGGAAACCATTCATTGCCAGTTTTAAGCAAAGCAGAAAAGAAATAAACAAAGGCTACTTGTAAAAGAATTCCTGCAGTTCCAAAAGACACAACATTTTTGTTATTACCATCTTTAACTTTTCCTCGTATTGCATCAAGAGAATATCTTAAATTAAGAGGTAAGAACATAGCCCAAAATAATAATACTCTTAACATTATATCTCCACCTTGTAATATTGTAGGATTACGTGAATGAAGAGATATCAATAAAAACCACGAAACAATTGTAGCTAATCTAGTCTTATAACCTAATAATAATAAAATTGCGAATAAGCCTGCAATCATAAACAAAATAGACTGGAACAAAAAACCACCACTTATAATATGTATTGATACCCACCCAGTATCTGCAAATATCGAATTATAAAAATCAAGAGGTAAAACTCCATAATCTGTATAGTGGGCAACTAATGCAAAACTTCTAACAATTAAATCAAAAATCAAAATTAACGCCAAACAAATTCTAAAGATAGAAAGAGCACGAGCATCTATACCAAAAACATTTTTAACACCATCTTCAATTCTTTTAATCATCGTCGGAAATAGCAAGAAAAAGTAGTAATTAAACTTATTTAATTTCTACCAAAAAGTCTCTTAAAAAACTTTATCAAAGCATTATCTATCTTAGCATCTTCGCCTGCAATTACTGCCCCACCACCAGTACTTCCACCACTGTCTCCACCACTTGTCGACCCCCCACTATCTCCACCAGAAGTTGAGCCACTCGTAGAACCGCCAGAATCTCCTGATGTTGAGCCCCCTGTATACGACCCCCCACTAGTATAGGAACCACTATCTCCTCCCGTATATGAACCACCAGTATAACTTCCTCCAGTATAAGAACCGCCTGTGTAGCTACCCCCAGTATAACCAGAACCAGTTGTTGTTCCACTATATGATCCTCCACTAGTATAACCGGAACCAGTGTATGAACCACCTGTGTAAGATCCACCAGTATATGATCCCCCAGAAGAAGGATAAGCAGCAGCATAAGCAGCTGCATCAGCTGCAGCACTATAACCTTCAGGACCATAATTCCCTCCACTATAGGTATTTGTTGCAGGATCATAAGTTCCATAACCTCCCGGATATGAGTTATAAGGTGTTCCCCCTACAGGGCCAGTATAAGATCCACTATAAGGAGCAACCCCTCCAGGATAAGCTCCACCGGGCCACCCTGCTGCAGCTGCAGCAGGATTATAACCACCATAACCTGAAGCTCCAGGACCCATGGAACCACCCATTGAAGCACCATATTCTTCAGCAGTAACAGTACTTCCGTCAGGTCTAACACCATTATACATCCCATCAGGTCTCACATGCCAAATAATTCCATTACCAGTACCATCGACGATTGTAGAGGGTCTTGCAACATAAGCTCCTTGTTGACCAGCGTAAGAACCAAATGTAGCTGCACCACCATAGTAACCATTGTAATTTCCACCAGCAACATAACTTCCATATCCAGCATATCCAGATCTACCACTAGATGAAGGAGTAGCAGGACTTAAACTTGGAGAGCCATCCACGGGAGCAGTTGGAGAAGGAGCAACACTTCCATCTATTTTCCAAGAACCATCAGCATTTTTTACCCAAGTGTTTCCATTCATGTCTTCTTGCTTTTCTTTACCCTCTTCAACTCGATATTTCGGATCAAATTTTTGATAATTATCATATTGAGTATAAGTTCCGCTGGGATTGTAAACATAATAAGAATTAGAGTAAGTATTTTGTCTTACTTCAGTAGGAGCTGTACTTCCTTCACTGGTAGTGTAATATCCCCCATATTTATAGTCGCCACAGCCAACACATTCACCTGTTTTCATATTCCATGATTTGCTTCCATCACTAGCAGCCCACATGCCTGTTGCAGCATCAAATCCCCAAGGTTTTCCAGTGGCATCAACTACGCCCTCGACATAAGGTTTAACTTGTCCCCTATAATCCGTATATGTTCCATCTGGAGCTACATAACCATAAGCACTTGGTGGAGGTGCAAAAACATTCCCACTAGAAGATTGCCAAGTTCCATCAGAAGAGTCCCAAGACCAAATTATGCCTTTAGCATCAGTATAACTGCCAGCATTTTCATGACCAACAGGACCATCTACAAAAGAACGCTGTACTACAACGCCATTAGTAGATTCTTTCCAAACACCATCTCCTTCATAATGCCATTTAGAGCCATCAGCAACAGAATAAACATATTCGTCGTTTGTCGCATCATAATTGTAAACATCATCATGATAAAGAGTTCCTTCAGAAGGGGTAAATACTTGTCCGCTCTCTCCATTTACTAAAGAGGTCTCCCAAGTTGGATCATAGTCCCATTGAGTGACAAGTCCTGTATTATCTGTATAAGTAACTGAAATAGGACCTACTAATCCAACTCCATCTCCTTCAAAAATATAAGTTCCTTCAGCATAAGGCAAAGCAACTTCTTCATGGTTTGCAATAACTGTTTCTACTGTCTCTGCCTCTGTTTCAGAAGCAGTTTCTTCGGTGGCTGAATCACTAGATTCTACATTTGCCTCATAACCTGTTGTCGAGAAAATATACTCTACAATTGTTCCATCAGCAGCTTCTGACCTATAATTATAAACTTCATTTCCTCTTTCAAAATCAGCTGTTGTAGCAAAACCAACAGGGTATTCCTGAGTATAACTTACACCAGATCTTGTAGTTACAACATAATTATTCTCCCCGTAAGTATAAATATAACCAGTAGCAGGATCAGAGTAAGGAACACTATGAGCATATGCTCCTGCCCAAACATAATTCTCATTCCATTCTCCATCTCTATATCCTCTAATAACTCCGTCTTCTCCAACTTCAATTCTTCCAAGAGGAACAGCATCTGTATTCTCTCCTTCAGTTTGTTCAGTTTCTGTAGTAATCATTCCAGGACCAAAAAAGTCCTCTGCTTGTCCATAAACAGCATTCCATTCTTGTGCCCATCTTTCACCAACTGCCCTTTCTAAATCATTACCAGTTAACCCATCAGCAGTTAATTCAGCTCTCCATTGTTCCATCACTCCATTTCCATATAATTGTTGTCCGAGAAGTCTTGCATTTTCTGCTCTTACATTTTCAGCACGTAAAGCAACTAATCTTTCAGGATCATCAGCATACTCTTGCACAAGAGAATCATAATCTTCAATCAATTCCTCTGCAATTAATTGCTCTCTTTCTGTTTCAGCGACCAATTCTTCTGGAGTGAATGGCTCTGTATAAGCTAAAACATCTTCATCAACATTACTAACCTCAGCGCCATCTGCAATTAATTCAGCGTTCTCTAAAAGAGATTCACTTTCTTGCAAGTGACCAAATCCTTCTAGACTAAGCTCGGCTTCTTCAGCATGTAAACATTCAGTAGCATGCCTGTGAGCGGTATTCAATAATTCTCTTATTGCTTCTGCTCTTTCTGTATCTCCTTCTGCCTCTAGTTGATTAGCTTCTTCTTGCAATTGTATGATCTGATCTCTAACTTCTGCAATGGTTTGAGTATTAGCTATAGCCTGCATTCTTGCTTGTAAAGTTGGGTCATTGCTAAATGCGTAATCTTGAAAAGTATTTCCAACTTCAAATGTTGAAGCATCACTGTTTTCAGCCACACCTTCAATAACTTCAATTCTTCTGCCCTCTACACCTGCATTTACATCTGCGACAGACAGTTGGATATCATTAAGTAAATCTAAAGTTTCAGCCTCATCTATTACACCATTAGCAATCTGTTCATCTAATGCAATTTCAAGAATATCAACATATTCGCTATAAGTCAAAGCCGTTTCAAATTCACCTGCTAATTCAATAGCAACAGAGTCAAAATTGTCAAGAGTAACTCCTTCAACACTAACTTCTTCAACTTCTAAATCTGCTTCAATACCTGCTAATTCTTCAGCCATTCCATTCAATGCATCTTGTGCAGCTTCTATATCTCCATCTTCAATACAAATACCTGCTTCGTGATAATATTCTTCAGGAGTATGAGTGAAATCTAGAAAATCATACCAATCTTGGGGAGTTATTCCTGCAACATCCTCGCTAAAAACTATTTCACTAGTAGAATCAACTCCAGACAAATCTTCAGTTTCAGGAGCATCTTGTGCATAAACACTAACACCAAAAAAACTAAAGAAGATTAATGATATTAAAAAAATAGAACTTACCCTCGAGAAAATCAATTTATTTCCCATCACCTATCAATACAAGAATAATTTCCAACTATTTAAATCTTATTTCCATTTAACATTAACCATATCAGTTCTCTCGCGAGCATTAATCTCAACATCTTCTGGTTTCTTTTTAATCCCAGAATTAAATAAAATCTCACCAGTAAAAGCGATCATTCCCCCATTATCAACGAGAAATTCTTTAGCAGGACAAAATAATCTGGCTCCACGAGATTCACACATTAATCTACACATTTCTTGCAAACGCAGATTACAAGCAACTCCTCCACCTAAAACAAGTTCATTTTTACCAGTATGAGCAAGAGCTCTTTCAGCTGCTTCAACAAGCATTGCAAAAGCAGTTTCTTGCATTGAAAATGCTAAATCTTCAACACTATGACCTTTATCATAAAGTTGTTTCATTTTTGTTTGCATGCCAGAAAAAGAAACATCCATTCCCTTAATGGAATAAGGTAGCTCAATATATTTACCATTCTTAGCCTTTCCTTCAAGAACAGGACCAGCAGGAAAAGGAACACCTACATACCTTCCAAATGTATCTATAAAATTTCCAACTCCCAAATCAAGAGTCTCCCCAAAAACTCTATATTTTCCAGAAGAATAAGCTATAACTTGAGTATTAGCTCCAGAAGCATATAGTAAAACAGGGTCTTTAGCTCCAACACTCTGACCAATCTCGAGATGGGCAATACAATGATTTACGGGAACAAGTTGCACACCTAATCCAATAGCTTTTTCTTTAGCAAAATTCAATCCAGCATATAAACAAGGAGCAAGTCCAGGAGCATTTGAAATAGCAATTGCCTCTATATCTGGATCAGAACATCCTGCTTTAGATAAAGCTTCTTCCCAAATTTGTTGGGCTACAAGTTTATGGTGTTCTGCACTTTTATTAGGAATTATGCCACCTTCAGAAGGCTTATACATATCTTTAACATTAGCAAGAACATTTCCTTTAGAAACAACACCCACTCCAAAAGTATGAGCAGTAGTTTCAATACCAACTATCATAAAATTACCAGTAAAAAATTCTATTTAAATATAATTACTTAAATAAAAAAATAAACAAAACAAAAATAACCAAACTAAAACGTCAAACTATCGACGTTTCTTCTTTCTCCCACCACGAGACATTTTAGCTTCACAAACATTGCCCTGTGCATCAACATAGTATAAGTAACCGTGTTGGCGCTTAACAATATTCTTCGCAATAATTTTTCCCATAAACACCTCCGACAATCCAAAAATCAACCTAATATTTAAATGTTTGTATTTATCGACGGTAAAACGAACTCCAAAAATAAACTAGCGACGATAATATTTTGCCAAAGTTTTAGTACTAACAAATTTCTTTACAAGAGGAAAATTAGAATTATTAAGTGGAATTTCTACAATTCTATAAAATTTTCTCTTTTGAGAAATAGAAAAAGTAAATGGTCTGACAATTTTAAAGCCAATAACTTTATTTTTTTCATCAAGCCATAAAGTCAAAAATGGGAAAAATACAAATAATGATGTTAAATTACCTTGCCAAGTCACTGCTCTTGAAAAATCAAAGAGCAAAATGCTAGTATCTTTAGTTCTAAAAGTCAAACCTAAACCTCTGCTAAAAAAACCAGTTTGCCTAACGCTGAATTCAATTTTCCGCCCATTAAAGGAAACGACAAGTCTCATAAATATCAAATATCTTTCATCTCTGATTTTATCTTAGACATTTTACTAAGCTTATCTGAAACCTTATCAGACCTACCCTGCAACTCTTTTTTATGCTCCTGGAGTTTTGCCTCTTTTTCAGAGAGACTTGCAAGAAGTTTCTGCATTGCAAGTTCTTTCTGTCTACTTTCAGAAATACTCGAAGAAGTTTTCTCTATAGATTTCTTTAAAGAGTCTCTTTCCTTACTAAGAGAACTTATCTCACTCTCAAGATCTTTAATTGCACCAGAAAGAGCAGAACCTTTTTTAACCACCATTTTATCAATCAACCAACGATAAATCTATTTATAAACGTTTCTTTAATTGGTTCGAAAGTTTATCTATTTCACTAATAGCCGAATCAAAAGAGTTTTTTGAGATATATCTTGAAGAATAAGCTCTATGTAAAACATCTTTTTGAGCTTCTAATTTACGTAATCCTTTAGCAGCATCGCTAAACTGAGTTTTTTTAATATATTCGATTTCTGATCTCCAGTTCTTAGTTTGCCTAACTGATCTGTTGTACCATAAATAACTAATAAGCATTATAAAAGAAAGCAAAAATATGAATATGCTCATGTAAATTCTAAAAGAATATTTATTAGTTTCAGGTGGACTCAAAAGCAGATTATTAGAAAGTGAAATCTGATATAAATCTAGTCCAAAAGAATTTCCACTTTTAGCAGAAGCAACCATCAAGACTTCATCATGACCATTTGTTCCAAGATTAAAGAAATGTTCAAATGAAGCTTGTCTTGAAACAGAAACAACTTCTTCAGAGTAACTTAAAAGATCTCCCTCTAAAGAATAAATCGAAAATGCTAAAGCAATACCATTAGATCCAGGATTATTGTAATTAAGCTTGTAAACATCGATAATTGGAGAAAGAATAGTCTCTCCAGAAATAACTGAAATATCAGAATTAGCATCAAAATCAATCGAAACATCATATACCATTTCAGAACTTCTAGACTCCAGTCCAATAACTACTGGAATGTTTTGAACAATTTCGCTTTCTTTTGAAATAATTAATGTATCAAAATAAACACCCTTCTCTAACGCACCATTATCCACAATTAAGTTAAAAGAACCAAATTCCTCCTGAGCAACCTCTACAAAGGCAGTTTCAAGTTTAACAGCAGGAGAATTATCTCTCAAATTAGCAGTGTAACTTCCAGATTCACCAGAATTAAAAAAACTTACTGGAAAAACAGCACTTCCACGAGCGGTTATAATCTCAACAGTATGAGGTGTCTCTAAACTGCTGACAAAAGACAATGCAAAAAAGATAAAAAATAAAAATAGAGTTTTCATTTAATATTTCCTACCAATTTAAATTGTTTTTTATTATTATGTTTAAAGAATAAAACTGCAAGAAAACAAACAATTAATGCTATGATCATAGCTCCAACAGCTACCCACGTTTGAGGCGTTATCAAAGAATCTGATATCTTAAAATGAGCTGTTGATGTAGCAAATCCTCCTATATACACTAGTTCAACACCTAGTATATAATCTCCAGGCTCAAGTCCTAGCGTTGAAAATCTCTTACTGTAACTTTTAGCTCCTCGAACATAAAATGTCTCAGATTCTGTATAACGTACATTTCCGTCAAAATCTTTTATAATATAATTCATAGTAACATCAACACCAGTTTCACCACCGACTTCTAAAAGTTCTATTAATGCAGGAAGTCTCTGGCCTGCCCTAAGAATACGATATAAATCAGGAACGGTTATTGTCGCATCAAATAAAACTCCTTCGCTAACAACATTTAGTAAAACCAGAACTTCTTTTGTAATTCCCTGATAAGTTAATATAATCTTTCCAGCATAAACGCCTGGTTCAGGAGCATTTATTGTAAATCTAAGAGGAGCCTTTTGACCAGGTGTTAAAGAAATCAAATCTGTGTTAAAATAAATATAATTATCAATCCCAGTTACACTCACAGTAATATCAATAGCAGTAGAGCCAGTATTCTCTAAAATTAACTCATTAGTTTCACTTTCTCCAGAGATAATCTTAATATTAAAACTCTCTTCACTTACTTTAAAATTAGGAGTTGATGAATAACCTCCACTTCCTCCGTCTGACCCTGACCCAGATCCACCTCCAGATCCAGTAGATGAACATGAACCACAATCACTAGAACAAGAAGAACAAGTTTCAGCGCCATTACACAGTGCATCGCCACACTCTGCCTCAGAACCTTCTACAGTAATGCCAACACTAGCTTCAGAAGATGAATGTGCTACTAGTTTAGAATTATAATCATAAACATAAATTCCTATAGAGAAAAACAAACTAAAAAAAGCTAATATTCCAGAAATAACTAAAATAAAAAATAAAGATTTCTTGATCTCCACCATATATATCAAAAGAAATATAGTATTAAATATGTTCGTAATATGTAATAAAACATCAAGTTAAGCGCATTAATTTGATATTAACATCACCAGTGTAATTTCCTAAAAGCTCAAGAGAATTTGCTGAAACAGTAAAGTAAAATTTAGAAGTGTGATAAGGTTCAACAATTAATGGTTCATAAGTAATTATCTTTTTTATAGAACCATCAAATTTAGGTTCAACTCTAACAGAAAAAGGATAAGAATTATTTACCAAAATAGATCTAGTTGAACTACCCCCGAGAACAATGCTCCCAAAAGTTAAAGCAGTAGAATTAACGTCAAACCCAGCTACGTCTTGCGTAACAAAAGCAGTAGTTTGAAAAGAAAACTCTGAAATAGGAGTTATATAATAAAAATAGATAAAAAGAGTCATAACTAAAACAATCAAAGAAATAAAGAATGCAAGCACCAATAAATTTTTCATCTTCTCTTATTCCTGAAAAAGAGTCTTTTTAAAATGAAGTATAGAACAATAAAGAAGATAATAGCAACAATTGCAGAAACAGAGTAAATAATTAGACTATAATCCTTACCTACAAAAAGACTTCCATAAATGAAAGTAGATTGACCATGATAGCTTGCATTAAGAAATAAATTATATTTTCCTTCTAAATTATCAGTATCAAGATAACTTTCAATCACTTTCTCTTCCCAAGGTTCCAAATCTATAGAAGGAGTTCTAAAAACCATACTATAAATATCATTTGTTAAATTAACATCCACATAAGCTCCTAAGACTTTAGAGTTCCACTTATTTTCCAATGTAACATAAAATTTCTGTATTCCACCTCCAAGAACATAGTTTGTAAAATTAGTTATATTTACAAATAAGGAACCAACTCTAAAAGATTTGTTAACCTCTCGAGTAATACCTTCATAAGAAACTCTAGCACGACCTATATAATTTCCAGGAACAATACCAGTAGTATCTAAATATTTTCTAAAGTATCTCTCGCCAAAGATAGGAATATTTACTGGAGTAAACTCAATCTTTTTTACAGCATTTCCATCACCAGATACAAAATCAACAAAAACACTTTCTATATTAAGAGGATTATCCCCTCTATTAATAACATGAAGCTCAACAGGTATATTTTCATCTACATTTCCATCTGGAATACTTAAAGATAAATCTCCATAATATCCAGGATAAGGCACAAAAGTCTTTACAGTAGAACCAACCTCAACAACTGTATTAATAAATGAACTTTCAGAAGGTCTCTCTTTAACACTCACGCTAATTGTGCTAGTACCAGGTTTATCAAAATCTGTAGGAAATTTTATAGTTAAAATAAAAACTCCATTACCCTTAACAGAATCAACATTAAGAGAAGAATAATCTGCTAGGTCCCCACCTCTAATACCAACATCATATGTTGAGTATTCCACAGCATCTAAAACATAAAATGTAATATTGACTTCTTGTCCTGGAACAAAGTCTATATTTTTTATTGCAGGAGATATCCCTAATGCAGAAACATAAGAAATTGAGAAAATAAACAATAAAACTAAAGCAGATTTTCCAACCATCATCATTAAAAAACAAACTCTATTTTAAATACTTTTTCAGAATTTAAGCTGCAAAGGCAGTCGCGGTAATAGTATCCCCAAGAGCTCCAGTCAAAGAGTCTGAAGGAATCGTCAAATTAAAGTCTATACGAACAACATCCCTATCATCGAGAAACTGAAAGTAATTGCAGAATAATGCAGTACTAGTATTAACAATATAGAAGAAATCAGTCTGTAAAGCGCCAGTACCCCCACTCGCATTTCTACAACTTCCAGATTCAAAACTAGTCACATTCCATCTATACCCTGGACCAGTACCTCCAATCATCTGTGCAGCCGTCTTTGTACCACTCAAATTAAGCGTAACATTTACATTACCTAAATTTTCAATCCTTAAACCACCAGCGTTCTGTAAAGTCCAATTACCATTAGTCACATTACTTGTAGCAAATGTATTTAGACCAGCAGAACTTTGACCAGCATTAACTCTTCCACTTCCCCAGTTAATTTGAGAAGTTGTAAAGTTAATTGTAACAGTAGATTCAACAGTCAAATTAGCTTCTCCAATACTTGTAGCATGTCCTGATATTGTGCTAAACAATGTTCTAGCAGAAAGGTAAAATACAGCAACAGAGAACAATGAAATCACAAAAACAAAAACAGCAAAGATAACAATTATCTTAGAGTTTCCTTCAACCACCATAATCCGCTCCATTTTCAAAACCATTCCCTTCAACAACTAGACCAACATTTCCAGCATTTGAGGAATAAGAAATTTTATTAAGATAATTATCTGAATTTATATTATAAATCATCAAATTAAAAACAACTGAAGTAACAGACAAAACTAAAGTAATCATAAGAAGAACAACCACCACTCTTTTCAAACTAGCCATAGCTAACAAAATAAGCCATTATATTTAAACGTTTCTTATTTTTTCTTAATTTTTCTCCTTAAGAACAGAAACCACGTCAAATTGAGCAAAACAAGAACCGCAACTGCTATAATCAGTACTGTTACAAGAGAATCACTTTGCTTCGTATTCGCAGATTTTATAACATAACCTACCCCTATTACTGAAATATCATTTTCAGAAACATCTAAAGTAAGATCCTTTTGAATAGAACTTTGTCCAAAATTAATAAATGCTTTTGCATCATAATTACCAACACGAACACCTTCAGTATCCCAGAAAGAAACAAGTAACTTACTCGAAAATGAATCTATTTTATAGGTTGCAGATTTAAAATCAGCCATTATTTCTCCATCTTGATTAAACACTTGCATAGATATATAAGCATCTTCGATAGGAGAGTTAAGACTATTCTCAACTAAGAATTCAAATTTAGCTATTTCCCCAAGGCTAAAATCATTTACTTCAACACTTTTAAGTTCTAAACTATCTTTGCCAACAGAAAATTCCTTCTCTAAAGTCAGAGTAGATTCATCATACAAAACAGTAGCAAATGCCCTATATCTTCCAAAGGGTATCGATGTAGTATCCCATTCAACAGCAAGTTCTTTTCTCTCACCACTTAAAACTTCAATTTCCTGCGTCGAAAGAGAGATAACTTTTTCATTTAAAGGCGTATAAATATCTATCACTGCTCTTGCTCTGACAATATCAAGTTTACCTTTACTAACTAAGGGCATAACAAATGCTATCTTACCACTATTAGTTGTGCTTACACTCAAAGCAGATTCAGCATATTTACCTGGATAAGGCACGTCAACTAATATCTTAGTCGCGATTCCAACAATAGAACCAATATAGGTTGGAGAAGATGAAGAAGATGTATCCGGAACTTCAGTTACAACAATATCAGCATAATGAGCCCCAGGAGAAAGTCCAGAGGGAATTTTTACAGAATATTTTATAGTTACACTAGGAGTTTCAGGAGTAAGAGTAACATAATACTGCGAAAGAGCAACACTTTGGCTCAATTCTCCCTCTGGAAGTATAACTAAATTAACCCTTTTATTTTCAGAATTAATTATATCAAACGAAAAAGTTTGTTCAGTTCCAGGTTCGTAACCAAGAATCTTCTGAGCAGGAGTTATTCCAAAAGCAGAAGAAATAGGAAAGACAATAAAAAATAAAATAAAAAATAAAATAAATTTATTCATTTTCTACCCCCGTATAAGCAATTGAAGAATTGATAAGTGAACCAGTTTCATAAACATCAACTTGTAATGTTGAGTCACCTAAATTAAAAACACCAATTGTTCCATCTTCAAGCGCCCTAAATTGCAAAACAACTGTTAATTCTAAATTAATCTCACGAATCTCACCTTTCAATCCATCAAAAAATTTTATAAAATATTTGCCTTCTTTCAGACTAATAGTTTCATTAATAAATATAGTTTCAGGGGAATTAAATCTGGAATTATCATCTATAAGAATATAATCTACAGAAGGTAAAACAAAAAGAAGTGTTTCATATTCCGAAGTCAAAGGAGAAATTACCAAAGGAGGAGTATATCCAACAAGAAAAAATATTGCAGATAAAAATCCAAATAAAAGTATAGCATCAACAATTAACAGTTTTTTATAGTCCATTTTAATAAGTATCTCCGCTACCTAATTCTATTGTAAAAGTTATAGTTGAGGATTTAACGCCGGGACCATCAGACGAAGGAACAGTTACATTAATATCAACTTCAACACTATCCGTTGTATCAGCATACTTCAAGTCTACAAGATCTGAAATGTCATCAGCAACTAACGGAATATTGCTATATCCTATAATTGTTTCAGTCCAATTAAATGATCCATTTTCAGAAATTCCATTAGTAGTAACATTATCAAATTTAAATTTATAATTATCTGTAGGATTAGTTACACTTTGCCAAAGACTAGTTCCTTCAACATCAATATCATTTAAAACATTACCTTCATTTATTAAAATAAATGGTTTAGGAAAATTATCCGAAGTATCATTATTCTTCAAATATCCCAAATTTCCAAATTCTATCAAACTTATATTCATAACTATGTTAATATACGCCTGTACTTTCAAATTAAATGGATCAGAATATGAACCAAAAGAACCATCTGAAGCAGAAACACTCCATCTGTAAGAGTCTAAATTATCAAAAAGGCAATTAAGTGGATTTCCTAAATCTAAAAGAGTAAAGGATAAGGAATTTCCAAACTCATAACCAGTACCACCATTATAATTAGAGTCAACGCAAGTAGACTGCGCAATTAATGAGATATTAACTGTATAATTCTTAATAGCATCTCCATCATCATCGCTAGCAACCCATGTAAAGTTTTGATTTGTACGATTAATTGTTGAAGACCCATTAGCTGGCGCAATTAAACTAACATTAGGTAAAGAATTCAAAATAGTTAAATTACTAGAATTTACATTAAAATTGTTAAGAGGATCATATATTGTCAACCCAACAGACCAATTATGTCCTTTAGTTGTATTTCCATCATCAAGAGTGGCAATAAATGTAGTCCCATTAGAATAACTTAAATTATAAGCTTGAGTAAGATGAAGAATACTATTATTATACCATCTTACTGTAACATTCATAGTATCGTTATTTAAGTCGAGTAATGTTGTTCGGACATTCAAATCTTCCAAAGTTCTATTCAGTCCAAGAGTAGAATTCAGAATTAGAGCAGTTCCATTGTAAGGAATGTTATTAATTCTAAACGTTCTTGTCTGACTTGTTGCAATATTTTGAGTAGTATCGGCACAAGTTACATTCCATCCATGAGTCCCACTAGAAAAACCAACAACACTAAGATTAACCATACTACCAGAAGGAGAATTAATGTTTGATGAATTTACTAAATTATCTATTGTCAAATTACAAGACATTGTAGAAGAATGATCATCTGTAGCCGTCCAATTAAATGATAAGCTACTCCCAAAACTAAAATTGGAATCGTTCAAAGGTTGATTTAAAGCAATTGATGGTGGGCTATCTTGTTCAAAAGTTATTGTATAATAAGGTGCATATGTACCATTAGCACCACTGCCTAAAGCCCTAAGACTCCATAAATAGGATTCACTAAAACATGAAACTGAAACAGATATTGAATGCTGGCTAACTGCACCTAAAGATTCTATGTTTTGTCCATTATATTGAGAATCTTCACAAAGACTGTTTATGGAAAGATTAAACTGCAAACCAGTAATTTCATCAAGATCATCGTCACTATGAGCAAAATAAAATGTCTGGTCACTTGTATTATAACTTAAAGAGTCATTAGCTGGAGATATTAAAGTAACATTAGGTAAAGAATTCAAGATAGTTAAATTACTAGAATTTACATTAAAATTATTAAGAGAGTCATATATTGTCAACCCAACAGACCAATTATGTCCTTTAGTTGTATTTCCATCATCAAGAGTGGCAATAAATGTAGTCCCATTAGAATAACTTAAATTATAAGCTTGAGTAAGATGAAGAATACTATTATTATACCATCTTACTGTAACATTCATTGTATTGTTGTCTAAATCAAGTAATGTTGTTCGAACATTCAAATCTTCCAAAGTTCTATTTAATCCAAGGGTAGAATTCAGAATTAAAGCAGTCCCATTATAAGGGGCAGAGTCTCCACTAATAACTGTAACATTATAATTTATCAAACTTTGTGAATAGTTTTGAGTCTGAGCGTAAGAAACAGTGATATTGTAAATTCCAATTCCACTAAATGAAGTTAAATTGCTTACTTCAGTAGGTCGTTGATTAATGAGTGTCCCATTGTTATATAATTGAAGATTTCCTCCAGGATCTCCCAAAATTAAAGTTCCATTCAATAAAATACTCCCTCCACTAGAAATCGTAATATTTGATTGGGTTCCATTCAAAGTTAAATTTAATTGACTAGTATTTCTAGCAATAACATAATTTCTAGTTCCAGAAATATTATATGTAGAACCAGGTCCATAAGACCACCAGTAATAAGAGTATGTTCCTGCAGCAATATTAGCAATCGTAGAGTTAAACATGGTTGCAGATAAATTTGAGACACTCCTATTAGTTCCATTAAATTCAAAACCAGCGGTACCATTTGAGTCAGTTATAGTTATATTAAAAGCATAAACCGCATTATTGACATAAGCAGAATTATTTAGAATGGTTTCATTAAATAAACCAAACACAGGTGTGAATGGACAATTACCATCCCATAAAGTACCGTTAAGCCAATAAGTCTTTGTTATAGACTTATCTGAAGAATTTGTATATGTTATTACCCATGTTTCATTACATAAAGACATCCCAGTAGCAGGATTCTTACCAACAGCATAATATAAAGCAGGAGCAGTATTAGCAAAAGATTCAACAATAAAGTTTTGAGTTACCATAGTTCCAGAACCATTGTAAGCAACAGCAACAATATCTCCAGCAGACTGATTAAAATAAGCAACTACAAAATTATCTGAATTTGTGCTTTTATTAAACACTGTTGCAATAGACAGCCTAGAAGAAGATCCTACTGCAGTATCTACATCAGTAGCAGATAGAATAGAATTTCCTGCGAGATCATTTATCGCAATAGTAATATCCTGTTCACCCTGATCATACCAAGCTAACACATATTTATCATTATCAATTGTAGCACTAGCAACCTGCGCAGCAGTTCCAACAGCACTATCTATAGCAGTATCAGTAACAACTTCCGTTCCTGCATGATCAACTAAGTGATATATCGCATCATCATCACCTCCAGCATCATAATCTACAGCAACAAGGCTAGTAGCATTTACAACATCACAATCAGCTCTATCTTGTAATCCACCTTCTGGAACTACTGCAGCATTGACATCTGTTTCAGTTCCAATAAGAGTACCAGTTTGTGCATCAAATCTTATCATATCTAAGTCTCCTTCAGTTGAGTCTACATAACAATAAGCAATTAAAGTTGTATTAAATGCAGTCAAAGCAATCTCATGTAATGCAGTACCTATAGAACCATCGGTAGTTACAGGACTGAAATAATAAGTTCCATCAGTTTTAAAACCAGCTCTCCACTCAGCAGAAGTATTTGTCCAGCCAATTACAAAAAAAGTAGAGTTGATGCTAGCTACAGCAACTCTTGTTACGTTATTAGTCCTGTTATAACCATCACCACTTCCAGTAGCAATAGTTACTGGTTGTAAGATAGTTGTACCATCAGTATTCATTATTTGAAACTGAACAGTATTACCAGTTCTATTTAGATAAGTCATTACGTAACTTTCAGAAGTTAATGGAGCTAAACCAACATCTCCAAGAAAACCATTCAATGCAGTAGACGGATCTATAATATGATCAAATTCAACCTCCCCGCCTGTAACAAGCAAATCAAAAGTATCTTGATTTCTATCTCCAAGATTGTTCAAATATATTTTATTATATTCATTTTCAGTTAAATTATAAAATCGCGCAAGAGATTCATTTGAGTCTTTCTCAAAAACATTTATAATAATATCAGATATATTTGTACCATTAGTTGCACGAGAATAAATAGTAATATCATTGATAGATGTTAAATTGGTTTCAAAAGTCACCCTTACATAATGTCCATCAGGAATAGATTCACTCCAAATGTTATCTAATTCTCTGGTTTCATTATAAATATTTGAAATAAAACCATAAGTTTCATTAAGGTGTTGAGCATCAATTATAACAATTATATTAAAAGTTTGATTACTTAAATGAGGAGCAATCCATTGAATATAATCATAATTTCCATCATTATTAGAGTCATTTATAGAAAAGACTTCCAAGATAGAATTATTTTCTACCCATTCTATGACAATGGAAGAAGAATCTTTTAATTCAAGATTATCAGAAAGATTTGTAAAAACAAGAACATTTTCATAATGCACATCAGCAGGACTTGAAACATGTAATGTTTTTTGAGTAAAATCTAATATGTTTTCTTTAACAGCAGGAGCATCAGTATAATATTCCACTTCAACCCCCAAATCAGATTGTTGAAGCTCAATAGAAATTTCTTGAACATCAACTCCTAATTCTTCAACAACATTCCCCGTAATACTGAAAAATTTAAGTATTTTAGAGAAGAAAGAATCAAGATTTGCATCTTTCTCCGCGCTAATATCAGCAGTAACTTCCCCATTTATTCCAACAAATAAGTTTGAGATAGAAGTTTCAGCAATGCCAGAGATTTCATGAGACTCATTTAAATCAGAAGTTATTTTATTAATTGTGATATTCTCTGCACTAGCTGGTACCTCAATAGTCAAATTTAAACTATCGTTTAATTCCAAAGAAACTGTCTTAGTCCATCTAACTGGTTGTCCAATAACTGCTGTAAATTGTTTTGTTTTAACATCAACTGAAGTTTCATTAAAAAATGTTTTATTTATCTCAGTCATATTTTCAATAATTGTCTCATTTGTCAAAGTTTGATTAATAATAGATTCATTTAATATTGCGATATCCAAATCAGACTCGATAACTTCAGCTTCAAATAATTCTTCATTTAAAATAGTTATATCTTCAGAAGCTTCGACAATGACATTTCCTTGATAAATCAAGGAGATAGTTAATTTATCTTCTTTATCCGCAATCAATTCAAGAGCACCCATATCAATAATTATTTCTTCACTTTCATCAGAAATATAATCTTCTCCAAATCCTTCTCTCTCTATATAATAATCAGTAGATACAATTAATTCATCATTCTTTATTTTAAATTCAACATCCTCGTCATTTAAAGAGTTCCCATCATAAGAAACACTTCCTTCAATAAGAGAAGCAGTTTCGCTATCAGACAGAACATAAGAAAATGCATTTTCTTTAGAAGTCTGACCATTTATAATTTTCAGATCTGAAATAGCATCTCCAGTTATAATTGAATCAGAAGATTCTAAAGAGCTTTCTTCGGTAGACTCAGTACTTTCAGCCTCAGTCTCAGGTTCTTCAGGACTACTTTCACTAGTTGATCCATCACCAGTTTGTTGAATTTCCTCATTTGTTTGTTCTTCAGGAATAATCTCAGACTCGTCAGAATTAAATGATTCAGAGCCTACATTCTCTTCAATCTTAATTATAGAAAAATCAAAATCAACAAACGGATATTCAATTACCTTTCCTGGGACTCCATAACCTTCACCACTTCCAGATAAAGAAACACCTTCTGCATAGAATTCTCCGTAAACAAGTTCATCAGAAACTAATTCAGATAAATTAAATATTTTCGAAGTATTTCCGTAAGCAACTAAAACTAAAGAGTTAGATGGAATAAGTTCTCCATGAAATAAATCAAATCTAAGCACACCATTAATTGACTCACCAAAATTATAATTCTTATCTATATCCAGAGATACATTCCCAGTAAAACTAAATGAAAAAAAGTAAAATGCCAAAAAAATAATTGCAAATATCAAAAAGCCTTTTAGTAAAATTTTATCATTATTTCTCAAACCAGAACCTAAATAAGTAGTTACAACTTTGCCATTAATACGTCTAGTCTCATAATAATAAGGACCAAACCTCTTACCATTTTTATAAGTATATTTTTTGTGTACCACTTTTTATAAAAAAGAGTTCTCTTACACCTCTTTTTATATAATGATTTAGAAAATAATCTTTATAAGCATTTCCAAGTAAGAATAAAGGTTCTCTTACAAGATTTTTTGCTTAAATTCAAGATTCCTATGCAATTTATCTATATTTTCTTCACAAACAAAATCATGTTGCCTAAATCCACCACCAAAGGTTTTAGGAATATGGAGGAGTTCATGTATTATTACCTTATCCTGATTAATCTTATTCAATTTATCAAACTTTTCAAGAAACTCTATTGTATAAAAAGCATTAGTTTTCATCCCTTTCTGCATAACTTTACCTATAGTGTGGCAACGAGCAATAGTTCTTTTAGTACTACTTCCAAAACTTCTTAAACATTCAACTCTCTCAAGATTAATATGATCCATCTTAAGAGCGTTAACTATCTCAACAAGCCTCTCTTTCAAATCAGGAGCATAATCATATTTCATATCATCACTAACCAAGAAAGAGAATATGTCATTTTTAAAAGCTATTATCTTAAACTTTTATCTCAATAATCTTTTTTCTACTTTTAGGATTTTTAATGTGAATATCTACAAATAAAACATTAAATTTTTTGGCAAGCATCTTAATCACTATAATATTAGCCCTACCATCTAAAGCTCTTTCTTTTGTATAAATCAAATAAGTTCCATCACTACACTCCTCGATGCCATTTTTTAATGATCCGGGTTTAACTTTAACATAGATTATCATCTAGTCATTATCTCCAAACCATCAAGATTCTTAATAATATAATCCTTCCCAACAGCTTGTTTTGTTTTCAAATTTATTGCCTTGACAAACTTATCCCCTATATCACTATGAAGGCGATAAGCGAAATCAAGAGCAGTTGAGTCTGGAGGCATTAAAAAACAATCGGGTAAGACATTTCCCTTGCTGTCTTCCATTTTAGCACCAGCTGGAAAAACAGCGATATATTTTAATAAATCAAAAACAATATAATTCAAAACATTCTGCACACCGGTAGAACCAAATTCAACCATAACTTTTCTAATCATTTCAAGAGCAGATTTTTGAGGATCATTCAAATTCCCAAGAATAGTGAAGTCTTTTTCACCGGGAATATATTTAATTATTCCAATCTTATCTGCTTGACGCAAACTCAATTCACCATCGGCAAAGCAAGGAACCAATGGATGGCTAAATTTATTTTTTATTTTATTAAAATTAGAGATACCATTAGGTCTATCAACTTTATTAGCAGCAATAATCATAGGTTTAGTATAAATCCTCAAAGCGCGAGCAAACTTGAATAAATCATCATCACTCCAGACAGATGGCTTTCTAATATCAAATTTTTCTTTAATTACTACATGATTAATATCATCTTCTGTAACCTTCAAACCAGAAAACTGTTTAGCAACAGTCTTAGCAAATTGTCCCTTTTGCATTTCCATACTTTTCATAAGTGTTACCCAGGCTCTTTTTAAAACTCCTAGATACCATAAATCTAACTCTCTTTCAATAATTTCTATATCTTTGGAAGGATCATAATTATCTGTCTGTTTTCCTTCAGCATCTGTTTCTCCAGACATATCAACTACATGAATAAAAGCATCAACTCCCGCTAAATCATCAAGAAACTGGTTTCCTAAACCTTTTCCAAGAGAAGCTCCTTCTACTAAACCAGCAACATCAAACAAATCAATTGGTACAAATCTCCAACCATCACGAACATATCCTTGTCTTGGATTCGAAACCTTCCCAAAATCAGCAGCTAAATCATGAATCTTAACATATGCCATTCCATGATTTGGTTTAATAGTTGCGAAAGGATAATTTGCAATAAGAACATCCTGCAACGTAGATGCCTTAAAGAAAGTTGACTTGCCTACGTTAGGCTTTCCAAGTAATCCTATAATCATAAAACAATCATAAAATCTAGTATTTTAATTGTTTCCTATCAGACAACTTCAATTTTAATAGAACTCTTAAGTATATTTATAAGTAAGTTATTCTCATAGACATAATGAAAAACAAGATAATTATTTTACCAGCATTAGCAATTTTAATGCTATTTGTAATAATGGGAGTAGCATCAGCTTGTTCATGTATATATCTAGAGGATACACAAGCAAGAATCGAGAATGCAGACTATGTATTCACAGGAAAGATATCTGAGATAAGATTATCAGGTTCAGAATATAATAAAGAACAGGAAGCTACAATTAGAATAACGCAATATTGGAAACCATCAAGTTTCCCAGAATCAGTAAATCTCATATTTTATTCCACAAGAGATACAGGAGCTAACTGTGGATATAATTTTGAAGAAGGAAAAGAATACCTTATTTATGCAAGTTTAGACGCTGAAACAGGTAAAATCTCAACAAACTCTTGCATGGGAAATTTATTACTAGAAGAATCAAAAGATGAAATAAACGAGCTTAATGACTTAATTGAACCAGTTTCAAGACCAGGAACGAATGATGGAAAAGTAGAGCCTATTCAAAAAAGTGTCTTTTCAAGATTAATTGATTGGATAAAGAGTCTATTTTCTTAATTCTAGTAAACCGAAACATTAAAAAGAACTATTTATGATTTGATACTATCGAGCCCATAGCTCAGCCCGGTTAGAGCACTGCTCTTATATGATTGTGCTTCACAAGAAGCATAAGTTCAAGCTATAAAGCTAACAGCTAAGAACAGCAGGGGTCCCAGGTTCAAATCCTGGTGGGCTCATTAAAAACAGTATTTGAACACAACAATCATTTTAAACGAAAAACATTAACTCAAAACATGGGAGATGGAAGACCTAGACCTTTAAAAGGAGGAATGTTTGCATTTGCATATTCTTTTCTTTCAAGTGTGAGATATTTAGTAAATGAGGATTATCAAATTCCTCATAGATCCAATCCAGATTTACATAAATCATTAGAAAGAGCTTTGGAAGAAGCACCACAAGATCTCAAAGAGATGTTTCATTTCAGAGGTAGCGTGTTTAGTATGTCTGAAGAGTTAGATGATTTAATAACCATAGGCCAAGATGCAATGCTTATAGAAACAGCAGATAGAGGCTATAAAATAACATTTTCTAGATGGAATGCAAAAGATATATTAAAAGAAAGTAGATATGATAAGGAACAAATAGGAGCAATCCAATCCCTTGCAAAAAGATTTGTAGAAAATTTAGCACAACCAAGAACTAATTAAAAGGACTAAAACCTTTTTTCAACAAATTTTCAATTGGTAAAAATAGAGGTTTAGGTAATTGATTCCAACTAAACCATTTCCATTCTTCACATTTTTCAGGCTCCATAATTCTAACCTCGCCACTAACATAATCACCAATCAAAAACAAAGTGATGTAATGTTTTCCTTCAGAAATATGCAAGTCATTAGTAAATGTTGCAAATTTTAAATTCTCAATATTAATTCCAGCTTCCTCTAGAATCTCACGTTTAGCACATTCCTCAACTTCTTCATTAAATTCTAAGTGTCCTCCAGGAAAAGACCAAGTTCCATTACCATGTAAGCTTTTGCGCTTACCTAGAAGAACCTTGCCGTCTTTAACGACTATTGCGGCAACTCCAACTTTAGGCCCATTATCAATCATTTCTTACAAACTACCAAAGCATACTCATTACCTTGATCAACAATTATTTTAGGATTAGAAAAATACATTTTACAAAATTCTTCAAACTCCTTAGAATAATATTTGTAAAGAGCAGCAACCACAAACTCATCACCTGCTTTAAAATCAACTTTCTTTCCATCAATATTTTTAGTAAACTCATTCTTTAATTTATAGACAAATTCTATACGAGAATTTCCAAACCTAACATCAAACTCAAAATCTCCTTCACTAAAGCCAAGACCAAACATTAAATGCTTTAACCAATCATGAAAAGCAGGGTTTTTGTATTTATGAATATCCACAAGTCTATCTCCAACTCGAATACCATTTCCTATAATAAGAACATCTCCTTTAGACAGATCTCTTTCAAGTTCAAATAAATATTCATTAATATCGAAACAAGCTATTACACCACCAAGTAAGACAACAACATTTTTTAGATAATTATCAGATTTTAATTTTTTAGCAATTGGTCTCAATGCTCGCCCATCTCCAGAAGAAAGAAATGGTTTACATTCTTTCAAATTAGAAAATCCAGCCTTATTAACATTAGAAACAGCAAGGTCAAGCAAATATTGAGAAGAATTTAAAGGACAATACCTAATATTCACATTACCAGAAGTAATAGAATTAAATTCTTTAATAAACTCAACAACTTTAAGTCCGTCACCACAATAAATATCTATTAAGTTAAAATTTTCATTCCCAACATCTTCCGCAATGAGTCTTGCCTGTTTCTTAATCATTTCAACTTCCATATCAAAAAACTGCTTGCTATAAATAGGATTTTTAGAAAATTTTAAAAAACCTTTTGCTAAATCATCAGTTAGACCAAGATATTGTAACTCTGTCAATTCCCAAGATTTATTCCCATTAGATCTAGAAAAACCATTTTTGAGAAAACCCTGTAACAAAACATCGTGCAACCATAAGTTTGCTTCAGACTTTGTAACAGTCATAAATCTTCTGAGAATACATCCTTTTTATGTTTTACTATGGATATTTCACTGTACATTGATGAACAGCAAAAACGTTTAAAAATTGCATTCGATAACAATTTTTAAGCCTATTAACGTCAGTTAATAATGTTTAAAAGGCATCTTTAACAATAAAAAAGATAAGCCCTTGTAGTCTAGTGGTCAAGGACGCGGCCCTTTCGCGGCCGAAACCCGGGTTCAAATCCCGGCAGGGGCATACCGACTTTAGCTCACATCCCTCCTAAAGTCGAAGGATATAATCCTTCTCGACAAACTTTATTAGTGTTCGCCACAAACGGACATGAACATACACAACTTAAAGAGACGATATGAAAGAATACAAAAGAGACTACGAGAATTACCTCTTCTAGAAAACAATAGACAAAATGTATAAATACTCCTAAACTTTTTATAAGTATGAAGTGGTGGTTAGTTATTATTTTACTTATTGTTCTTTTCTTTGCTCTATTCTTTACTTTTAATCCGCTCTCAAAAAATGTTGGAACTGACGAATCTGTTAGTGGTCAATTGAACAGCAATCAATCTGCCATTGAGAATAATAATGAATTTATTGCTGAAAATTCTACTAATACAAATGATACTTTAAATAACGAAGAAGCGGTTTCTAACGGTATTTGTCCTTTAGATAATTTGTTTTCACATAATGTTATATGTGAATGCCCTGATGAATATACAAAAATTGGTTGGAGTTTGGGTGGAAGATGGTCTAATGGAACTTATGGTTGGTATTATTGTGATATAAACAAAGATTGGCAGGAATTTGAAAGATGTAATTCCGAAACAGATTGCACACACCCTTATGTTTGTATAGCTCGTCATAGTTATAAAAATGATTTTAGGTGTTCACCTCCATTATATAGAGATACCTTAGGATCACGATGTGATCTTAATGGTGTTTGTGGCACGGCTTAAATCAAATCAAAATGCCATTGGAGCCTCAAGTGCAACAATAAATACATTACTCTTATTCTACCTGCGTCTTACAAAGATTTATAAGTAAGGAATTTCTTACTTTACAATGGAAGTTAAAATAATAAAAGTCACAGATAAGGGTCAGATCTCTTTGCCTATTAGTATGCGTCAATCTTTGGGAATTAATCAAGGAGATGATTTAATAGTGACTAGAGCAGATGACTGTGTAATAATAAAGAAAGTGAAAAAAGAGGATTTTAGAGATTTGCTAAAACTTTCAGAGCTTTCTCTCAAAGAAATCTGGGATAACAAAGAAGACGATATTTGGAATGATTATTTAAAACCAGAGAAGTCTAAAAAATGAACGTTAAACAACAAGATTTAGTTTTAGTTCCTTATCCATTCACTAATCTCAAAGAGGAAAAAGTAAGGCCAGCAGTCATTCTTTCTAATGAGTCTTATAATAAACAATCAAAAGATTGCATTGCACTACCTTTAACATCAGTAATTAATGAAAATCCATTTTCTATTCTTATTTCACAAAATGATATGCAAGATGGAAACTTAATCAAACAGAGCAGTATCCGTACCGATAAAATTTTTAGTGTTCAGAAAAACTTAATTCGAATGCGAATAGGTTCCCTAAAGAAATCAGTATTTGATAAAGTCAGAGATGAATTATTTAGAATAATCCAATAAAAATAAATCCCACCATTATGCCAAGTGAGCACAGAGACCGGCAGGGGCATTTACCTATTTCTTTCGAGTAACCACAATCATAGGACGTAAACGCAAATCATTCTTTGACTTAATATATTCACCTTTGAAATCGAACCATACCTTGCTAAAAGTACTCAAAGAAATCTTCTTATAATGTGCATCTTCAGGATCAATAAAATATACATTTAATTTATCAATGCCAACAACAACGGAATAATGTCCCTCATTTTCATAAAACCAGTTAATTATAACTGGAATCTTTTTAATTACAACAAATTCACGCAATTGAGCTAAATTAGAATTTTCTATGTATTTTACATTAAACCCGTAATGTTTTGCTGCATTAACCATATCAAACGGGCTAGTTCCAACATTAGTATCATTAACAATAGTACCTGCTACCTTAGCAATTTCTTTCTCATCAATTTCTTTTCCATAATAATCAAAGACCATCTTTAAACAAAAAGGTCCACAATAAGAAGGAGTTTGACGCATAGGTTTGACATTTAACATAAAGTAAAAAACATTCAATAGTTTAAAAATTATACTAGATCTTTAACTTTCCTATGGTAAATAAATCCTAAAATTAAACCAAAAAACATACCAGATAAATGTGCAAGATTTGCAACATTACTTGGAACAAACAACCCTATCAAATCTCCTGCTGCCCATATTATTCCAGCAATAAAAAGGGGCATGGGAAATCCAAATGCCCAAACAAACATCAAAGGGCGAATAGCAACTAAAGCACCGATAACTCCAAAAATAGCTCCACTAGCCCCAAGAGAAGAATTATAAAAATTAACAGAAACAATATTAGCGAGCAACCCAGTAACGAAAAATACCATCAAGAATCTTTTACTTCCAAGAAATCTCTCAAGCATACTGCCAAAAAAAGCAAGAGCAAAAGTGTTGTAAAGCAAATGGGCAAATCCTCCATGTAAAAATATAGCTGTCAAAAACCTCCAGATCTCAATATAAGAATCAGAATTAAGTAAAAATAAATCAGTAAAACTATCAAACATAAGTTGCATCAAAAAAACCAAAAGCATCCATCCACAAAGTTTTAGAGCGTAAAAGCGAAATCTATCTTTTCTAGCCATTATAAACAAAAAACCTTAAACTTTATAAACCATTCAAAACTTGAATAAATATGAATACACAAACCACGAGGTTTATTCATTGTCGCTAATGTAAGCAAACCTAGTTCTAACATTTTCTCACAAAAACAATATTCACAGTCTTTATATATCAGATATAAAGAAGAATTAAATATGGCGGATGTTGTGTAATGGTAGCATACCGGCTTGTGGCGCCGTTGGAGTGGGTCCGATTCCCACCTTCCGCTTTGAAATAAAATGATATACCAACCAGAAACAGTAAAGGGATTTGAAGATTATCTTCCTCCAGAATCTCAAAAAAGAGAGAAAATAAAAGAGATAGCTAAGAAATATTTCAAGCTCTATGGGTTTTTACCAGTTGAAACCCCATCAATAGAATTCGATGAATTGATGCGAACAGATGGAATAGGAGAAGAAGATGAAGCTGTTAGAGATAGATTCAGATTAAAAGACAGAGCAAATAGAAATCTAGGTCTAAGATATGAGTTTACATTCCAGTTAGCAAGAATTTTCAAACAAAATCCAAATATTAAACTTCCATTCAAAAAATACCAAATTGGAGAGAACTTTAGAGACGAACCAATAAGAACAGGTAGAACTCGCCAGTTTACTCAATGTGACATCGACATAATAGGAGATTCTTCGATAAATGCCGATGCAGAATGTATAGCCGTAGTTTCAGATATATTAAAAGAATTAAGAATAGAAAATGTAGAAATCCAAATTAATAATAGGAAATTAGTAGACGAAATAATAAAATCTGTTCAAATATCTGAAAAACAAGCAGTACTAAGGGAAATAGATAAAATAGATAAAATAGGAGAAGATCAAGTAAAGATGAATCTTAAAAAATATGCAGATTCAAATCAAATTCTAAGCCTTTTCAAATTGATGGATAAAGACACTTCATTCTTTAAAGACAATATGTTTGATGGAGCTCAAGAATTAATAGATTTAACTCAAAAATGCAAAGAATATGGAATAACTGCAAAATTCAATCCAAAACTAATGAGAGGTTTCAATTATTACACTGGAAATGTCTTTGAATTATTAATGGGAAAAACTGCTATTTTAGGAGGTGGAAGATATGATAAACTAGTAGGCAAATATGTAAACAAAGAAATCCCAGCTGTCGGAATTTCATTTAGCATAGAAGCAATAACAGGTCTATGTCCAAAAGAAATTAACCAACTAGAAATAGAAAACACCAAAGCAGTAATAATTTCTATAGATAAAGACAAAGAAGCAATTAAACTAGCACAATCTCTAAGAAAAAACAATATAAGTTGTATAATAAATTCAAATGGTCCTGGAAAAGCACTAGAATATGCAAATTCATATCAAATTCAATATGCTATATTTGTAGGCAAAGAAGAAATATCAAAGAAGAAATTTAAGTTAAGAGACATGAAATCAGGAGAAGAGTCTATATTAGCAGAAAAGTCAATTATCTCAAAATTGAAAGATTAATCTCTTCTCATCAATTCTTCATATTCTTTTGAAAATCTAAAATCTAAACAAGACATTAGTTGATTAGCAGATGTCCTCCCTAATCCTTTTGCAGCTTGTACAAATAATCCTTTAATTAAATGATCTACTTCATCTGGTAAAAATCGAGCCGTAACTTTAGTTTCAATACCCTTTTGAGTAGGATGTTGGACAAAAACAAGTTCTTTATCTACATTAGTATATATTCCATAAAGAGCTCCCCAATTAGTATTAAGAAAATGGTTAGGAATATTCTCTCCCTTAGTAATATCATCTTCATTAATGGACATTAAATCTGTTCTTGTGAAATATCTCTGTACTGGAAAATCAAAATCTCCATAATTTCTAGTAGCTGTTCCCATGTTTTGTCCCAAGCTTCTAGCTAATTCAACTACTTCTTTATAATTGTCTTTTAGAGATTGAGATGGTAATTTATGATGTTCAATCCATTTTAATAGTGCAACTAAAAGATGAGGTTCAGTTGAATGGTATGCAATAACCTTGTTTAAATCAGATTCAGGTATAGGTCTATAAGAAACTCTATTTCCTATAGGGTCTGTTGTTTCGTAAGGAGTTACATCGGTTTGAAATATCCTTAAATCACTATTGGTGTCTCCGGTAATTTGACTGATAACAAATTTTCCATCCCCTCTTTTAGTCTGCCAAGTGTATCCTTCTCTCAGAACTCCCTCGTTTACTGTCTCATCAATAAGAGCTGCAACAGAACCAGTTAAATCTGTTAAATTATCAAATCTAAACTTCTTATAATCCCATAATTCATCTCCATTTAGAACTTGAGAAGCTGGATAACCTAAAATCCCAAGTATATCTTCAATTTCTACTTGTTCAATATATTCTTTGCCAGATCTTTTTATTTTCCAAGGGTGTTTATCTCTATTTTTATAGACTTCATCTATTCCATCTTGAAAACATGATCTTTCTTTAGGAGGAAGAGTCTTAAATAAACCTCTGTCGCCCATCTCTTTAACAACAGAACGAATTTCATCATCATCAATAAAAAAATGCCCAAAGTCCAATCTGCCACCAGAATTTTTAAGTCTAATTTTTTCAGCTATTCCACTTATTTCTAATTTAGATCTGGCTTCAGGATAAAGAGTATAACCAAAAGACCTCATAAAAGAACACAATCAGTTCCATATTAAAAGATTGTTGCATTAAACTTTCTCTTCTATGACAGCCAATCTCTTAATTAAATTTCTCAAGAAACAACTTCTTAATTTTATCAAATCTTTTTGAATCTTTGAAAATTATAACATCACAATAGTTAGAAGTGAAAATAATGTAAATATCTTCATCATTCCCAAAAAATTTAAATTCTTTATCTTTAAAATAGTTGATACCACTTAAATGAGATTCACTAGATCCACACCAATCATCTAAGTCTTGACTCTCTAAACCACTAATATTTTGATTTATAGATTTTAAAACATTATGCAACGTCTTGATAACATCATCTGTAAGCTTGATCTTCATCCAAAGCGATCTTTTAGAATCAAACAAACTAGTAATTTTTATACCCATATAAAAATAAAACAATTGAATTATATAAATTAAACTATATTTTTTTCTATTTTAGCCTCAACTTCATTTTCCTCTTCTAATAATTCCATCTCATTTTTTAAACGCTCTAGTAGATCCTTGTTTTTTTCTTCATAAATTTCCTTCAATAAAATCCATATCTCTTCAAAATGTCCTTCTTGTTCTAACCAGACTTTCTGCTGATTATCTAAATGTAAAAGAGATACAAATGTAAGTAATCTTTCTTCAGGATCTAGAGAAGATAATTCAGAAAAAGCAACTCTTTCATCACTCTTAGAAAAAATATTTTTAAGTTTCGAATATATTCCTTTTATCTTATCTTGCAAATTAAAGAGTTTTTTAGGAATAGGAAGATAAGCATCTATTTCATGTTGTTTCAAAATAAGAGCCTTCTTTTCACGTCTACTTTCAGTATTCATAGCCTTACTCAAAGCTAAAATAAGCTCTTGCAATGAAACTTTCTTATGCCTAGGAAGAGGAGTTCTAGGAATTAATTCAGGTATATCTTCATCAAGTTCTATTCTTTCTTGAGTATAAGTTTTTTCTTCTTTTTTCCCATATAAAATATCATCAAGAGATTGTAAATCTTTACTCAATAAAATCTCTGATTTGAGTCTTAAAAGAAGAGAAGCAGCAAGTAAAACCTTAGAAGAAACAAAGAAATTAGCTTCTTCCAACTCGCGAACCTTCAGAATATACTTATTAGCCAATATACTCAAGTTTATATCCCAAGGGTCAAGTTGTTCAGAGTTAATAAGATCATAAATAATAGTCTGCCAGCTTAATCTATTATCGAAAAGCAAATCATGTATCTGATCCTGTCCGACTTTCTCCTTAACTTCAGCCATAATAACAACACAACATAAGATTAAATAAACTTATAGTTCTAAATTGAAACCAGTTGATTGTGTCGTAACTATATAATAAGAACATAATCGAAAGATTTAAATAGTAGTCTAAGTTCGCTTAATTATCATCACCTCTTTTTCCCAGGAGGAGACGTCATGGCCATCTTCTTGAAGGTCTTGATCTCTCCTCTATGGGTTTATTTAATGTCGAATAAACCACAAATTCTAAAATAATGATTTCATAGTAACAACGAAAGAAAGACTTAAATATCAATAAATTTGCTCATTTTTATGGAAGTATTAGAATATCAGGGAAGAAATGTCTATACAAGTTCATACTTAGATATTCAAGTGAAAGATCTGGATTCTTCAGAAGCTACAACAGGTAGAATAGAAGATGCTTATTTTTTTGAACTTGGGATGAATAGATCTGTACAAATAGAATTTAATAGAAAAAAAGTAGAAAATGGCAGTTCAGGGTTAATGATTAGAGTTAAAGGGACATTGGGAACAGCAACAGTCTCAATTGTAGGGTTGCAAAGAATAGTAGATTTTATGTGTGATTTTGATTGTATTGGTAAGGACTTATCAACATTAAAAGGAAGAGAAGTTAGAAAATATGATAGCATGAGACTACTAGCGGGAATTTCTAAAGTTTAATTCCATAACCAGCACTTCTATTTGACAAAATCATTCACACTATTATGAGCATACATTTAATCTAACCCAATAGATTTAACAAAAATAGAAGATAAAAAATCACTTGCTATTAAACTCAGTATACTTACACTTTCCACAGTGAAGACGATTTAATCCTCCACCCATGAATACTCCAGGACCACATCTTGGACAAAACTTAGCCTCTCTCTTAACCGAGTCTCCAGTTACTTTATACATCTTATACTTAGTACTAGTTGGCTTATTCTTATGAGGCTTCTTTCCCTCGCCTGCTTTTCCAGCCATTTTACTTAGCACCCTCTTTCTTCACTTTAGGCTTAGGTTCAATAGATTGTAAGTTTTCAGCAGAATCATAAACGCTAGCTTTTATAACAAACTCAGAGCTTCCAAAACTACCCTTAACAGATTTTATAGCAACGCAATCCACAGTTTTATTAAAATGTTTAGCAACATCTTCTTTTACAGAGTTATATCCAGGGTTTGAAGAATAAGATTTTACCGCAATAATATCATGCCTGTGTAAAAGTGAATTATAAGTGTTTAATGTAAATTTCATCTTAATCTTAGAGCAAAAACTCCTTTTCCTTTTATACCTAAATTTTTTGCTATCTCAGAGTTTTCAGGATCTATAATTGTAATTTTCCCTTTAAAGCTATCAACACTTTCAGTATGTTGGCAACTAGGACAACTAGAGCCTTCATAAATCATCTTACAATTCTTACAAGCTTTTTCTTTACCCATTATTCCTTCTTCTCCTTCTTAGATTTCTTCCCACTTCTTTCAACATTTTCAGCTTTCTTAGCTAAAGCAACAGCTCTCTTTTTAGCCTCATCAAGCCATTCTACCTTACCAAGACCAGGTTGTCTCATAGTAAGGCCTATCTTAGGCTCACCAGCCTTATAACTAATAGCAACAATCCTAGCTAAACAAGAATCTCCAACATTCAAAGAACGCTTAGTAACTTTTCCTTGTAAATTACCAGTCTTACTTAAGGAAACAAAATCTTCCATCGTCTGTGAAATATGAATCATCCCTTGAGTCGGACCTATCTGCATAAATGCTCCAAAATTAGTAATTTCTTTTATTACACCAGGGATAAGCTCATGTAATTCAGGTCTCCAAACTAAAACAGTAAATAATGATTTATAATAAGCAGCACCATCGCCAGGAATAATTATACCTTCTCCAACATTATTAACGCCTATTACAGAAATAACAAATCCAAGTTCCTTATGCATTGTTTTAACATAAGACTCTTCAAGTTGTTCTGCAACAGCATCTTTAGTAGCTAAACCAAAATGTCTAGGTTCTACACGAACATGATCTTCAACTTCGACAACATAAAACATAAGTGTGTGAGAAAAACATGCTTTTTAAAGGTTTTTCTTATATTTAAGCACCAGCTTCAACACCAACTCTATTTTGTGCTTTAAATATAACTATTCTTTTAGGAACTTTCTTCTTTATTCCATTATCCAAAGTTGCAATAAAAATTCCCTCTTGACCTCTTTTTATTAAAAAATCATCAATTTTACCCTCGCCAAGAGTAGTTTTTTTTATCTTAGCTTTTTCAAATAATTCAAAAGCAACATCAATTGCAAGCCTGTCATCTCGAGAAGATCTATTACTTATTCTCAAATCTTTCATCTCCTGTAAAACCTCTCTTGGGACAACTGGTGTAAAGCCTTGTTCATGAAGCTGACTAAGAAAATCTATTCTATCTCTAACACAAGAAATAATAAAACTACTATCCAACAATACCTGCATACATAAATCAAGTAAAAATACTATATAATGTTTGCTATACGCTATCCAATATAATTTGAATTAATTGCAAAAAATATTTACCAATTAACAAAAGTTATATACTTATTTCTATTTGAAAGACAATGGAAGAGGTGACTCATGTAATAGACGTTCTTACTAGAGCAAGATACGCACTGGAACAAGAAGATACAAAACAGCTAAGAGAACTTTCAGATAAAACTATTCATTCTGCTTCAGTATATCAACATACAGATTATATTCTAGTTGCAACTATAATTTACACATTAAGTAAAATAGTAGAAAGAAAAGACAAAATAGGTATAAAAAACTGGAATAATTTCATAAAGGGTGTAAGCAACTTAATAGTTTTAGCAATATCCTCTGCGCAAAGAAATAAGCACTCTCAGTTTATTATATTTTTAACCAAAATAAAACATTATATGGAAAACATTTCAGAGGATATGAAACCATTAATAGAAGAGCTCCTAAGAAAAGCATCTATAAACAAAGCATCAAAAGTATATGAACATGGAATTTCTCTAGCAAAGACAACAAAGCTTTTAGGAGTCAATCCGTGGGAGCTATCAGAATATATAGGAGAAAAAGAAAATCCTCAAATCAAACTAAATAAAACCATAGATGCAAAAGAGAGAATGCGAATGGCAATGGATTTCTTTAAATGATAAAAAAAGTTTTAATATTAGATGCAGGGCCAATAATAAATTTATCCATGAATGGATTATTAGAGATATTCGAAAAAGTATATCTAAGTGGAATAACAATAGTAATCACAAATTATGTCTATCAAGAAGTTGTAGATCACCCAAGCCATATTCCAAGATTTGAATTAGGAGCATTAAGAATAAAAGAATTAGTAGAAAAGGGAGTAATAAAATTTGCAACAGACATAGGATTAGCCCAGATGGAAATAGAAAGCGAAACTCAGCGTTGGCTTAAAATAGCAAATTCTTCAATAAAGTCAGATAATCATTTTATTGAAATAGTAAGTATAGCCGAAATATCTTGTATAGCTGTTAGTTCTCTACTAAACAAAAAGAGGATTGAAAATATAATAGGCATAGATGAAAGAACAACAAGAGTCTTATTTGAGAAACCAGAAAATCTAAGAGACTTAATGGCAAGCAAATTGCATAGAAATATAACTCTCTATACAAAAGACTTAGAAAATACAAAACAATTTAGATTTATCAGATCAAGTGAATTAGTATTTATGGCATACAAAAAAAAGATTATAGAAATAAACGACAAACACGCATTAGAAGCTCTTCTTTACGCAACAAAGTTCAAAGGATGTGCAATCTCCTGGGAAGAAATCGAACAATTAAAGAAGATGTAAATGGGCCCGGAGGGAATCGAACCCCCATCCTTCGGGTACTCCGCAAAATCGCTGGAGCCGAAGATTCTAAAACCATTAAACTACGGACCCTAATCTATAACTTCTGGAATCCTTCTCAATTCGTCAGAAGTTAATACATAAATTGTATTTTCACCAATTAAAAACTTATCTTTTGATGGTTTTTTCCTAGAATTAAGGAAATAATAAAACTTTATAAACAATAAACACGAATATAATACATGTCAAAAAAGAAGGTTGATCATACAGTGATCAAAACAGTAGTCAAACATCATCATACTCAAACTAGACCTCGTAATGCTCATATTAAACGCCATCATCCTCAAGTAAGTCATAACCACATTTCTAAAGAAACTTTAGAAGAACAAACAATACACAGCTTAGTAGAACTACAAAAAGTCCATGTAAACTTATCTGAAAAATTTGAGAAGCTTACAACACAAATAGAAAATCTTCTAGCTCTTTTTGAACTAGCTGCAAGAAATTTTGTAAAACAACCAAATATGCAAAACACAGAAAAAGATAAAGAATTCTTGGATAAAATAGATAAACTTTTAGACCAAAATAAACTCCTAGCTAAAGGACTTTCACTAATGGAAGAAAAGATGAGAGAAAGAGTTTACGGTGTAAATCAAACAAATCAAGGAATAAGACCACCATTCAGACCACAAAATCAACAAATGCAACCCAGTCAAACATCAGAATTAGAAGAGATATGATGAACAGAGATATAGCAGAGTTATTCTTAATCAATTTTACCAAAAGCCTAATAGAAATTAAAGCACCTCTAATTACTCAATTAAAAAGTCAAGAGATAAATGATAGTTCTATGCAAATGTCCATTCTAAAATCTGAAAATATCCCAAAAATAGAAAAAAACGAGATTAGCAAATTTAACATATTACCATTTAGTAAAGTCCAGCAAATTGATATTCCAAAAAATCAAAAACATAACATACAATATCAAAGCCAGAGTAAAATTTCAGCAACAGATAAACTAAATAGTTTGATAAAAGATCATTATGTTAATGAAATAGAATGTGTGGGTGTGAATAGCCCATTAATAGTAAAAAAATCAGGGCTGACTCAAAACACCCAAATAAATTTATCAATAGATGAGATATATGAGATAATAGCAGAATTCTCACAAAAAACAAGAATACCTGTCATAAATGGAAGAATAAAAGCAGCATTAAATGATTTAATAATAACTGCTGTCCTTTCAGAAACTTTAGGTCCAAGGTTTATAATACAAAAAATGAAAGGAATAATTATTTAAAATACCATTCTTCTAACTGTAAAAAATTAAATCACAAAACTCTGATGAGTTTGCTAGTGTTTTGGGAGTACAGTTGATAATCTCCAACATAATAACTTAACTCCAATCTAAAGATTGGAGATTTCAACTAGTATTCAAATTTTTCAACTTGTAAACCAAACTCTCATAATGTGGTGCAAGACGTTCTTTATCTTTAAGAATAAGTCTTTTATATTCTTCAACAATAACAGGCATTCTTGATCTTGCCAATTTTGGAGATTTTTTAACATCAATCAAAGCATGATGAATCATCTTTTCAACTCTTGAATAATTACTAAATATATTCATTGAGTGATTTGATTTAATCTTAGGAAGTGAGTCCTTATCATAAAATACTAAATTAATTTTATCATGTCCAATTTTCTCTTTTAATAATCTAAGATAGTTAAGAATATCTTGTTTAACATTTAAGTCATTAGGATAAATAGTAGCTAATTTATTATAATTTTCAATTGCACCAGCATAGTCTTTTTTATTTAATGCCTTCCTACCAAAGTAGATCAGTCTTTCATGATAAGGTGATAAAAAATCACCAAAGAGTAAAAATGAAACCAGCATCACAAAAAGAATTATCCATAAAACCCAAGGTATAGAATCAGTCCCATTAACAATTTCTTCAGCTTGCTGTGAAGACATCCCAGTAATATAAGATCCTCCAACCTCACCATAAAGCAAATTTTCTATAAAAAGAGATATTTTTTCTTCCAAATCATCATAATCTGGAGAACTTAAGAAATTCAAGGTTAAATGTCCATTCAACTTATAAACTACAGTCGCAACATAATTTCTTCTAGAACTATCCAAACTATTCTGGAAATGAATTGAAATAGGGCCATTTACATTAGATCTTGTCGGCAATTCAGGATCAACATTAATTACGTTAGGCCTACCACCACTTAGACCGTTAGGTCTTACGTAAACATCTGATTGACCTATATAACATAAATTCCCTGTTACGGCATTATAACCAAACCCTCCAAAGCTAGCAGGAGATAAACTCAAAGCAACAACATAACTGGGAGTTAAACAGGTATTAGAAAGTTGCAAACATAAAGGATCTCCCATACAACCAGTACCTCCAGACTGACCACCAGTCAAAATTCCTCCTGTACTGCCAACATTACTTCCAACACTCCCTCCACTTCCCCCACTTCCCCCACCACTTGTAGAAGAACCTTGAGTAATTGAGCCACCATTACCATCTCCATTGTTTAGACAATTTTCAAGATATTCTTCACAATTAGAACTGACTGCACAATCATAAATATAACGTGGACAATAAAGTGGTTGATTGGAACAAGAGGATATATCATCTAAACACTGATTTAATAAATTAGAATTTGGAGTGACATATAGATCAATAAAGCTTTGAAGTCGATCAGGAGAAATATAATTAGGAGCACAAAGAGCCAAAAACTCATCACAGTTTTGATTAATAGCACACTCATAGATTTGAGAATACTCCCCACAAGTATTTGGAATAGAAGATGAACAGGATGAAATTAAATTCCGACACTGAGAATTTAATAAATTAACAGGATATCTATTTAAAAAAGCTTGAAGTTGTGCTGAGGTTATCACCCCAGTCTGACCTTGACCAGCTCCACCATTAGAAATAACTTCTACTACCAAAGCGAAACTGCCTGTACTTCCTTCATCACATATCACTCGGTAATTTATAATATAAATCCCAACTTCATTACCAGATGTAACTGTCAAAACATAAACTCCAGACTGTCCAGATGCTAAAGAGTTAGATCCCACAGGAGAACTAAAACCTTGCCAACTTAACCAAGAAGCATAACTGCCAGCAGAAGATATCATACAATTATTAACTTGACCTAAACCATTATTAGTAGCAACCACTTGAAAAGATCTAGGTGCTCCACGTATTACCTCAATCCTCCCATGAGTTTCTAAATTCAAATTAAATTGTTCTTGATAAATTCCAGATATTGAAGTTCGAGAAGAATCTCCTAAACCTAAAGGGATCAAATTGGAAGAATATGACTGTAATAAATTTATAGAAGATTCTATTTCTTCTTCATGATCAATAATCCATAAAGCTTGTTCTGTTTGTTCTTCAAAACGTTCAGTTACAGTTTTAGTAAGAATATAATTTATGTCTCTTAATTGTTTTTCTATATAAGAAATATCCTTAACAATTGATTCTTGAGATTCACTAAGTATTGAAGAAGAATACTTGTCAAAAAAGACCGAAGATTTTCCATAAATCTCAAGAGCATTATTTTTTGCTAATTCTAAGTTATTTTTATACCTCAATAAATCAGATTCTGTAACTGAATTACTATTAATTATATTGTTTACTGTTGATGCATATTCTGAAATCTGAGAAACTTGACTAACAGCGTTATTTATCTGGCTAACCACTTCTTCTGGAGGAGTAACCGTAGAACCATATGAGTTTACTACACAATTCGAACATGGTATAACAGGATTGATAAACTCCCCTCCTCCATCACCACCTTCAGGTTCTTCACCACCATCACCACCACCACCAGATTCCTCATCATGACTAAATCCAGTTATACTTGAATAATACCAATCACCATAAAAAACAGAGAATACTGTAAGAATTAAAGCAATTGTTAAAAAAGAAATTGCATGCATATTAAAAAAATTACCATCACCTTTTTTACCAAACATAAAAAAACATATGAAAAATACTTATTAAATCTATTCCTGCCTAAGTTTAAATAAAGATTTTGACAGTAAAAGGCAATGAAGAAAACTATAGTTCTAAGCTTAGGTGGGAGCCTAATAGTACCAGAAAAAATAGACCCAATATGGTTAGATAAATTTAGGTCACTGATCATAAAGTCAAGAGATAAATACAAATTTATAATTGTCTGCGGCGGCGGATTTGTAGCAAGAGAATATATCACAATTCTTGAGAAAGAGCATAAAAGCAAAAAGCAACAGTCTCTAGCAGGAATAGCCGTTACAAGAATGAATGCAAGAATAATGATGCAACTTTTTGGAGATTGTGCTAACAAAGAGCTACCATTAAAGATGAATCAAATAAAGAATCTTTTAGTAAAAAATGATATAATTTTTTGTGGAGCCTTAAGATACGCACCAAATCAAACATCTGATAGTACTGCTGCAAAACTAGCAAATTACTTAAAAACAGAGTTCATAAACATAACAAATGTTTCAGGACTATATGATAAAAACCCTATGAAATATAAAAATGCAAAATTCATAGCTAATATCTCTTGGAAAGATTTTGAGAAAAGAGCAATATCAATGAAATACAAACCAGGACAGCATTTTGTTCTTGACCAGAAAGCTGCAAAAGTAATAAAAAAGAATAAAATAACAACATACATAATAGGAAAAGACATTGAAAATCTTGAAAATCTTCTAAAAGATAAAAGATTTATGGGAACCACAATAACAGGTTAAAAATGATAAATAATGAAAATATAGAAGAAGTAAAAAGACTATTAAAAAATAAAAAGGAAAATATAATAGTTGCGAAAGAAGATGAGTTTAATAGAAAAATCTTAGAACATGGAAATTTTAAAATTATTTTATCAATAGAAAAGGGAAACAGAAAAAACAATATAAGACAAACAAATAGTGGACTAAATCATATCTTAGCAAAAATAGCCAGCAAAAATAAAATAGCAATGGGTATAGATCTTAATGAAATAAAATATCTAGAACCAAAACAAAAAGCAGAAAGGTTGTCTAAAATAATTCAAAATATAAAAATATGCAGGAAATCCAATACAAAAATAGCGATTAAAACACAAAGTTTAGAAAAAGCAAGAGACTTAGTCATAGGCTTAGGAGCATCAACATCGCAGTCTAAAGAAGCAATAGTTTTTTAAGACTATTATATAATAAAAACATATGAACAAATTAATAGATTCCTTATCTCAAATTGAAAGGACAATAATTCCTTATTTAAATAACCCTTTAGATGAAATAGTTAAAAAATCAGGTTTAGACAAAACAACTGTTTTAAGAGCATTAGGCTTTCTGGAAAGTAAAGGGTTCTTAAAGATAGAACGAAAGAGCAAGAAAATTGTAGACTTAGCAGTTAATGGAATCCATTATAAAAAGAACCATCTTCCTGAAAGAAAGTTGATTATTCAAATAGAAGAAAATAACAATAAAGACTTAAATGAAATAAAAAGTCTATCAAAATTATCTGAAAATGAATTTAGAGCTGCTCTAGGAAATTTAAAGAAAAAAGCATTAATATCTCTCGAAAATGGAAAGTTAAAGATATCAGCATCTAAAGAAGAATGCTCAAGAAGATTTCAAGAAGAAATATTTTTAGAGAAATTACCGATCAATTTAGAAAATATTTCAGAACAGGATAAATCTGCATTAGAATCCTTAAAAAATAGAAAAAACATAATAGAAATTATAGAAAAAAAAGATATATCTTTTAGTCTAACTGAATCTGGAAAAGAAATAGCAGGCAAAAAGATAAGTCTTGACTTAATAGAAGAAGTAACTCCAGAATTAATAAAAACAGGAGTTGGAAATAAAAAATTTAGACGTTATGATTTTAATATAAAGATGCCATCTATATATGGCGGTAAAAAACATTTTGTCAATCAATCTATAGAGCAAGGAAAAAAAATATGGTTAGAGTTAGGTTTCAAAGAAATGAATGGAGATTATACTATAAATGGTTTTTGGAATTTTGATGCTTTATTTACTCCACAAGACCATCCAGTAAGAGAGATGCAAGATACATTTTTTATTAAAGGAGTTGAAGGAAAACTTCCAAACGAGAAGCTAGTATCTTCAGTTAAAAAAGCTCATGAAGAAGGCATAGATAACAGCAAGGGATGGAACTATAAATGGAATGAAAATGAAAGCAAAAAAGTTATGTTAAGGACACACACAACATGTTTATCTTCTAAAAAGTTATCAAATTTAAAAAAAGAGAATCTTCCAATAAAATTCTTCTCAGTAAATAAAGTTTTCAGAAACGAAACACTAGATTGGAAACATGGGTTTGAATTCAATCAGGCAGAAGGAATAGTTATTGATCAAAACGCTAATTTCAGAAATTTAATAGGTTATCTAAAAGAATTTGCAAAAAAGATGGGTTATGAAAAGATTAGAATTCAACCAAGTTATTTCCCCTATACAGAACCAAGTTTAGAAGGATCAATATGGAATAATGAAAGAAAAGAATGGGTAGAAGTTTTAGCTGCGGGAATATTCAGACCAGAAGTAACTGTTCCTCTTTTAGGCACGGCAATACCAGTACTAGCATGGGGCCCGGGTTTTGACAGATTAATGACTGAAGCTCATAAAATAAAAGATCTAAGGGAGTTATATAAAAACGATATAAATTATCTTAGAAACCATAACATCTTAATAAAATGACAAATATAATATTTTCAAGAAAAGAGTTTGAAAAACACATAAAGATTACTCCAGAAATACAAGAAAAAATAACTATGTTTGGAACACCACTTGAGAATATAAATGAAGAGGAGATAGAAATAGAAGTTTTGGCAAACAGACCAGATTTAATATCTCTTGATGGTTTTATTAGGTCTTTTAAAAGATTTTTAGGTAAGGAGTTTGGAATAAAAGAATATCTTATAAAAAAACCAGAGAGTAATTTCAAAGTTTATGTAGATAAATCTACAAAGGAAATAAGACCTTACGTATCTTGTGCAATCATAAAGAAAATAAATTTCAACGAAGTTAAATTAAGAGATTTAATAAATTTGCAGGAAAAATTAGCTACAACATTAGGAAGAAATAGAAAAAAAGCAGGGATCGGTATATATCCATTAGATAAAATAAATTTTCCATTAAAATATGAAGCTAGAGATCCAAAAGAAATAATTTTTAGACCTTTAGGGTATGATAAAGAAATTAATGCTAAAGATATTTTAATAATGCACCCAACAGGTAGAAAATATGAGCATCTCTTAAAAGAAAGTAAAAAATATCCTATATTTATAGATTCAAAAAAGAACATTATTTCAATGCCCCCTATAATAAACTCTGAAGATTCTGGCAAAATAGATGTAAAAACAAAAGATCTGTTTATAGAATGCACTGGATTTGATAAAAATATAGTTGAAAAAACATTAACAATAATAGCAACATCTTTAGCTGAAGCAGGAGGAATTATCCATCAAGTAGAAATAATAGGTGAAGATAACGGCATCTTTCCAAAATTAGAAAAACAAAAAACAAAAATATCAATAAATAATGTCAACAAACTATTAGGTATAAATTTAAACGAAAATCAGATGCAAAAACTAATTGAAAAAATGGGTCATAATTATAAAAAAGGCATAGTTGAAAGCCCTTCATGGAGAGTAGATATCTTACATGAAGTAGATATCATAGAAGATATAGCTATAGCTTATGGTTATGAAAATTTAGTTCCTGAAATGCCTAATATTTCAACGTCAGGAGAAGAATCTAAAGAAAGCATAGTAAAGAGAAAATTGTCTGAGATTTTATTAGGTCTAAACATGTTAGAAATATCAACATATCATCTAATAAAACCACAAGAAGTCGAAGATTATAACCTAAAAGAGTCACTTGAACTTTTAGATTCTAAGAATGAGTACAAATATCTTAGACCAAACCTTCTTGTTCCAATGTTGAGAATATTATCTGAAAATAAAGATTCAGAATATCCTCAAAAACTTTTTGAAATAGGCAGAATATTTAACAAAAACATCCAAAAAGAAAATGGAATAGAAGAAAGGGATAATCTGATACTAAGCATAATTCCTGCCAATGCAACAGAAATAAAGAAACATATAGATTATCTATTTAAAATGTTAAATCTAGATTACCAAATAAAAGAGTTAATAAAACCAGAGTTAATAGAAGGAAGAGCATGTTCTATCATATTAAACAATAATCACATAGGCTACTTTGGAGAGATCCACCCAAACATACTAAGAAGTCAAGGAATCAACATGCCTTTAGCCGTAGCGGAGATATCTTTAGAAGAAATTTATGACTTAATTAATTAAAATAATCCCTACTTATTTTATTTGGACTAGGAGTTTTCCTCTTTAAATTTTTCTCAAGAATTTTTATAATAGAAAGAACCTCATCTTTCTTTTTATTCCAAACATCAAATATCTTAGTTATTAATTTAGATTCATCATTTTCAGTAGAATGGACATCAAGCACATGAGATGCAATTTCTATTTCAACAAAAGAATTCAAAACAGAATCAATAATCTTTCTATCATCAGAACTTATTTCTTTAAGCAACATAAGTAATATGGGCGAAGCCTGTGAAGGGTTAATCATTACTTCAACTAACTTTAAATAATAAACAAATTTCTCAACCATGGTCCTTCTTATATCTCTAAGTAAATTACCCGAATCCCTTCTAATCCTGCCAATATCAAATGCGGAGTTCATTTCATCAAAAGCAGGAAGATCATACTTTTTCTGCAATAAAAGATATTTCTGTCTAAAGTCCTCAAGTTTCATAAAACCTATTAAAATAATCAATATAAAAATGCATCTACACAAGAAAACTTTAAAACACAACATTACAAAGTAAAATCATGCCTCCGTAGCTCAGCCGGTAGAGTGCGTCCTTGGTATCTTGCTACTCCACAGCAAGAGAGTAGAAAGAAAAGATAAGACAAACAGGACGAGGTCCCGGGTTCAATCCCCGGCGGAGGCTTATTTTAATCAATTCAACTAGTTGAATTGATTCTCACCGAGAAAATCCAGGAAAACGCATATGTCCTTCAGGTATAATTTTATAATGTTCTAATTTAACTATAATAGTTCTAATAAATAGCAATTCAAATAAAACTCCAAATAATATCGCCGACCAGAATCCCATCTGAATTACAGTATCATTCTTTATTTGAACACCAGTAATCATCAATCCAATAGCTCCAAGCATCAGTCCCAACATGTTCATGGTGTCTAATATATCTCCCATATTTTTGAGACCTAAATGACATATAAAAATATACTTGTTGTAGAAAGGTAAATAAACTTCTAAATCCTACAAATAATACATCACGAGACTAAACAGGTTCAAAGCCACTAGTGGGGTTCCTGAAAAGTTCAAAGCCAAATGGAGGCTTATTTTAATTAAATAGAGAATTAATTACATAAGCAATTGCAACACCTGTTGAGGTAACAAACTGACCGAGCATAACCTTGTCCATATATCCGAAATGAAATCCTTGATAGTCTTGGTTTCTTGTCTGTTTTATAATCGGCCAAGCTCTTATCCCATAATTCCAGAGACCATATAATGGTATAAAGTCTTTAGGATCCTTTCCAACTTTATTCTCTAAAGTCTTCCAATTTCTTGTTGTTTGGACCTGTAATCTTTCTTGATCTTCCATATTTTTCTATCTAACTTGCTTTTTTAAATCTTTCTTAATAGTTCGATAAAATAACAAGGTAAATAAAATACCAACTCCTAAAGACATCAGGTCCATACTACATTTAAGAACTTAAATTTAGTCAATTATCCCTATGGGAAATATCTTACATTTTGACAGATTTCCAGAGTTAGAAGAATTAAAAATAAAAATAAAAATAGAAACAGAATTAGAAAAGAAATTTAATCCAATACAAGTTTATTCCACAAGATCCATCCCAGGAGACAAAAGCTGTACTTATTCATGGTGGTATCTTGATAAAGAAGTGGCAGATCTAACAGGTTTAGCCAATGTCAAAGAAAATCTTAGAATAACCTTAAATCCATTATATAATACAAACCAATGGGACTTAGAACATACCTGTAGTCCTGATAGTACTAATCAGATAATGCAATATAGAAGAGATATAATTTTGAGAGATAAAAGAACGGCACAAGATATGTATGTAACAATTGAAGAAAAATTAAGCAATTCATTAGGAAATCCAATAAAAAGAGCTGATGATGTCTTAATATGGTATGTAAAAAGAATCAACCAGTTTCAGGAAGCCACTCATTCTTAACAACATAACTCGCAATAGATAAAGTTTTCTCAAATAAGTTAGCTATCCAAGAAGAATATTCAACAATAAAATGTTCTCTATTTTCAGATATACCTAGAGCAAGGTTCTGATTACTTACTATAAGCAAAGCACCTATTAAAAAAATCTTCATTAATATTAAAAATATTTTCATTTTTAAGATGAAATGTTAGTAACATTCCAATCAAGAGTCGCTTTTCCAGTAATAGAAGCAGTAGTTTTACCAAAATTCACAAGCCAAGAAGTATAAGCTTTAGCACCTGTAATGAATCCCTCAAAAGAATTAAGGTTTATCTGATTTGCATTAACAACTTTGAAGAAAGAGAACAGAACAAAAATAAGCAAAACCGCAATCAAATAAGTCCACCATCTTTCATATCTAAATGATGTAATCTTAAAAAATAGAAATACTGCAATAATTATCAACCCAATAAACACTAAATTCACCATTTTTATCAAAAAAGTAACATTTTGGTTGTATAAATATCTTACTAAATTAAAGGCAGGTAACAGAGGGGTTTTAGGGATCTCTCTGTTCCCCGCCTATGCCCCTGCCGGGATTTGAACCCGGGTTTCGGCCGTTCTCCACTATCGCTTACGCGACAGCCTGAGGACCATGCTGCTCTTGACGAGCACAGATATAGTCTCAGCGACATCACCTCGCATGCTGGTAAACCAGTTCGAGAGGGCCGTGTCCTTGACCACTAGACTACAAGGGCAACAATTAGGATTAAATGAGGCTCTTTAAAAAGTTAGCCATTAAATAGAAAGAAGTATAAAAATTCCAATAGCATTTCCAATATAGCTCATTAACATGAATCCATAATGATGAATTTTAGTAAACCCAGCAAGCATTGCAACTGCAAGTTCATCAGGCAATGGAGAAGCAATAATCAAAATAACTAAAACATAAACAAAAAAACTTCTAAATTTCTTAGGAACAATCATTCTAACACCAGTTGCAATATGTCTTATGAAAGAAGTATGTTTCAATTGTTTGAATTCATCATTAAAAGAGAGCCTCATAAAAGAAAATATCCCTAAATCAGCAATTAGAGCCCCAATAGCTCCAATTCCTGCAGCCAGATAAATATTGCTTGGATCCGATGCAAGAAGAAAACCAGTAGCAATTGGTGTAGTAAAACCAGCTGAAAAAAGTAAACCTGCTAAAAATATAGATAAGTAGAACAAATTATTCATACTTGCAATAAATCCAGATACAACAGACATCTGAAAAACAAAGTAAGCTAAAATTATAGCAATAACATATAGCGTAAGTTTAGGATATGTAAAAATAAAAAGCCTCTTCATAAAACCAAACAGTCTCAATAAATTATAAACTTAACTAAAATAGCCCCACCAACTACCAAACAAAAAGTTATTTATTAGGCTTTTTGATGGTTCTACTCTTAAAAAATGTTGTACTGCCTCCTACCACACTCATTTATATGCTCCAATTAGTTAAATTTTTTATGGAAAATAAAGTTATTATAAGAATAGATGATATTGGAAGGAAAAACTATTCTATAGTAATTAAACAAATGTTAGAAGAACTAAGCAAAAGAAAAATGCCATTTACTCTTGGAGTGATTGCTTCTGAACTTGAAGATGATAATAACTATATAGTTTCTTTAAAAGAGACTGTTGCGAAGAATAAATCTGAATTTGCTTTACATGGTTATTACCATAAAAAAGATGTAGATGGAAATCCTGAATTTAAAGAACTCTCCAAAGAAGATGCAAGTAAGTTGATTCATGCTGGTAAAACTATTATGCAAGAAAAGTTGGAGATAACGCCCATTACATTTATTCCACCGTGGAATGTTGCTTCTTACGGAACAAAAGAAGCCCTTATAGAAGAAAAATTTACTACATTCTCTGGAGATAAAGATGAATTTGAAAAATCTAAATTGTTTTTTATTGGTTATAACGTGGCTACTGCTAATTTTCAACCACATATATTAGTTACACTTACACAAATTAAAGAAGACTGTGAGAAAAGTTTTGAAAAGAGAGGATATTGTGTAATCATGATTCATCCTCAAGATTACTTAATTGATGATGTGGGAGACAAACATAAGCAAGATATTGATTCTGAAAAATATCAACAATTTATTCATCTTTTAGACTATTTGGAAGATAAAAAAAGACATTTCACAACATTTAGTGAAATGTCTAAGAAATTCTAAATAGCAGTATATGTTAAGGTTTACACTGAATAGCCAGTAGTTCGATTCTGATATCGCCTATATTTTGAAAAGATAATTTTATAATAATCATTTTCTTTGAAATAGTATGAATAAGAAAACACTTCATAAAAAGTGGTATTTTCGATTGCTTCAAATAATCTTTTTGGGCTTTTTCATATTCTTTATAATTGTAGGTTTTCGAGGTATTTTTTACGGAGATGGTGAGCCATTTGTTGGATTCATCTTTGCAGGCATTTTAGCTATCGTGTACTGGCTAATCATGAGAAATAAAGGTTCAATAGGTGGTTTCGTTTTTGGTGTAATACTTGGCCTTCTTTTATTATTTATAATATCTAAACTTAATCCGGGAGACGAAATAGCTGGAATAGTGATATTTACCCTATTAATAAGCGGATTATTTTTTGCTTTCATGGGATATTTAATTCAAAATAAATTTACAAAGAAGAAAATGAAAATGAAAAAATATACATGGAGAAATTGCATAGAATATCTTAAAGATAATCCTAATGGATATTGGTTTAAGAGAAAATTATATGGTTGGGGTTGGGTGCCTGTTAAGTGGCAAGGATGGCTTGTAGTATTTATATCTCTAGCCATTGGTATCACAGGCATTTATTTTTCAGAGCTTGATGATGCTCCTGGAGGAGTTATTATAAGCATACTACTTATGATTGCAATTATATTTGCTTTTGGTTATTGGAAAGGCGAGAAACCTAAATGGAGTTGGGGAATATAGGTAATCTTTAAGTTCTTAGAACATATAGGATGAATTATTTTACACCAAGTTAATTGCCAAGTAACTCTTAGTTTATTCGAAATAATGGTTTAAACCATTTCTAGACTACCTAACTTTTAGTTGGATAGCCCCACTCGGATTCGAACCGAGGTTTCAGCCGCCAGAGGGCTGCGAACTTGACCACTATTCGATGGGGCTATAAAACAATCCAACAAAATAGGTTTAAAACTATTCCGATTAAAAAAATTCTAAGAAAATCAAAAAAATACAATTAAAGTTAAATATTAGTTAGCTCAAAAAAGAAACATGGAAGAAAAAAAAGAGTTTCAAACACAAATTTTAACTGAAGAACAAGAAAAAAATGGAAAATTAAAAGCAACTGAAGAAGAAATAGATCAAATCTTAAGGATAGTAGCCCCAGGAACAAATTTCAGAAGTGCATTAGAAGGAGTAGTAAATGCAAAAAAGGGTGCATTGATAGTAGTAGAAATAGAAGGAATTTCTTCGGTTCTTGATGGTGGATTCAAAATAAATTCTAAGTTTAGCCCTCAAAAGATAGTAGAACTATCAAAAATGGACGGAGCAATTATTCTCTCAAAGGATATGAAAAGAATAACTCAAGCAAATGTAATGATCTATCCTGATAAGAAAATATCAACAAAAGAAACAGGAACAAGACACAAAACTGCAGAAAGAACTGCAAAAATGTTAGGCACCTTAGTAGCCACAGTTTCAGAAAGAAGAAGTGAAATGACTGCATATTACAAGAATTTTAGACATGTAATAAGAAACGTAAATGAAATATTAAGAAAAGTCAATGAACAAACTCAAATAATAGAAAAACAAAGAGAACTCTTTGATTTAAATGTCGAAAAACTGACTCAAATGGAACTAAGAAATTACCCTAATGTTCAACAAGCATCAGTAGTAGTTCAAAAAGGTAGATTAATAGAAAAAATGGCAAATGATGTAAAAGACTTCTTTTTAGAACTAGGTAATGAAGGGACAATAATAAAAACAAGATTAAAGGAACTAACATCTAATGTAGAAAAAGAAGTAAATCTTGTGATAAAAGATTATACTAAAGTAGACTTAAAGAAATCTAGAATTCTTATAAACAGCTTAACTTATGAGGAGATTCTAGATCCAGAAAATATAATTAAATCATTAGCATATGGTGAAAATATAAAAGTAGATAAAATAAGAGGCTGGAGAGTTTTATCAAAAACCTCCTTAGAAGAGTCGGATATTGCAATGTTAACTAAAGAATTAGCCAGTTTAGGAAAAACAATTTACTCAAACCTAAATTCTTACAAAGCAATAATAGGTGAAGAAAAAGCAAACATCTTCAAACAAGAAGTAGATGAGATAAAAAGAGCTTATTTCACATAAATAAGCTTGAAAGTTTTATAGAACTTAGCCCATAAATTTTGAGTTTTAAGCAGGTAAACTTTTAAAAACCCAAAATAACAAAAGATAACATGAAAAGATCATCAAGACGTTGGAAGAAAAAAGGTCAAATGCGTTGGAAATGGCAACGCAAGCGTCTTAAGAAGGAAAAACGCAAGAGAAAGATGCGTAAAAGCAAGTAATTAATTTTTAACTAGATTTATATCCAAGCATAAAAAATAAGCTACTTAAACGATTCACATATCTGTATACATCTGCTCTCAACTTATCTTCCCTTAACAATTTAACAATAAATGTCTCTAATTCACGACATCGTACACGACATTCATTAAACAAAATGCTTTTCTGATTAGTAAACCTGACAAATTTATTTGGTGGCTCACCAAGTGAATTAATATAATTTTCAAGATTTTTTAAATCAGATTCAGTAATTGGAGCATTTAAACACTCTTCAGAACAATTAGCAATTTCTCCAGAGGCCTGCCATAGTTTTTGTTGGACAATCCTTAAAAAATCAGAGTGTTCAACAGATAAAAACAAAGCCATATCAATCGCACTCTGCAAGCTGTCTATCTTACCATTAACCAATATAATCAAATCATCTTTAGCAAGAGGATTACCAGCATAATCTTTAGTAAAGCCATTATCCCCATCAGAAGTATAAACTTTAACCACAAAAAAGAGAATAAATGTAAGTAATAAACATTTTGTCACCACAATGATTATATATGAAAATTATCAGGTGAGATGAGTTAAATTTAATACAAAAAAGAGAAAATGAGTCAAAGTGAAATCTGGACAGAAAAATACAGACCATCTGTATTCGATATGATGGTAGGTCAACAAGAAATAGTAAAAAGAGCTAATGCCTTGGTTCAGGCAATGAATATTCCCCACATAATGTTTGCAGGCCCATCAGGCACAGGAAAATCAACATTAGCTTTAATTATAGTAAAAGAACTATTCAAGGATAAATGGAAAGAAAACTATTTAGAATTAAACGCTTCTGATGAAAGGGGAATAGATGTAGTTAGACAAAAAGTAAAAGACTTTGCAAGAACAAAATCAATAGGGGTAGTACCATTCAAAGTAATTTTTCTAGATGAAGCTGATGCTCTAACACAAGAAGCACAACAAGCACTAAGAAGAACAATGGAGAACTACACAAATACTTGTAGATTTATCATGTCTTGCAATTACTCAAGTAAAATCATAGATCCAATTCAGTCTCGTTGTGTTGTTTTCAGATTTAAACTTCTAGAAAAAAAGGACATAATTGAGGTAATAAAAAGAATATCTGAAAAAGAAAAAATAAAGATAACAGAAGAAGCTCTAGAAACTCTATATGAAATGTCAGAAGGAGATTGCAGAAGAGCAATAAATCTTCTACAAGCGACAGCATCAATAGCATTAGATATAAATGCAGAAATCGTAAAAATGATTGCTTCATCCACAAAGCCAACTAATGTAAAAATAGTTTTAGACTATGCATTAGCAGGAGATTTTCTAAACGCAAGAGAAAAGCTCCTTGAAATAATGTTAAAAGACAGTGTAGGTGGAACAGATATAATAAAAGCAATTCAAAAAGAAATTTGGACATTACAAATAGAACCACAAACAAAGGTAAAATTAACTGAAAAAACAGGAGAAGCAGAGTTCAGAATAGTTGAAGGTAGTGATGAATTTGTACAACTTCAGGCTCTTCTAGCTTCTTTTGTCTTAGCAGGATCTAAAGAAGAAATTTAATTGATAATGAAAAAATTATATCAATGAAAGAGAACCAAAATGATTAAATCAAACTTCGCTGAAAAATATAGACCAAGTTTACTTCAAGAAATAGTTGGTCAAGAACAAGCAATACAAGATGCCCAAAAGTTTATTAAAGAATTTCCTAAAAAAAAGGGTCTAATTCTACACGGTCAATCAGGAACTGGAAAGACAACATTAGTTCATGCGATATCTAAAGAACTAAATCTAGATATCTTTGAGTTAAATTCTTCAGATCTAAGAAACAGATTAAAATTAGAAGAAATTCTAAAACCTGCTTCAGAACAGCATAGTTTATTCAAATCGGGTAAAATTCTTCTAATGGATGAAGTTGATGGAGTTACAGGCACAGATATCGGAGGAGTTCCAGAGTTAATCAGAATTCTAGAAAAAACCGCACATCCAATAATAATGACTGGAAATGATATATGGGATTCAAAATTTTCTGAATTAAGACCTAAATGTAAATTAGTGGAGATGAAACCACTTTCAGTAGATAACATAGTGAAAGTTCTTCAGAGTATATTAAAAAAAGAGAATATAAATGAAAATATTCACTATCTAAAACAAATAGCAATAAAGTCACAAGGAGATTTAAGAGCAGCAGTTAATGACTTACAAACTTACGTTCTAAGTGATCAAACAAATGTAAATTTCTTAGAAGAAAGAAGCAAACAAGACACAATATTTAACATACTAAAGAAATTATTCCAAGAACGTTCAGACCACCTAAACCTATTTGACACTACAAAGATGTCATTAGATGAAATACTCTTATGGATTGAAGAAAATATCCCAAGAGAATACAAAGGCAAAGCCTTAGCAAAAGCATATTTAGCATTAGCAAAAGCAGACATTTTCAGAGGAAGAATATACCGTCAACAATTCTGGCGTTTTTTAGTATATCAAAACATATTCCAGTCTGCAGGTATAAGCTATGCAAAAGATAAGCCCAAAGCAACATTCACTAAATACGAACGCCCACAGAGAATCCTAAAAATCTGGTTAAACAACAGAATAACTGCGAAAAAGAAAACAATTTCACAAAAATATGCCCGTTACGTTCACTGTAGCACAAGCAGAGCAATGCAAGACTTTCAAATCATAAAAAAAATAATAGCAAGCAAACCAGAAATAGCAAATAACCTCAATTTGTCAGATGAAGAAATGGATTTTATTAGAAAGTAAGATCATTTTCTAGCAAATAAAATTGCTTCCATATGTCTTCTAAATATTCTTTTAATATCTTTAAAACCAATCCCATTCATTAAGTGGATAGCTTCGTTTTCTCTCATAACAACATCTGGTTGGTTATCCTCTAAATAATGACTAGTCCATTCTCTTTTTATGTCAGGCCTACCCATGTAGTCATAAACATCAAATTGTTTTAATTGCCATTCAAGACTTTTTCTATGCATATTTGGATTGGAGAAAGCATACTTATCTCCATTTACAAATAAACCTTCTTTACCTAAAACCCTATAGATTTCGGCCAAAACTCGTGCCCTATAAGATGAATCAAAATTATGCAAAGTGAATGCAGAATAGATTACATCAAAATGTCTAGGGGGACATCTGCTCAAAAAAGGTAATGCATCCGCAAGAACTAAATCAACTTTGCCATCAAAAATAGAATCTTTTAAATTATGCCTAGCTTGTTTAACCATAATATCTTCATTGTCTATTGCTGTAACATGCATTGAAGGATTCTGGGATAAAACAAAAGAAGTAGTGTAACCAGATCCAAAACCTACTTCTAAAGCTGTTCTGGCTGTAGGATAATGAGTTTTTATTGCCTTTGCTAAACCTCTTTGTATACTATCAAAATGGGGACAAGCCAGTTTAAACAATTCATATTCTTCTCCCAATTTACCATGAAATCTTTTTGCCATATTCTTAGAAAGTAAGTTTAATTCCTATAACGGGTGTTGCATTTTTGAATAGTTCTTCATCAAACTCTCCAAAAGACCTACCTTGTACAAACAAATTAGCTGTGTCTCCTACTCTAAAGTCCAATTCTCCCTCGACATAAAATTTATTTATATCAGTATAATTATTAACTAATAGCTGAGCACTTATTCTATCAGTTATTTGTTGTGTAGTAAATAATCCAAGTTTGGGGCCATTCTCTCCAGATGTTTCAAATGGAAAAGCTCTCAAAGACAAATAATTACCCGCCAATAAGCTTGTATCATATTTTACTCCAACCCTCACTAAGTCCTCATTATCACTACCGCCATTATACTCAGTAGCTAAACTCAAACCATCTAATTTTGAGGATAAACCCCCTAAAGAGTAATCAATTCTTGCCTCACCATAGAAAGTGTCTAAATCAGTGCTATTCTCAGGAGCATAAAAGTCTACAAAACTGTATAAGTTAACTCTGTTTCCAAAATTATTTCCACCTTCTAACCTAACGGTTGAACTTTTAGAGTCTAATTTATATGCTGGTTGAACATTCAGCCAACCTTTAGATTCGGTCCCCTTACATCCAAATGTTGCAACTCCAAGTAGTGTAGCTAATAGCCCACCCCTCATTCGGTTATTTGTTTTTGCTTCCATATTGTCACTTTATAGTAATTTCTAAAATAGTGTTTATTTAAAGATTAACACACCACAGCTGGTAGGTAGATAAGAAAGATTTTTATACAATAAAAATATTAGATGATATGGATCTTTCAACATTAAGAGAAGCAGGTCTTACTAATGGAGAAATCAAGGTTTATACCTCATTGCTTAAATTAGGCTCAGTAACAAGCGGACCGTTGATTAAAGAATCTCATATTTCTCGTTCTATTATATATGAAATCCTAAATAAATTAATAGAAAAGGGTTTGGTCTCGTATGTAATAAAAGATAAAACCAAACATTACCAAGCTTCAGATCCTAAAGCAATTGAAGGATATATAGAAGAAAGAATAAAATCTTTAAATAAAAACAAGTCGGAAATAGAAGGAATTCTGCCTTACTTGCTTTCTTTAAAAAATTCTGCTAAGGGTTCAACAGTTCAAGCATATGAAGGGTTTAAAGGCATCCAAATAGCTCATGAAAATTTATATGAAAGGCTGAAAAAAGGTGATGAATATTATTATTTAGGTATTTTTTCTTTCCAAAAAGAAGAACAGCACTCATATTGGCAAAGAGATCATCTAAGAAGAATAAAAGCAGGTATTAAATGCAGACTTCTTTTTAATAATGATACTGACAAAAGCGTCTTAAAGAATCGTAATGGGTACAAAGGCTGTGAGGCAAGATATATGCCATCAGACATTAAAACTCCAGCTTGGGTGGGTGGATATAAAGATGTAACTTTCATTGGGCTTCAAACCGACGAACCCATAGCCATAGAAATTGTTAATCAACCAATAGCAGATTCCTTTAAAGCCTACTTTGAAGAGTTTTGGAAAAAATCAAAAAAATTTAAATGAACTACCCAACCAACCCAAAGGGTCGGGTATAACGATCAAATTACAACAGTATAAAGTAAAACTTAAATAGTACACAAACAACATCATTTGTATACAAAATGACTTTAATATCAACTAGAATACCCGAAGATATAGAAAAAGACCTCAAATGGTACGCACAAAAAGAAAGAATAGGTATATCTATGGCCATGCGAAAAGTACTCGACAAGGGTTTGCAGGACATCAAAATTGAATATGCTTTAGAGTTATACAAAAAAGGAAGAGTAAGTCTATGGAAAGCAGCGGAAATCGCAGGAATTTCATTATGGGAAATAATAGATATTGTAAAAGAGAGAAAGATACCAAGACAATACACTCAAGAAGATACTGAAAAAGACATAAAGGCAACCTTAAAGGAATAATATGCTAGCTGTTTCTGATTCAAGTTCATTAATTTATCTTTCAAAAATCAAAAAAATAAAGTTGCTTAAAGAACTATTCAAAAAAATATATGTTCCTAAAGAAGTCTATAGTGAAACAATAACTGAAGGAGCAAAGAAAAGCGAGAGCGATATTTTTCTCATTGAAGAGCTAATAAAAGAAGAATTTATAGAAGTAAAAGAAGTAAAAAATAGATTAGACATTAAAAGTTTGCACTTAGGGGAATTAAAAGCAATATCCCTATGTCAAGAATTAGGAATAAAGAACTTATTAATTGATGACAAGGATGGTTATAGTGCTACAGAAATATTGGGATTAAATCCATTGAGAACTACAAGTATATTGCTCATTTTATTAGATAAAGAAATAATAAGCTTAATGGACTATGAAAATAGCCTTAAAGAACTAATCAAGAACGAATTCTTCATAGAAGATAAGTTATATGATATATTAATTATGGCTGGAAGAAACAAAAATCATAAAACTCTGATGGGTTTGTTAGTAGTTTTGGGATTACCGTTGATAATCTCCAGCATACTAGCTATAACCTAAAGACTAGAGATTTCAACTAGTATTAAGAGCTAAACAACTCATTTACTCTATTCCAATTAATCAAGTTCCACCAAGCCTCAATAAATTCAGATCTTCTATTCTGGTATTTCAAATAATATGAATGTTCCCACACATCAATCACAAGAACAGGCTTCTTACCAACACTCAAAGGAGAGTCTTGATCTTTAGTAGTCATTATCTCTAATTTACCATCCGACAAAACAAGCCAACAATAACCCGAACCAAAAAGAGTAGTTGCTTTCTCAGTAAATTGTTTCTTAAATTCATCAAAACTACCAAAATCTCTATTTATCTTCTCAATAATCTTACCTTTGAGGTGATTATCCTTCGAAACTGGACCCATTACTTCCCAAAAAATATTATGATTAACAAAACCACCTCCAAAATTACGAACAGCATTTCGTATGTCTTCTGGGATAACTTTCAAATTAGCTACAAGTTCTTCAACTGTTTTATCAAATAGTTCAGGATGCTTCTCAAGTGCAACATTCAATTTATCGCAATAAGTTTGGTGATGTTTGGAATAATGTATCTCAACAGTCTTAGCATCCATATAAGGCTCTAATGCATCAAAGGCATAAGGCAATTTAGGAAGTACATGTTTCTTCATATAAAGTTGCAGTAAATACTCTTTATAAGAATTTGTAGTCAAATAAAAATTACTTAACAAACTCTACATTCTCTAAGTCTTTGAACTGATTATCTCCAGTTAGAAATTTTATATTAAGATCTTTTGCTATTACATATCCAAGACAGTCAACGTAAGACAAGTTATTCTTTTTATGTTTTAACCTAAAATTCGTTGCTTCCTTTATCCAGTCAAACTTTAAATTAATACAAAAAGCCCTTATAATATTGAAAAAATCATCTATGCCTGTATCCGTACCTTTATTTTTTAAGCTGTAATATGCTTCATATAGATTAAAATAAGTTGTAACAGTTACCACATCTTGATACTTAGAATAATTAATGCTCCCCTTAAAGATTTCTATTAATGCATAGCTATCAAAAAAATAGTTCATTTTTTTGCCCATTTTCTTTTTTCTGCTTCAAATTCTTCCCTTCTTATTTCATCCTTCATTTTTTGAGCATCGATTTTAGAGCCCTTGCCTATCCCAAATAGCTCTTTTAAAGTGTGTCTTTTTTTTATAACAATATCTACTTCCTCATCTTCCTGCAAGTTTTCCCTTATAACAACCTCTTTAGGTATAACTATACCAAGTGAATTTCCCCATATTTTTATTTTAGCTTTTGTTTGCAATTCCACGTCTAATTAATAATTATACTATTATATAAAACTTTCTCTTAAAAAATCTAATCAACCCCATAACCTATTTAATCACATCAATCATAAAATAATTATGTCTTACGATATAATCTTAGGCAGAGACGCCTCAGATAAAAAGAAGTTTGGTACTGCAGGCCTTATACATATAGGAAAAGGTTATGTCACAATGGGGAACTATACCTCAATGTCAAATAATATTTACTTAGATGTAGCAAGATCTCATGTAATTCTAGTGGCTGGCAAACGTGGAAGTGGCAAAAGTTATTCGATAGGAGTAATCACAGAAGAAATAGCAAATCTACCACAAGAACTTGCTAGAAACATAGCACCAATAATCTTCGATACAATGGGAATTTTCTGGACAATGAAATTCAAAAACGAAAAAGACAAAGATATTCTAAACGAATGGAACTTAGAAGCAAAAGAATCTCCAATAAAAGTATTTGCTCCAATAGGTAAAATTGAAGAGTATAAAGAAAAGGGAATCCCTGTAGATGAATCATTCGCCTTAAAAGCCAGCGAACTAGAAGCAGAAGACTGGATAATTACTTTCAATTTATTAATGACATCTCAAGAAGGTGTTCTAATAACTAACACAATATCCAAACTAAAACAAGAAACAGATAGCTTCACAATTCAAGATATAATAAAACAAGTAACACACACCCATAATGTAAGTCAAGAAACAAAAAATGTAGCAAGTTCATTATTCCAGGCAGCAGAAAGCTGGGGCATATTCTCAAAGTCAAATGAAGGAACAAAAATTACAGACTTGGTAAATGCAGGAAAGACAACAATTATAGATTTATCAGTTTACAGTTCTATAGGTTCTTTCAATGTTAGAGGTCTAGTAATAGGTTTAGTAAGTAAAAAATTATTCAATGAAAGAATAAACGCTAGAAAAAAGGAAGAAATTCAGTCAATTCAACACGGAATAGATTATATGTCTTATAATCCAACAAGAGAAAATCCTCTAATTTGGCTCTTTATAGACGAGGCTCATGAGTTCTTGAAAAAAAATGAAAAAACGCCAGCAACAGATGCATTAGTACAAATTTTAAGAGAAGGACGTCAGCCTGGTATTTCACTAGTTCTAGCAACCCAGCAACCAGGACAAATACACAATGACGTAATGACTCAATCAGATATAGTCATCTCGCACAGAGTCACATCTAAGCCAGATATTGAAGCTCTAAATCAAATAATGCAATCTTACCTATTAGAAAGCATCAAATCCTCAATGGACAAATTACCATCAAGCAAGGGTTCAGCAATAATTCTAGATGACAATTCTGAAAGAATCTATCCAATGAGAATGCGTCCAAGACTCACATGGCATGGGGGAGAGTCTCCATCAGCAGTGAAGGGTCAGTCCTCTTTATAGAAAAATTTAAATATTAGTTATACTGTTTATACGTATGATAGAAGTAAGAACAAAATTAAAAAAATGGGGAAACTCATTCGGAGTAGTTGTACCTATAAGTTCAGCTGAAAAGGAAGGAGCAAAGGAAGGAGATGAAGTAATAGTTTTGATGAAAAAAGAAAAGGGGAATGTGTTAAGAGAGACTTTCGGCACCTCAAAGTCAAAAAAATCAGTAAAGGAATTGATGAAAGAAATTGATGAGGAATTAGATTTTGGTTAGATATTTTTTTGATT
>ERZ1292625.311-Hain-H41-01um-R1-311-length-79160-cov-12_pt1 | contig 79160 bp, 91 predicted proteins | sample MGYA00564400_ERZ1292625 | MGnify/ENA primary metagenome ERZ1292625 (study PRJEB36523, sample SAMEA6512639) | groundwater metagenome | collected 2019-01-08 | study: AquaDiva: Metagenomics assemblies of 32 groundwater samples | reverse complement strand
CAGGAAGTGAAATGATGCTACGTCATGGGGTTGCGATCGTTTCTAGAACTCGTGAAGTTTATAGTTTGTCTATATTGACAGCTATCATCAGCTAAACTGTATACTGTGTGAAGTTTCGTGACAAAGAATACTTTATAAACTGCCCACTATAAAGTAAAGATTTTCAAGTTTTTGAATTGTTTTTTACCAAACAATTTATTCCGCCCGAGGAAAAGTAAATAGGCAGGGTTACTCTCAGTAATACAGAAAACCCAGAAAGAGCGTGTCATTATGTTAAGAGTAATTAACGCTAGGATATTACTTTCTTTCGCAGTTCTGCTGGTCGCGGCAGCTGTAATCATCGGCGCAACGCTTGCGTTCTTCTCCGATACGGAAACTTCTCAGAATAATACTCTCACAGCCGGAGCAATTGATCTTAAAATCGATAACACCAGCTATTACAATGGTGTTCTAAATTCCGGTACTTCATGGACGGTTAATGATTTAACCGATCAGCTTTTCTTCAACTTTAATGACGTCAAGCCGTCTGATTTTGGTGAGGACACCATTAGCCTTCTAGTTCAAAACGATGCATGGGCTTGTATGAACATCACTATTACCAAAAATGATGACAACAATTGTACAGAGCCTGAGCTTCTTGATGATCCAACTTGCACTGATCCCGCCTCTCCCGGAAATTCTAACGCATTTGATGGAGAGCTTGGCGGTTTAATTAATTTTGCTTTCTGGGCTGATGACGGGGACAATGTTTATGAAGAGGGCGAAACTATTTTCAAAACCGGCATCACTTCCACGCTTTTAAATGGAGATACTTGGACTTTGGTAGACTCAGTATCAAGTATTTGGCCTACCCCCGGACCGCTCCCCGGCAATCAAACCCGTTATATCGGAAAAGCTTGGTGCTTTGGTACTTTGACTCCCGCAGCCGTTTCTGCCGGCAATAATGATCCTACTTTAAATTCCGGTTTTACCTGCGATGGTTCGGCAATAAACAATGCCTCCCAAACAGACTCACTTATGGGAGACGTAAGCTTTAATGCAGTGCAGGCAAGACATAATCCTAATTTCACATGCCGAGGTACCACCGAGCCATCAATTACTCCAACGGTTTCTCCAACAATTACCCTAACTCCAACGCCTCTTGCCTGTCAGCAGGCGGATGTAATGCTGGTTTTGGATCGCTCAGGCAGTATTGACTCGACAGAACTCGGACAGCTAAAGACTGCGGCCAAGGCTTTTGTCGATGACCTTGCTTTGACGCCGTCAGGAATTCATGCAGGTAAAAGTAGTTTTGCAACAACAGGAAACTTAAATCATATATTAACTTCAAATAGCACTACGCTTAAGGCGACAATTGATGCTCTCGTATCAGGAGGATTTACCAATCTCAAGGCAGGGATTGATCTTGCTTCAGGAGAGCTTGCGGGAGGTAACGACAGAGCAGACGGAACATCCCCCGACAAGATGATTATTATTACAGACGGCCAGCCCAACAGACCGCTCCCTTCAGGTACGGCAGCCGCTGTCGCAAAAGTCTCAGCTGATGCGGCGCGTACGGCAGGTACAGAGATCTTCGTAGTGGGTGTTGGAGCTGATGTTAACACGGCATATCTTCAGACAGTTGCTGATGATGCAAGTCATTATTACCCAGTTTCAGGATATGGTGGATTACAAACAATTTTGCAAGGTCTGGATCTTTGCGATCAATAATGAAATTTACATTTAATAATTAGATTTTTTTGCATTAAGTAAAAAGGGGGGCTTGCCCTCCGAAGCCTGAATCTCAACAGGAAAGAATATTAAACAAAGAAATGAGAAGCGTGACCCCACTACGCTAAAGCTACGCGGGGCGAAGGGGGGTGAATATAAATGATAAAAGCAATAAATACAAAAGTATTACTTTCAGGAGCGGTAATTCTGGTTGCAGCTGCAGTAGTAATCGGCGCAACGTTCGCATTCTTCTCAGACACCGAAACCTCTACAGGAAACACATTCACAGCAGGCGCAATCGATCTTACAATAGATAACGAAAGCTATGTAATTGATTATCTTACGGATATTGGAAATCCAACTGGAGCTCTTGTTGCAAACTCATTTACATCTTGGACTTTAAGTGACCTAACAATTGAAAAATTCTTCAATTTTGAGGATCTTAAGCCAGGAGACTACGGAGAAGATACAATATCTCTTCATGTGGAGAACAATGATGCATATCTCTGTGCAGCAACCCGAATTACTTCGGATCTTGATAATACGATTACAGAACCCGAAGATGAAGTATCTGGTCCAAACAATGATGACAATGACGGAACTACAGATGGTGATCTAGACAGTCAAGTCAATATCGCCTTCTGGGGTGATGACGGAGACAATGTCTTTGAGGTAGGAGAAAATGTCTTCTTGCAAGGTCCAATCAGCGGAATGGGACAGGTAGGGCAGATTGCGTTGGCTGATACCCAAAACAATGTTTGGGGAACCATAGCACCAGTGCCTGGAGCATCCACTCAATACATTGGAAAAGAATGGTGCTTTGGTACTTTGACACCTAGCCCAATAGCAGCAGGAAACGGTGGGCCAATAGCTCGAGGAACAGGTTTCACATGTTCCGGCGCAGCATCAATTGACAACATTGCTCAGACTGACTCTGTAGTAGGAGACTTACAATTCTACGCAGTACAGTCTAGGAACAATACAGGCTTTACTTGCTCGCAAGGTTACATACCGGTTTGGCCAGCGGCAGTGACGCCAACACCAACGCTTGATTGATTATTTACGAATAAAGGGCGGGCAGGAATACTATAGTTCCCCGCCCTTTCGAGCAGAGGGTTGAGATTTTAATTTAATAAGACTGCCTTTAGGAGATCATTGAAAAGGTATGAGAAAAACATATGGGAAAAGTATTCAAGGGAATAAATATTCTTTTATCAATCGGGCTTTTACTTATTGCAGCCGGAATTGCGTATATAGCGATTCCGCAATTTGGAAATAAAGCTCTTATTGTACGTTCCGGTTCCATGGAGCCGACAATCAGCGTCGGGTCTATCGTAGTAGTACGCGCCTCAAATTCAGTAGTCTCCCCTACTTCTATTACGACTTTTCCATATGGCATAGGAGATATTATTGCTTTTCGTTCTGAGAAAAATTCAAAGACAATTATCACCCACAGAGTTATAGGGGTTGAACCCCTAAGAGATGGCGGAGTTTCTTATAAGACAAAAGGTGATGCCAATGAAGAAATGGATGGCTGGACAGTCCAGCAGAAAAATGTTCTTGGCAAATCTTACTTCGTTTTACCAGCTTTTGGAAAAGTTTTGGAATTTGCCAAATCAAAAGCGGGATTTCCTATTCTAATTATTTTCCCAGCCGCTTTTGTAATAATACTTGAGCTATTTAATATAATCCGTGAAATAAGAAAAAACAAAACTCCTAAAGAACCTGAATTCAGCTGGTCAGGTTTTAAGATACTGATCCCCCTTCTTCTTATCGGGATTTCAATTCCCGTCGCTTTTGCTTTCCCGAGTGATACCGAAACAAGCGTCGATAATGTTCTTACTGCTTCAAATGACTTTGGTATAAACCCAACGCTTACTCCATCTCCGAGCGCAACACCGTCAGCAACACCGACAATTAATCTTACGCCGCCATAAAAAACTTAATGAAAAGATTTTTAAAAATTGGGATTTTGGTTTTGGTTATTGGTTTAATGTTATTCAAAACTGAAGCGGTACAGGCGGCCGGTGATTTGAATATTAACTATCACGTGCCGCTTGGGGATCCGATCTTCGTTGTGGAGAATTTCCTACCCGGAGACAGTGAGAACCGAGATATTGATATTACCAACAACGGAAGCGTTGCAAGGGCAATCTGGGTGAAAGGGATTCGGACGGGGGGAGTTGGCGGCGCGCCAAAACTAGAAACTGTGATTGATATAGTGATTAAAGACGGAGCGACTCCAATTTACGGGACAGGAAGTCCGACGGGCCCAAAAACAGTTCAGAATTTCTTTACCGACAGTAGTGGTCCTACAGGCGTTTCGCTTGGGACAATAAATTCCGGAGTGCATAAGACTTTTAATTTCAAAGTCACATTCCCAACGTCTGCAGGAAATGAATTTCAAAGGAAATCCGTGATCTTCGATCTTAAGATCCCGAACTTTCAGTCCGACAATATAGTAATTAATGAAGTTTATTATCGGGTCGATAGCTTGCACGGGCTTGACAGTCCAAAAGACCGCGGAATTTTAAACGTGAATGGAAATAATGTGACAGTTGTAGTCTCCGGCAACGGCGAGGGGTCAAATAATACCGTTAATGTAAGCCAATCGGAAGCATGTAGGATTACTCAATCAAATAACGCCAACGTTTCGACCAACATTAACTCAAACAGTAATACAGGCGGAAACAGCATAATAGGAAATGTAATTAGCGGTATTATTTCAATAATAACGGGTAATGCTTCTTCATTTACAAGCGTAACATTCTTTGGAAATATTAATAGTTCCAATTCTGATTGCGGAAAGAAGCTCGGGCAAAATGACGAGTGGGTGGAGCTTTACAACCCGACAGATCATGACATATCACTTAAAAACTGGAAGCTTACAGATAATCACGGAACAAGGGTTATTAATGCAAACAAAACTATTAAGGCAGGCGGATTCGCAATTATTTCGAAAAGTGCTTCGACCTGGAATTTCTGGAATGAAAATCCATCGGCGGTTAAAGTAGAGCTTGGAGGTAATATCGGCGATGGCCTTGATAACACAGGTGATCATTTGATTCTTAAAAACCCGAGTTCTTCTGAAATCGACCGGATGAGCTGGGGAATCGATACATCAGGATTTAGCCCTCCTGCGACTAATCCTCTGGTTCCTCTCGGAAGTTCGACCGAAAGACTTACACCGGGATTTGATACAAACGTTGTAACAGATTGGGAAGCCCAAACTCCCCCAGCCCCCGGAAATTAATAGCTATTCCGATACCGGATCGGAGGTTATGCAACATGTTGAATATGGCGGAGGCAGGTAGGGTAAGCTACTGAATGCTACGAAGATATTGGAGAAAATTTCCAGGTGTTAATGTGAGTATATCTAAATCCTTTTTTATTTTATCAATCTTAAAATCTTTAACGTTATAGGTTATTAGAAAATCTGCTTTTGCCGCTTTGGCGCCTGCTAGTATATGCGCATCATTTGCATCCAGAACATACTGTCTGAAAGATTTTTTTATTTTAGGAAGGGATTCTGAGAGTATCGTAACCTCAAGATTGTTTTCAATAAGTGCTGTTAACATATCATCTCTTATGTCTAATCTCTTAACAACTATTTTCAGCTCTTTTTTCGATAATGAAGAAATAAAGAGTTGAATAGAACTGGTATTAAGTAGGAAATACGCAGCTCCTGACTGTGATAGAAGGGAAGAGATTATCACATCCGAATCAACAAAAATTCGCATAGAAAATTATAGGAGCTTGCGTACTTTTCTTAGCTCTTTTTCAACAAGGGGGAGGGTTTTTTTATCGTTTTCCTCAGCAAGATATAAATCGCTGTCAAGACCCGTAAATAGAAAGGATATAGAGCTGGAAGGAATTCTATAAACTTTCCCTAATTTCTTCGCTATAATTTCTCCACGGTTGATAAGTTCATAGACGGTATTCTTACTCAATTGGAGCATTTCGGCAACTTGCTCAGGAGTATACGCTTTGGTCTTTGAAATTGTACTAAACATGACTATATGGTACTAAACAATATTAAAAATGTCAATAGTCTTACAATATAGTTCTTTAATTTTGTTTTAAATGGCTATGTTGAAAGGTAGGTATGGAAAAGTTTTCCTGAGTGGTCATCAAACCAAGAGCTCACAATCCCCTGCGTATAGATAGGAGAGATAAGCCTACAAAAGAGCGCGGAGCTTTTGGATAAAAAGAGAAAGAGAAGTCTCGCTTCTCAGATATATTCTCCTCTCACCTATTATATTATTGTCGTTAATTACCTGAATCGTGAGAGGATTGGTTCCGTAAGTGTCACTTTTGATAAGTATAACAGCCTGCGCTTCATCACCGGGGTAAAACTTGTCCTTGTACCAAAAAACGTGATAATTATCCGTATCGCTTTCAGTTATTTTTATCCTTAAATTTTCCAAATTCCATATATGATTTCCGGTGTTTTTGAAGTTCATAGTAATATAGCTTCCAATACTTTTTACAAAATAATTTGGGACAAAAACCCGGAAATTTGAAAATGAGTCTTCTCTCTGAGGCTCCCCTTTTACTTTTGGTAAGTCACGGATAGTTTGGAAATATTTATAATAACTCTTTTCCCCGCTATTTATCTTAAAGGAAAATTGGTTAAAAAGCGGTTCGGGATACCCGAGTACAAAAGGTGCTACAGCAACCACTCTCTCATCATTCCAGATGTTTTCAAACGCTTCTTTGTAATAATCAGATATTTGATCTTCGGTGAGCCCGTCTTCTGTTCTCTGCCAGCCGGTCTCGGTAATAAACACAGGTAATTTTTTATCCTGAACATAAGGGGATATTTCTGAAAGCTCCCAATCGTATCCTCTGATGCCGGTTTTGCCTAATTTTCGCGGAGACGAGGAGAAGTTGGGATTTGGATAAGAATGAGACGCCCACCCATCAAGCTTCTTAAAAATTCCGCTGCTGGTTGATGTATCCATTGCCTTAAAGAATTCAGAAGCTTCCATTGAGCTTTTTGAGTTTTGGAGTGCCAGATCAAGCGGTGCATTTAAGACAAAGAAGTCCGGACTTTTTGACTTAAGCTCAGTAATAGTTTTTTCAAGCTCGCTAGTATATGAAGCGGGGTCAGCACTGCCTCCCCATTCACTATCCCGATTCACTTCATTATAAACTTGTATATAGCGGTTTTTGGTGGGAAAATACAGTTTTGAAAGAAATTCAGCCCAATCTTTCGCATCGTTCTCACTGGGTCTTTTCCAATAACCATTTTCTGAGTCAAATTCCGTGGCAAGCCTCACTATCGGAATCAAGTGATATTTATTTGCCTGATTTAAAAAATTCTGCCATCTCTCTATACTTCTCTCGTTTTTTGTAATTGTTATTACCACATATCCCCAATCACCATTTGTATTTACCAGGGCGTTTGCATCTTCAATTTCTGCTTCAGGAGAAAGAATATTTATGCCGAATTTATTGTTCGGTACGGAAGTAGGATCAGAAGCGGCGAATGCGGAATTAGCAGAAAGTATAAATAATACGAAGAAACTAATGAACAGCTTGAGCATAAAACTTTATTAATCATAACATTATGGATAGACTATTACAAACTATCTATATAAATAATTATCAATTAATCCTGCCGAAGATTTTACAGGAAGAGTTTTTTAGTATTGGACGAAGTTAGTAATTTTTGCTTTATCCTGAAGATTTTTTATAAATTCCTGAGTTTTTTGCTGAAGTTTTTGCTGTTTTATCCGTTCGGTTGATTGCGTTTTAATTTGCTCTTCACTTGTGCCTTCCGGGAATTGGGCTTTATTTGCTTTTATAAACTCGTCAATTTCCTTATCTGATACCTCTACATCTTTTCCTACCATTTTTTGAACAGAAAGCTGTAATTTTATTTCATCATTTAGTTGAACTCTGGTCATTCCCTGAACTGTCAATGCCTGATCTATTGTAGTTCCCTGGGCTTTTAAACTTTCGGTAATTTTATTAATCTCCCCATCGATATCGCTTTGAGAAATTGTTATATTTCTCTTTTTTACTTCCTGGGCAATTATTTTTTTGGTTACCAGACTATCAAGAGTTGCCTTTCCGCCTTGTTTTTCAAGTGTTTTTATAATAGAAAGTCTGCTTATTGGTTCGCCGTTTACCAGGGAAGCAATGAATAGGCCTTTGAAAATAAAAATTAGAGCTAGTAATCCAGCGATAATAATTACTGCACCAAGTACAGTTTTTCTGTTCTTAAGAAGAGAAAATTGATTAATCTTATTAAGTGGATTGAAAACTGTCTGCTCCTTTTTTACCAAAGAAGTTATAGATCCTCTTGTGTTATTTTTTACGTTTTTTTTCTTCGCTGTTTCTGCCATCTGAAGATTATATCACAGAAAAATTAGCGTTTACAACTAGATAAGTTCACTGTGTTTTGAGACGAATTGAGCAGTTGTATTTGACAGGAAAAGTTTTCTTATATCTTTGATAGTGAAAAAATCCAGCAATTGGTTTTCTTCCCGTTTTATTCTATTTACATCGTCATCAGTAAGTCGTGCATGGTAGCAAGATTCTGAAATAAGTTCCACTTCTTTAATTGCAATCCCCGTCTCTGTCTCCACACGTCTTTTCATGGCATTTTCAAAAGATTCTGCTTCTCCTTTGACTCCTCCGATAAAACACCAAGGATGTTTTTCTCTATCTATTGAACTATTACTTTTATTCATAAGAAGCGCTTTGCCTTTGTAGGTAAGGAGAATCAGACCTCTCGTAATTTTACCATCCATAAATATATTATAGTCCTATTTGGAGACAAAATGGTGAGGAGAAAAAAAACAAAAAATTATTACCAATTATTAAAAGCAATATTCGTCTTCATCGTTTCCCATAGATAAATATTTGATGTTTGGGGCAGAATATTGCAGGACAGACTGATACAATAGGACAAACTTATCACTGTCATTATAATCTTACGAAGCTATGCTGTCAAGAAGCGCCTATTTATAAATCCTATAGTTTGACATTTTAGCAAAATTTGGTATAATTTCTCTTATGAATTTAACAGAACTTTCAGAGAGAAGCCAAGTATTAGAGAGTGTTGATAGCCTACTCTCAACGGAAATTCCTACAAATATTGTTAAGTTTGAGCTCCCAGATGTCATGTCAGGCGTGCGGCTAGGTATGCATACTGATACCGTCGGGAACTTATTGAGAGTTTTGATGGATTTTCCAGAATCTCCCGATCTTCGCTTCGAAGCGCGACAACTTAATTCAACACAGAGACGTGAGCTTGATAGAAATATGGTATATAGATTTTATATGAGCGGGAGATTTGTTCGGTCTGGAGAAGATTATGGAATAGTTCTTCCTACGGGCTTCAGTCCAAAAGATGGAGAAGTTAGTAGATGGGCAAACTCATCTTTCAGTCCTAGTACGTTGGCCAGAGAGATCGGTTACAGAATTGCCTATATCGATCTGAGCGGGCGTATACCAGGAAATCCACAAGATCAGCACATACTAATGGGAGAAATTGGCGGATGTAATGAGCTAAATATAGGATCAGATATCGTAGATTCGTCAAGATTATCCGCAATCGCAGAGCAAATAAAACAAAGACTTGCAGAATTGGATATTGAAGCAAGAGCTTCTAATGTGCTTATCCCACCATCGAGTAGCTTCTACATCTTGTCAAACATTTCCAAGGATAAAAGCTTACTAAATAGCTTTATTCTTCAAAAAGATAATTATATTGGTAAGTATCCTATTAATAATATTATAAACCATAACTATAAAATTTATCCCACGGATAGATAAATAAAAAAATAGTATTGCCCAAATTCTGCGATACAGGTGTTTAGCTTGGCTGTGCGTCTCGGTCAAGACCCCTTTTAGTCGTTATAGCCGAATCCGAGCTTTAGGGTTATAGTACAAAAATAACAAGAAAAATAACAAGGTCCGACCTTGTATCCTGTCTTGTATCCTGTTGATTTTCTCCAGTATCTTCGCAGCATTCAGTAGTTTACTCCGCTTGTTCCCTCCATATTCAACCCGTTGCATAACCTCCGATCCGGTATCGTAATAGCCTTATCCATATAATTTACTATGCGTACCAACCAATTAGAAATAACATTCCTGGTCAGAGTTAAGGTTCACTCGTATTGAATATATTATTCTCCAATCCCCCGTTATATTTATACTACGGTATCCTTGGAATTTTCCTGCGAGAGCATGGTTATTCAATAGTTGATTCGCAGGATTTTGAACAAATAAACTAATTCTTTCTTTTACCTTTTCTTGTATTTTTCTTGGTGCTTTTTTATATTGTTTCCTGAAGGTGGTTGAATACTTAATCTATATGCCTATTTACTTATCCAACCACTTAAAAGAGTCTTTTACATTAGAAAAACCTGGAGAGGTATTACCATCTTTATATTCTTTATTTGATTTCGTTAATGCTTCAAGCATATTTATTGAGGGGTCTTCGCCTACGCCAACTGACAATCGTTGTGTTCGGATGAACTGTTTCAGTAATGCCTTCATAACAGCACTCAAAGAAAGTCCCAGTTCTTTTGCCGTTTTTTGAGCCTGGTCTTTAATATCCGCCTCGATCTTTACGTGTATGGATGTTACATTCATATACAAAAAGTATACACAATGTGGCTTAATATGTCAAGCCTCCGATCCGGTGTGGGAATACTCCGAGAATCCTCTGAATTAAAGCGAAGTCAATCGTCCAACTCTAAAGTGGAAATTAATTCTTTTAATATTATCGGTACACCCCTAGAAGAGACTGCCTCATCTTTCAGAGAAATTAAATCTTTCTTATTCAAGGATATATTTGATTTTTTCATAGCTGCTTCAAATCTATGCCCATCAGTTCTAGCTAGGCTTGCTATTCTATTCTTTAGTTCTTGAGTAGTAAGAATGACAAAGCAGTATAAAAGATTCTTTAATTTGATTTCTTTGCTCTTTTTAAGAGCCTCATCATATGCTTTATTTACTCTTCTAGATAAATCTATATCCAATATTTTTGCAGTGTAAATCTGAGCGGAGGTTGAAGCTAGAAAAATATATTCTTCGTTCTCGTAAACAAAAATATCGCCAAAAACCAGAGAACTGCTACTCATATTGACTTAAGCAGCAATTCTATTTCTTCTTTGGTTACCTTACTGTCAGAATCCCTTGCGGCTAATGTGTAAGGAATCGTTTCTAGATATTTTGTGCCTTTATAAGTACTTTCCCTATGTGAATACTCTTCAATTTCGTCTGAAGTGCTATTTCTGAATTTTTTTGATATTTCTTCTAAAATCTCCAATTCAGTCTCCGAGAAAAGTTTTTCATCATCTTTTGTAAATTCACGAACTGGAATAATTTTTTCCATAAGTTTTCTTGCTGTTTTTACCTTTTCAATTTTAATCGTATCTTTCAATACTGAAGAACTAATATCATCAGAGGCCTCATCCACTATATTCTTAATCATTGAAGGAATCTGTCCATGTTGTAGGTGAACATATGTATCAAAAGTGATGGGTTTACCATATTTTTTCAAATGAATAAAATCCAGATAATAAAATAACTTCATCAATTTAACCTTGCCTAACTTGTTGGTGTTATGACTAAAATATAGAATTATTGCTTTTAATTTGTTTATTCCGATACTCACAATGAAAGTATAACAGATTTCGTCAATTGGAAACGGGATCAACTTACACAATTCCGTGTTCGTAACACCTTAGCTCCTCAATACTCTCCACCCAAGGTTGAAAACTATATAAGACTATTGACAACTATATAGAAGTATACTAAACTAGTGCAACCTAAAAAAGAACATGGCAAACAATAGTATAAAAAACTTTTTAACTCCTGCGGAAGTTGCGAAAGACTTACAGCTTAATACGCTTACCGTCTATGGCTACATCAGAAAAAAGACGCTTCTTGCCGTAAAAATAGGAAGAAATTACAGAATTACAAAAGAAGACCTGGATAAATTCATAGAGTCTAATAAAACATACTGAGTCCATCCGAAGCTTTAAGCGAAGGAGGATTAGTCTCTAAGTGAGGAATTCGAATCTATGAAAAAAGTGAAGAAAACTAAAATTACCGGAAAGAGAAATTTTTTAAGTCCGGCAATAAAGATTGTCTGGACAGTTGCCTTTATTGGGCTGGTAGTGCTTGGTGTGCTTTTTGTTCGAAGACAAAGTCCCGCTATTGACAATGCAATTACCCTTGCCACAACCGTAAAGCCTGAAACATTTACAGAATTATATTTTGAAAATCATCTATCTCTTCCAGGCAAAATTATTCTCTACCAAGACTACCCTTTCAAATTCACAATTCATAATCTCGAAAACAAGGACATGAGCTATCCGTATGAAGTTTATATTAATTTAAACGGAGAAAAACAGATTATAGATGAAGCTTCTGTTTTTGTAAAAAGCGGTGCATATAAAACCATTGATGAGGGCTTTACCATCACCTACTTCACGAAAAGAGTAGAAGTAATAGTTAATTTGAAAGACAAAAACCAAAAAATAGATTTCTGGATAGAAGGAATGTAAAAAAATGAAAAAACTCGAAAAAATAACTATATTAATTCCCTGTCATAACGAAGAAAAAGGATTAGGAAGGGTAATTGACGATGTTCCCAGAAGAATGTTAAAAAAACTTGGGTTCAGTGTGGAAGTTATTGTTATTAACAATAGTTCTACGGACAGGACAGCCCTCATAGCGCAAAAAAGAAAGGCAACAGTTATAACGGATAGACAGATTGGTATTGCAATCTATTCCCACATCTCAAAACTTTACCGCACTAGTATTCCGATCCAGGATCGGAAACTTCGGGTTGAATATAACGGGATTATATGAAAAAATTACCTATAAGACAGAAGCAGGAAGGAAGTGAGATGTCCGAAAAAATCGGACAACTAAAGCTTGAGGCTATAGACGGGTATTCCGATACGGGATCGGAGGTTACAGTTACTCCATGGGGGATTCTTCGATTTGACTCAGGGTAAGCTCTGAGGGCTGTTTTTTATAAAGTTTTTGAATGAAATAACTATCTTCTGTAAACTTCATCGTGCATTCCTATTTTCACAAATAACGCAGTGTCCTCATCAAGCAGTATATAAACCATACGTATGCTCATGCTAATTGAGATGCTGCGCAGATTACCCAAACCCCCGGTAAGTTTGTGAGTTCGGAGAGACGGATGCTTCGGGTTTTCTTCAAACAAAGCAATTTGTTTTTCTATGCGATTGGCAAGACTTTTGTTCTTTTCTTGTATTTTTATGATTTCCCTCTGAACGAGTGGGGAGAATTTAGCCTTCATTATGGAGCTGCTTAAAAAAGTCTTTTGCGTCAATAGCTTCATCGAGCTCATCCATTGCTTGCTTTGCTGCTTCTTCGGTTGAGGCAGATGCTCGAAAAACGGGATACTCCTCATTTTCGACATCATTCATTAAGACATGTTTCACATAATGTGTAAGAGGTACGCCGAACTTACTAGCTTTTGATCGTAGCAATTCTCGAAGTTCTTCTGTCAGATTAATTTTAAGCTGAATAGGTGTATTCATATTATTTATACCTCAATTAATACCCATTATATACCCATTTATACCCCCTGTCAACAGTCTTATATAGTTCTCGGAGGATTCCGATACGGGATCGGAGGTTACACCGTAGGGCTTTTCCATATTGACGAAGTGTGCGTTTTAATGTACACTTTTGTTATGACACAGGTAATACCGGTAACTGAGGCGAGAAAGAAACTCCTAAATCTTGTTGATGAAATATACGATTCATATACAAGAATAGATTTGACTAAAAATGGCAGGATTAAAGCTACTTTAGTTTCCCCTGATTACCTAGATTCTCTAGAAGAAACAATTTATTCTTTGAAACATTCCTTAAAAGATATTAGAAAAGCCGAAGCGGCATTCAAAAAAGGAAAATTTGCTACTTTTGAAGAATTAGAAAAAGACTTACGAAAACGCACCAAAAATGCCAGCTAAACACTTAATTGTTGATAAGTCGTTACGGAGACAATTACTGAAAATTCCCCTGCCTATTCATCAAAGAATAATTAAAGCCTTAAATTCAATAAAAGTAAATCCTGTATCAGGCATTAAGCTTCATGGAGAACTTAAAAACTACTACAAATTTAGAGTTGGAGACTATCGCATAGTATATAAATTTAATCCACAGGAGAGTTTAGTACAAATAGTTAAGATTGAACATCGTCAGGGAGTATATAAGTAATCGTTGCCTGAAAGGCAAAAATATAATAATAGATAGATTGGTATTGCAATCTATCCGTATTTTCTATACTATAAATATATGAAAACAATAAAAGCCGCCTCTCTGACATTATTTGTTTTTGGCCTTCTTGGGTGGTTATATATCGCCGCAGTTGCCTTGGTACATCCCGCAACCCTGACTCTTTAATTGACCCACTTTGCTCCATGGCCAAGAGAAGATACTTTCGGAGAAATTTCCTTTGCCGTTTCTTTTGTCTCCTTTTTCATCTGGAATCTGGTAAAAGACAATAAATAGGCTACGCTCTCTCTAGAGGTCCGTTAGAGGACGGGTAAACGAACAGACAGGATAAGTTTGGAGATTGAGAGACGTTCTGAAATATTTCAAGAATATTTATCTTGCCCAATGACAATTTGTGTGTTATAATATTGTCATCATCATGAGAGGGCACGTCTAGGGTAAGTCCGAAGACTAATCCCTCTCTTTTTTTATTTTGTTCTTAAAGTCACCAATGTGAACTATGTATTTTCTAAATTTTCTAAGAAGAGACGAATACTTTTTATTTGGGGCTATTATCTTTCCAAGCTTTCTTTTCGAATCTAGATACTCCACTAGACAATGAAAATCTCCATCCCCACTGACAATAATGGCTTTTGAATAATTCTTATATTGAATCATCGTATGAAGAACAAGCTCTGCGTCAACATTTCCTTTTACTTTAATCTTCTTATTGTAATTACGCGACTGTAAAACGGGTTTAAAAACTAAGATAAATCCCTCACGTTTTAATCTATTATAAAGATCTGAATTATCAGGTATGAATCCAATGAATAAATACGCTTTTTCTACATTATATTTATCTTTTAGGAATACGCGAAATTTTTTAAAATCCAGTTTCCATCCTTGACTTTTTACTCCAAGATTTAAATTCTGACTATCAATGAAAGCATAAACTGTTTCTTTTCCTTTCATAAACTTGTTTTATTTTATAACTATTTCGTGAGAGTTTAAATAACCAGTATTATCTATTTGGCTTGCCTCAGGATAAAACTTTACAATAACCCTGACTCTTTAATTGACCCACTTTGCTCCATGGCCAAGAGAAGATACTTTCGGAGAAATTTCCTTTGCCGTTTCTTTTGTCTCCTTTTTCATCTGGAATCTGGTAAAAGACAATTAATCTAGCTTGCTCGCAATCTGGATTTGAAGCTGAATGCTGAACCTACAGCTTCAGATGTCCGTATTTCCTACGGAAATATAAACTATAACCCTAGCCTCATTATCCGAATTTTAGACGAATCTTTACGGTTCTGGAGTTTGCATAAAATTTGAGGGGTTTGGCAAGCAAAAGTAGGCTAAGCAGGAGGCTTGGTCACATAGGGGTGCCCGTCTTGGCTATTCACTAAAATATTCCTTAAGCATTGTCATTAATGTTGTTCGCCCTTTATTTGATTTAAGGTATTTTTCTCTTCGTTTTGCATCCTTCATATTTCTGTAACTTTCATAATGAATTAACTCAAGAGGGATATATAGTTTTGTTGATTTATTCTCCCCTTTATTGTGCGAGTCAACTCGAGGTTTTAAATTTCCTGAGAAACCTATGTAAATGAAGTCTTTCGACCTATTGTAAAGAACATAAATATAAAAGAATTTCATATCTGCTCAGATACCAGCCGGTATCTGGCTGCGGTCCCATTCTCACTTACTTCTGGCGAAGCAAGGTATCGAATGGTACCTTGCTGCGGGACATGGATTCGGACCAAGATAAACGGATCCAAAGCCAGCGCCTATGGCGTGGTCCCGCCCAATGGCGGTGATCCGTTTTGTGCTGGCTACCATTATTTAACTTGTATCTACGGCTGCGGGACATGGATTCGAACCATGATAAACGGATCCAAAGTCCGTTGTCCTACCATTAGACGATCCCGCAGCCCTAGATACCAATCAGCTTCTTAAATGCTTCACCATGTCGGTATTTTTTTATCTGCTGTTCTCTTTTGAAAGCCTTTCCTTTTGTTTCAAATTTTTCTTCATAGACCAAAGCAAACGGAGCATATGGCCTGGAAGATTTAACTTTACCTTCGTTGTGATATTTTAATCGCATATCTTTATTTGATGTATGTCCTATATAATACCAGTTTTTACTCAAACTCTTTAATATATATGCAATATACATATTCAAATTTCTGTTGTCTCATCGCCTTTGGTCATCGCTTCAAGCGAGATCCCGCCATAGGCGGTGACGAGACCGCGCAGTAGGCGCTGGCTACCATTAGACGACCCGGCAAGGTGTTCTTATGATACCAGAAGGCTAATTCAACTTCAAGAAAATAAAGCGGTGTCTTTACTTTTACACTCTAAGTTTCTTGGTGTATTTGGAGATATATTTTGTATAGTATTTTTCTAAAATTGTCCTTAATTTTTTGTTTCTTATCTTCTTAATTTTTGCTACTAAATCCTCAAAAGTAGTTACCTGAATAAGATTTTCCAATTTTTTTAAATCGCTTATTGAATTTATTTCAATTCTGCCCGACTCCTGAAGAACCCCAATTATTGAGAGCATAAATTGTCTCCAAGCTATCGATGAGGACCATTTACTCCCCTTAAATGGTTTTTTCAAGCCAACCAATGGAACAGTTACTACCTCTTTCTTGCGGAAAAGAGTATTTAGTACGATCTCGCTTCCTCCTGCGCCTTTGGTTCTGGTAAGTTTTGAAATATGAGGGAGTAAAGCTTTCCGCGGGTAAATTCTTTCTCCTGCCAGGAATATTTCATGCCTTGCATATCTGCCTGTTTCATCTAAAGCAGGCACAGCGAGAACCGCTTTGGTTTTGCCCGTTAGAATTGGTTCAAGCATTTTCCTGATATGCTCAGTTGAGAAATTAATTAAATCACTGTCGCAAAATAATAAAAAATCTCCGTTGGCTTCCTTAATCCCCTCAGCCACCGCCGTGCCTTTACCCTTGTTCTTTAAAAAATTTATTAATTTTATTTTCCTGCCGTAGCTTTTTAAAATTTCCAGACTGTTGTCAGACGAGCCATCGTTTATGCAGATGATTTCTTTAAATTGGCTAGAGCCTAAAAGAGTATCGATAACTTTCCCGACTGTTTTCCCTTCATTAAAAACAGGAACAATTGCGGACACTAGCAGCTTATTATGCATATGGCTAGTAATTATCTCACAAATGATAGTATCATACCTACCTCTTCATGTCTTTACTTTATCAGCCATCTTTTATAAGCTAAAGACAGATGTTAGATAATATCAAGGAGCGTTTGCTTATCAATAAGATTAACGAGGAAGAAAATGAGATCAAGACTGCTGTTATTGTTTTTGGAATACTTATTATCGCTTTGTTCTTCGGAATGTTTTATCTTTTTATCACTACAAATAAAGCTCCTATTTACCTCAACCAAACTTCCCAGCAAATTTCCCCAGCAGTTTCTGCCTCCCCCACTCCTTGCATAGACTGCATTACGCCGACTCCTACAATTACGCCGAGTAAAAAATCTTCAATCCCTGTAGTACAGGAGTCAAATGTTAAGGAATACTTCGTACCTTTTGGCTCTGGAAGCGGACAAGCGGTAGATTGGGCGGATGTAGTAGGACTTACCGCAAATGTAGATCTGGGAGGTTATCAAAATATCAAGGAAATTCGTTTTGAAGTCTCCATTAATGTTCCTACAGCCAATCAAATCGTATCTGTCAGGCTTTTTAATAATACCGATAAGCATCCTGTCTGGAATTCCGAGGTAACAATGAGTGGGGGTGCGTCATACTTGGTTTCTTCTCCAATAATTTATGATAATGGTTCTAAGCTTTATCAGGTGCAGCTTAAAACCCAACTAGGTTATCCGGCAAATATCTCCCAATCCCGCCTCCACATTATTTTAAAATAAAATTTAATTTTTTTTGAAAATAAGGCGTTCGAAGTTACTTTTTAGGTTCCAAAGCCTTCCCTACTGTCTTAAGCTCAATATGGGATTTGTAGAAAAAGTACCCTACTGTTCCGAATGTAATTACAGGAGACACATAATGAGGAATGTGAAGCCCAAATCCGTCCAGAAGCATTATTACTCCGAGGAATAATATCGAATACATTGCCCCGTTCTTTATATATTTATATTTTTTAATTCTTTCTATATTTGATACCGTAAGCTTCCGAAGTACGAGCGCGCCTAGACCATTTCCAAGAAGAATTAAAGGCACAGAGAAAGTGAAAGCAAATGCTCCTATTACTCCATCGATGGAGAATGTGGAGTCAAGCGCCTCAAGATATGCAATTTTGCTGACATCAGACATGTTTCCGCCAAGAAGTTTTTTTTCCTGCTCCTCCGCAAAGTTCCTGAATCCGTGGACAATAAAAAATGTCGTAGATCCCACTACCGCAGAGAATGCAAGTATAGGATCTATCTTTAGAGCAAACCAGACGATTACCGCAAGAAGAATAGATACAATTGCAAAAAACCATGCTCCCTGTTTCTGGAAAAATCCCTCACCTCTTAAGCCGAAATTTTTTGGTTCAAGAAAAAGCCAGTTAAAAAACAGGAAGACCAGAAATACTCCTCCGGCCATGAGAAGAAGCGGTGAGGATTTCTCGACGGCCTCAATTACATGAGGATCATTTGAGAAGGCGGCAGTTATTACGCCAAAAGGACCTAAGCTTGGATTGGCGAACCAAACTATTAGAAACGGAAGCGCACCTCGTACCACAAATACTGCGAATAGAAATCCCCAGAGAAGAAACCATCTGCGGGCTTTTTGCGACATCCCCGATAGGACCTCGGCATTGATGATGGCATTATCAACGCTTGTGATTATCTCAAAAAGCGAAAGCCCAAGAACTGTGAATAAAAGAAAAACAATCTCCATAAGATACTATTTTATAATTTATTGGTAGATATTACTAGCGCTTATTGAGTGGAGGAAGCGAGCTTCCTATAACTACTGCCAGAGCAATGATCAAAACATTTTTCAAAATATATTGTCCCTCAAGCGTCGGCACCAGGAATCCGCTCCAGGTAATTTGCGGAAGAAGTATAAGTGGCAGCGCAGTGGTTATCATGTGAGCAAAAAGTGCAATCGTCATTACTCTTGTTAGTTTTGGAAAAAGAAAGCCCACCCCAATTAATATTTCAAAAACCCCGAGAAGTAGTATGAAATCATTGAATCTAATAAATGGCAGGGTTTGGGTCAGCAAATTTTCCACAAGAGGACTTGCCGGGCTAAGACCAAAAAGCTTAAGAGTGCCAAACCAAAAATAAACTATAAAAATTGAAATCCTTGCGAATGGAGTTTTTATTTTGTTTAAGCTATCGATAACAGATTGGTCAATCTTAGATATGTCCATCTATTTAATAATATGAAAACATTAGATAATTGTCAAAGCTGACATGTTATTTTGCCAAATCGGTTGACGTTTGGTAGAATTTCTTAATGAAGAAGCTATTTTTCTTTGTTTTTTCCTTTTTAGCAATTCTTACAGCTTCTTACTTGGGATACAAGTTTTTAATAAGCGAAAACAATTCGATAACGTCTCCGCTTCCTGGGTTTCTTACTTCTTTTTCAAACCGTCAGGTTTCCTCACTTGATATATGGAAGCCGGTTTTTCAAAGCAATGCTGAGTCAAAAATGCCTGATATTACAGCACGATCGGCTCTAATTTATGACTTAACGAGCGATAAAGTTCTTTATGATAAAAACATCAGAAAAAAATTCCCCATAGCTTCTCTGACAAAGATTATGACTGCGGTTGTGGCACTTGAACACCCGAAAAAAAACGATAAATATTTTGTAACAAGGTCGGACCTTGTCGGAGAGGATAGCATGGGATTATCCGAAGGTGAAATTTTGAGCTTAAACGAATTATTATATGGTTTGATCTTACATTCCGGTAATGATGCGGCCGAGACTCTCGCAAGCAATTTTCCAGGCGGTAGGACTGCATTTATAAAAGCAATGAATGACAAAGCAAAAGCGCTTGGGCTTGAAAACACCAATTTTACCAATCCGTCAGGGCTTGAGGGAGACGGTGATCAGTATTCTACAACAGAAGATCTTTTGGTAATTACCCGATATGCGCTTTTCAACTTCCCCACTTTTTCAAAAATCGCAGCAACAGCCGAATACACAATCCCCAAGACCTCAGCCCACAACGAATACTATATGGAGAATGAAACAAATCTTCTTACAACATACCCCGGAGTCAAAGGGGTAAAGACCGGCTATACACCAGAAGCGGGATTTTGTCTGATTACCTATCTTGAATACGGCGACCACAAAATAGTGGGAATTTTACTTGGAAGCGAGAATAGAAGACAGGAAATGAAGGATTTACTTGATTATTCTCTTAAAACTTTAGGCATTGAGCCACCCGAACATGATTGAAATTTGTCGGGGACAGAGGACTCGAACCTCCGACCTCGCGGTCCCAAACCGCGCGCTCTAGCCAACTGAGCTAGTCCCCGATTAATTTGATTTAGTTTTTCGGCATAAGTGATCCAGTGCCAACTTGTCTTGCTTTAGGACAATCATCACAAGCATTTTTCACTTTGTAAATCTTAAAAAGATTGTCAGGACAAATTGCCTTACCATTACTTACCTTAACCAATGGTTCGTAATCACATTTTCTTTCTGGCATGTGCCGCGAGAGAGAGTCGAACTCTCACGTCCTTGCGGACAAAGGCTCTTAAGGCCCTCGTGTATACCATTTCACCACCGCGGCGTCTTCTAATTTTACTCTATGAGGCTATTTAATTCAATGTTTCCAAGCAAAATTATTAGAAGAATTTATTAATCTAAAATTCTTACTTCAGGAAGTGTAGTTGTGGTATGTTCTTTTCTTTTGTCAGTAAATCTATGTAGAGCATCTATTCCTCCTTCGCTTGGAGCGACCTCAAAAATCTTAGGTAATTTTGCAAATTCTTCCTGTATTAAAGGTATTAATTGAGTCAAAACCATTTCGTCTTGCTCCGGAGTTGCAGCTTTTCCTAGCCAATTTTGAGTTTTATTATTTTCATCTACACTGTACAGATTCTCAGTTCCTGAAACAATTGCAAATCCTCCATCGACAAGGGGATATTTTTTGCCAATCTGCATAGGTCCCATCCGATAGTCAGGCGAAACAGGTCTTCTAATTTCAACAATTTTCACCGGAATATCTCTATCTTTTGTATTAACCGTAATTACAGGAGTTTCTTTGCGAAATTCAGGAGAAAAAGAATCAGAGAAGCTAATCTGAATGTTTTGACCATAAGAAATTAACATTCCCAAAAAAGCATGGCTTATAGCTTCTCCATTTCGTGTCTTCTCTTTATTTATTTTCTGATTCTTAGCGATATCATCAAAAATGACATCTAGAACATGAGGGTTTTCCTTAGGTCCTGCCATAAAGTGTTTATATCACTGAAGATTTCATTTGTCAACGAGGGTTGTGAGCGGGATAGGGGAGTCGAACCCCTCTTTTTTGCTTGGAAAGCAAATGTTGAGCCGATCAACTAATCCCGCTAATTAGCAACTAGCAATTAGCCACTAGCGTTTAGTTATTTTACAATATACAAAGAATCTACACAAGTTCAGTAGGACTCAGTCATTCAATGCGGTGAGGATTATTACAAGCATTGAGAGGAATGGGATTGAGATAAGTGCTCCCCATACTCCCAGTAAACTTCCTCCTACAAGAATTGCTATAATTATTACAATTGGGTTGAGCCCCACTGCTGTCTGCATTATTTTCGGGACAAGGATGTTATTTTCAAGTGCCTGGATAATTATGTAGCCTACCGTGACTACGATGGCAAGTGTTGGAGAAATCGTAAGTGCTACTATTATGGCGGGAATTGAGGCAAGAACAGGACCAATTGTGGGTATCACTTCAAGAATTGCGGCTAGAAATGCAAGCGGAAAAGCATAATTAATTCCAAGAACAGACAGAAATATCCATGAAATTATACCAATGGATACAGAAAGGATAAGCTGTCCTCTGACCCAATTTCCCAGAGAGTTCTCTACTTGAGCAAAAGTTTCCCGTGCTTTTTCTCTTTTATTCTCATGAAACATGTTGACCACGAGCTTTTCAAAGCGGTCGTGATAAACAAGTAAATAAAAACTTATTACGATAATTGTGAAGAAGGAAATTATTCCTCCAAAGACCGTGCTTGTGATCGAAACTAAATTATTGCCTATATTCTGGATGGCAGATGAAGAATTGATGCTTGAAGATTCAATTTGGATACCAAGAGTTTCGGCCGCCTTCTCAAAGTAGAAAGGAAAATTTTTGATGAGGTTTTGAATTTGGGATACAAAAAACGGAATTATCGGCACTATCAGAAGAAGAATAATTGCAATTATTACGAGATAAATAACGGAAATTGAAAGCAGGCGCGGCCATTTCCGCCGCTCCAAAAATCCGACCGCAGGATGAATTGCAGCCATGAGAATATAAGAAACGAAGATTATTATAAGGATTTCCTTTATCTGAAATAAAAATAATCCGAGCGCTATCAGAGCAAGAGCTGCTACGAACTGATTGCGGGAAAGATAGTCTGTAATCGTCTTCACTTAATTAGTATAGCAAAAAAAGAGGAAAGCAATAACTATAGTTTAGATTTATGGGTGGAAGACGGGTGCTGCCCCCGCGACCTCCTGCTCCACAAGCAGGCGCTCTACTGCTGAGCTACATCCACCAAATCAATTTATAATTTAGAATTCAAAATTTAAAATTGTATGCGAAACTCTGAATTATAAACTCTGAACTCTAGATTCTTCTTGCGCGCCAGAGAGGAATCGAACCTCCAACCTACTCCTTAGAAGGGAGTTGCTCTGTCCATTGAGCTACTGGCGCAGCGCTATTATTTTACCAAAAACTGAGCTAAAACCAAAATTATTAAAGTTTTCGACTTAAGGCTAAGCGTGCTGATCTCTTGATTTTTAGGTTCAATTTTGGTATAATTTGGGTATGAAAATCTTCTCTTTTATAAACTCCAGACTGATAATAAGAATAAAGCAATTAATTTGGCAGCCAAAAAAGTTTGTGTATGTTGCCATCGGAGACAGTACTGTTGAGGGTATCGGCGCAAGTCATTCCTCAAAGTCAGTCCCTGCGCTTGTTTTTGAGAAAATAAAGGAAGACAAAAAAGAAGCAGTCTTTTATAATTTAGGCAAAGGAGGAGCTAAGGTAAGGGATGTAATCAACTCACAACTTGCCAGAACCATTGAGCTTAAACCCAATCTTATTACTATCTCGGTCGGAGGAAATGATCTTCACAGAAGGACCAAGCTTAAGCATTTTGAGAAAGACTTTCTTCATCTGATCAAAACTCTTAAAGAAAAAACAGACGCAAGAATTATTATTAGTAATATTCCTGATGTTTCCCTGCTCCCTTCCCTGTCGATTTTTGTAAAATACCTAGCCAAATTTATGAGCAGAAGGCTTAATAGAGTTATAAATAAATATGCAAAAGAGTTCAGATGTATTCTTATTGACCTTCATGAGGGAAGTAGGTCTCATAGCAGGAAATATAAAGATTTAATTTCCCCAGACGGTTTTCACCCTTCAGACAGAGGATATTCTTTTTGGGCCAACGCAATCATCGCCTACCTTTAATATCTCTTACGATCCAAGTATTAGAAGCTGCCTGTAGTAATAAGAATATCAAATTCTGCTGATTTACTCGCTTCTTGTAATGTCGGATCAGGAAAATCGTTTTTAATAGTATCCGTTATGTCAGTAAGCATATCTTTTGGAACTAGTTTCTTATACATAATAGTTGTTCTTTGTTCAAAATCACTTATATTTCCTGTTGTGACATTGCTGTAACCGGCTTCCTGTAATAAATTACTTAATTTTCCCGCCTGACCTTCAACACCTGAACCATTGAGAATTTGAATTTTTATAGCCGATTTCTCTATCGTTGGTTTTGCCGCAGGGCTGGGCTGAGAAGTTATAGTAGGAATTGTCACAGCTTTTGGCTTGGTCTGTAAATTTTCTGGCTTTTTAAACCAGGGGTTTGTAATAGTATTCGACCACAACAGCAGATATCCAATCGTTCCCGCCAAGAGCAGAACGCTTAAAGCAAGAAATACATACTGCTTGCGTGTGCTTTTCCTTCCTATCTCTTCTTCAGGCTCTTCTTTTGTGTCAGTATCTTCATCCTCAATTTGAGGATTCTCCCTGCTCTGCAGGAAATTATATCCCCGAAGCTTTTTTTTTGCTCCTGCAATCTTTTTCGCATCCTGTGGGGTAAGCTCATGGTCATTTATTCTAAAATCAAAAACAGAAACAGGAGCTATAGAGAAAATTTCAATATCATTCATTTTGAGTATCTCTTCTACACATTCATAAAGCTTCCTGTTTGCTGCGAGTATTTGAATTTTATTTTTGTTGTGTAGTGAAATTGTAGCTATATTACTTCTGACCAGAGGAAGGGATGCTGTAAATTTTGAAGTTTCATCTTCTTCATTTTTATTATTGATATTGATATCGCTGACATAAACAAGCTCTTTGGATAAAAGTATAATACCTTTTCCTTTTTTCAGGCTTAATCCTTCCAGAAACTTTTGAAGTTCCTCTTTGAATTTTTTTTCATTAACTATTTCAGCATGCCGGACTAATTCAGGGGGAAAGGGAAGATGGTGCTGATTATGGGTGTTTGTTTCAAAAACTTCTAAATAGGTACTGGCTAAGAAACAAACTAGAGGTTTCCTGAAGAAAACCATACTTAACGCGACACAGAGATGTTCGTTGTGCCTTGTGTCCCGCAGGCCTTGATAGTAACAATGTTGTTTGCATCAACAGTAACTGTATAACCGGTCTTTGCAGCTGTATATGTTGTTCCGCCCAGTATATCGACCGGCATATTCTTTACATATTTTGCCAATGATCCTGTAGTACACGCCCCGCTCACCGGTACGCATAAATCAACGCAAGCTGCAGCTACAGATGTGCATCCTCCTGTCGAAATAGCACAACCTGATACTCCTGTACCCAATTGTGTCTCTGCCATGCTCGTTGAAAGTCCTGTGGGCAAAGTTCCGTTAGTGTCTACAATAGATGCATGAATCGCAGTCAGAATAGTATCTGCGTCCGCAGTTCTTCTTGCATCATTTGCGGCCTTAACTCTTTTAGCAGGATCTAATGCTACAAATACAGTAATTGCCAGCGCAGCAATAATTGTGATTACTATAAGAAGTTCAATAAGGGTGAAGCCTTTTTCGGAAGAAAATTTATTGAGCAGTTTTTTCATCTATGTATTAATCAAAACAAATATAGAATCTATTGTCAAGAGGTATTTAGAGTTCTTTCCAGCTCGTTAAAGTAATTCCTGTTGTATTTCTTACAAATACTACTCTCACGGATCGATTATAGGTTGTGGCATTTGTTGAAACCGTGATGTTCCAATTGGGATTACCGGAATTAACAACGATAGTGAGGTAACTCTATAACCCCCGGTGTTAGATAGCTTCCAACATAAGGATTTTATTCAATAATAAGATGTTTAATCAGACCAAGTTTCCTTTGGTATTGGGCTTGATCAAACACAAACTGACGGTATTTATCAGCTCCTCCAATGAGCCCTAAAATCATATCTTTACTGATGAAGCTTAAATTATTTGTAACTTCTCCTAGATATTCAGACAAAGACGACCATTTGTAAGTATGTAAATTATTGGCATCTACTAAATATCCTGTTGAAGGATTTAAATGTATGTATCTTGAAACATGAAGCAGTTGCTCATCAGTCTCTATTCTTACTGACTTAAATATAGACTGAAACAGGGGTCCTGCTCTGCGGGTTTTAATATTGAAGTATTTTGCATAGCCGTTTTGCAGGTTTGCCATAAAGCTGCTGATACCACTTTTAGTTAATTGTTTTAGTAAAAAGTGGAAATGATTGTTCATTAAACAATAGGCTAATATCTCTGCTTGAGTTTCATCTTTTTCTTTCAAATCTGATAAAATTTTTTTCCTTTTCTCCTCCAGCTTTTTCTTTAAATGAGAAAAACTGAAAGGCGTATTAATAAAACGATAATAATCAACTAATTCTAAAAACCTGGAATAGTCTTTTACCGAAGCAAAAATAGGTAGTCCGGCTACCCCTCTATTGAAAACATGATATATCTGATCTTGTACCAGAAGCGTTTTTCTATAAGGCATAATTTTTATAGTACCATATTTTTTAAAATTAATCCTTAGGTTGGAACTCATTCAACCCCCGGTGTTGAAGGAGTGTTGAAGGAGATCGGTGCAACCCCAGGTGTTGAAGGAGATCGGTGTTGGAAGAGATTGAAAGAGATGTTTAATTAAGGTACTGTTCTGATAGTGCTACATCCTTTAATATTAAATCCATCAGTAGTTTTGCCCGAGAGGCAAACCATAGTGTCACCATTGCTTATACCTGTCTGGTTTGTGGAAAAGTAAAAAACACGATCAAGTTTTTTATCGCCATTTACATCCTTTGTCTGGATATTTTTATTTGCACTTGCATTGCTTGGACCAAGTTTTACTGATAGAGAGTCTACCGTCATAGCATCAAATGTGTCGGTTGATAGAATCGCTGCACGAATAACTCCATTACTTTTCGGATTAATAATATCTGAGTTTCCATTTGGCTTAACATCTATAGGAACCTGCTGAGAGATTGCTGTTTCGTTAGGAATCGGACTATACTCAAATAAATAGTGTACAGGCAAGGTAGAAGATTGCTGCCCTTCAAAAAGTTTAAAGCCTACATTTGCATCCTGGTCTGATCCATAGATTGCAAAGCTGTATGGCTGATTTGAAGATCCGATTACCTCGATTTGATATTGGCCAACTTGCGGAGTCTGTACAATAGCCCAATGCACTCCTGCATTAGGTGGAGGCGCAGGGCGTTGGCCTGTATCATCTGCAAGCGCTTCATCAAAAAAATAACTTGAGTTTGGAATATTACTAACAACAATTGATGAATTTGGCTCAAAACCTGTCTTATTTCCATCAGGATCAGTAATAATTACTTGGGCTGGTGCTAATACCGCAACCTCAATGCTGCTAAAATCACTATTTGTTTTCTTGTATCGTCTGATACCCTGAACTGCAGTATTATTGTAGGCAGGATCACTAAGTAGGGTTCTGCTGTAAAGCGGGTCGTTAATGGTAAATGTGTCGCCTGAAATTCCAGTTGCTACAACCCAATGATTAGGTACTCCAAGAATCACTGGCTCACTGTCATTAATATCTTGCGTTACGATTGACACATCGTAGCTTCCGCCACCATCGTATATTATTTTTTGTGTACCATAATTTTTGTGTGCTTCAGCTGAATAGTTATTAACTGCTGTCCAGCGAACATCCCCAAACGAATATCCCAAACTTACACAACCGTTTATTCCGCATTGTGTGTTCTGATTAAAATAGTCGTTGACAGCTGACGGCGTGGTAACTGTACCCTCAACGGGATTTACTATATTGTAGTATCTTAATACCATTGCAATCGATGTCGCAGCGCACCCGCAACTTGCAATTGTTGTACCACACCATAGAGACTGACTATTTCCATGATCATACTCATCCCCTTCCCAAACAGGATCATTATCGTTAAAAGGAAATATTCCTTGCTTCAACAAGGGTACATTGAGAAAGAAACTTGGTGGTGGAGTAGGCAAGTTAGTAAGATTAACTCTTCCGATTTTGTTCGCTTCGTATTCCGTAAACCAAATATTACCATCAGGACCAGCCGTGATACCTTGAGGACTGCTATTGTTGGTTGGTATTAGGAACTCTGTGATCTCACCATCGGGAGTAATCCGTCCAATCTTAGTCCAACTATCAACATACCATAAGTTACCATCAGGACCTAATGTAATATCGCTGGGATAGCTCTGATCAGTAGTAACAATTGGAAACTCAGTAATAACTCCATCTGGAGTTATTCGTCCAATTACTCTATTATAGCCTCTCGTATACCAGATATTGCCATCAGGACCCGCCGTGATGCCAGTAGCATGACTAATAGCAAGACTAGGATTTGGAATTGGGAACTCAGTAATACTACCTTCAGGGGTAATTCGTCCTATTACAGCATTACTCATTTCAGTGAACCAGAGATTTCCGTCTGGTCCTGCTGTTATGCTAGTAGGAAAACTACTTACATTAGGAAGTGTAAACTCTGTAAAAACACCATTTGGTGTAATTCGTCCAATCCTGTTCCCAGTAAACTCTGTAAACCAAAGGTTTCCATCTGGTCCAGATATAATATCTCGTGGACCGTTTGTAACACCCCATTGGTTAGTATTGCTGGAAGGAATTGGGAATTCAGTAATTGTACCACTAGGGGTTATCCGACCGATCTTGTTTGCGCTATTTTCTGTAAACCAAATATTACCGTCAGGGCCAGCCGTGATACCCTCAGGACTACTTAGGCTAGTGGGGATTAGAAATATTGTAATCACTCCACCGGGAGTAATCCTCCCAATCTTATTCGCATAATACTCTGTAAACCAAATATTACCGTCAGGGCCAGCCGTGATACCATAAGGAGTGTTGCCATTAACAATTGGGAACTCGGTAATTGTCAAGATATCCTGTGCATCTGCACGAGCAAAGAAGCCGAAGAATGAAGCTACTATGATAGTCGTTATAGTTACTAAAGCAGCTAATATTAAGGTGAATTTTAACTTAAAAAATTCTTTCATTGACTAAGCTTACTAGAAAATATTCTTGGTGTAAATAAGTTGAGGTATTATTTAGATTTCTTTCCAACTATTTAATGTGATCTGTGACGGGTTACGAGTAAATTGTACCCGAATTTTACGATTATATGCATCAGTTGCCGGTGGCGATACAGTCAAGTCCCAATTAGTCGGGCCACTGCCACCGGAATTATACGTAATTGTGCAAGTTTCCCCATTGTGCATTATAGCTGTCCCGTTATATGAGGGATTTGATCTGATTTTGAGCATTACATCTTCCACACATCCTTCTACAAAAGTGAGGGTATCTTCGCCTTTTGAAAGAGCAAGAGATACTTGTCCTTCTCCTATTCCCAGATGAGCTACAGTCACTATAATTCCCAGAAGTACGGCAGTTAGAATTAGAATAATTGATATCGCAACATATCCCCTCTCGGAGGAATTTCCAATTTTCCCTTCGGTCTTGCTCGGGGCGGGCAATTTCCAATTTCCAATCAATTCCCAAATTATTAAATTTTGAATTTTGAATTGCAATTTTGAATTTTGCATTTTGAATTTTAAATTAATATTAGTTACTTCTTACTTCCGCACTGCCTTCAACTACAATCGAATCCTGATATTCTTGTCTTGCCGCTGCAAAAGAAGCTGCGATATTTATAGTAAACTGGATATGTTTTGTTTTAGCGTCACCTGAGGTGTAGTCTGTAAAAGTTAAACAGCTCACGCTTGTGTTATCTGAATTTAAATTAACAGGAGTCCCTAATGCACCATATCTAATCCTGATTTTTCCACCGGAGATATCAATGACTGTTATTGCGTTATTGGTTGTATTTAACTCAATGCTATTAACGCTACACGAGGTATTAGTGATACTAGTTATAGAATTAGCATTTCTTATCTCATATTTTATTCTCTCACTGATGTATCGGGCATTGGTATTTACCTCCTGCCCAACTGCGCTTTTTACGCCTGTTTGAATAGCACTCCATGCAAACGGCACAATCGCAGATAAAATAGTTGTCAAAATAGAAATATATAGAATCAACTCTATAAGAGTAAAACCTTTATGAGAATTTGAAGCTCGAAATTTAAAATTTGAAATTTTTATCATGGTGTTGCGAAATCAATCCTAAAGAATACAGGGTCTGCAGTGGTTGGACCGGCCCATAGCTGGTTACTCGCACTCCAAGTAACACTCCCTCCGGTTAAGTGACGCTCATTGATATCTCTGTTACTCCCAGCTGAACAAGAACATTGATAAATTCCGGAAAAAACAGCTCCAGACGCTTCATCTGCTCGTAATCTTACAAACGAGGTATCATCGCTGCCACTTGCAACTGTTATTGATCCCCAGGCAGTACCTGACCACTGTTGCTGGCTCCTGGTAGCACCATCCCCCCATACCAGCCATGCCTTGCCCAAATTTGCTGAATAGGTTTCCCATACAATATCAAAATTTCTTGAGGCAATATTTTCCGTTGATGCATCGTGTTCCAGATGCTGAGCCGCCGCATCCCAAGCACTACCAGACCATTTGCGCGTATTTAAGTCTGCATTTGCATCCTGGACACCAAGCATTATCTCATTGGAGCTTGGCCGCGCAGCTAATTGAATCCACTCGGCCAGGCCATTCTCGTCAGTGATGGTAAGCGGTGTGGGACCAGTTAACGTAGTGCCATTCCATGTACGATAACTCTGAACATCCGTTGTCGCATCGCCCCACATAAACATTGCCTCGCCCGACGTTTGCTCGTATTCAACATCAATGGTTTTTTTAGTGGCAGTCGCCGCTGAATTATCCCAAACGGCAGCTGTGCCCATATTGCTCCAAATGCTACCAGTCCAAACCATACCATAAACATCAGAATTTGCATCAAGCATAATCATGGCTATTTCATTACTTGAACTGCCTGGATTTTGTCTTAACTCAATCCAGTTAATTGCCCCCGTTGTTGGCGGCGTAGTGATTGTCGTTGGAGATGACAATAAACTGCCATCCCAAATCCTATAAGCAAAATCAGCAGAACCAGAAGTAGGAGTATAAACGATAATCGCCTCGTCGCTACTTTTCTCATATGATATGTCAAAACTGCGAACTGTCGTTGGACCGGTACCAACTTGCGTTGCGCTTCCCCAGCTTGTGCCATTCCATACTTGGACATAAATTGCGCCAGTAGAAGTCTGCGTGCCTAGAATCGCCTCGTTGCGAGTCCTCGAACTTTTAAGAACTACGTAATTGATGCTTCCGACAACTGCCGTAGCCGACCCTTCAGCGCTCCAAGTAGAATCATTCCATGTACGATAAAAAGGTGTAGTAGTGGTTTTGGAATAAGCCATCATAATTGGTCCACCAGTAACTATTGGTTTTTTCCAGTCTGAAAGATAACTGATAAGCTGCACGGAATTTACCCTTGTGGGAGTAAAATTCCAGGAAACTGTGGAGGTAATTTTTTTTGTATCCGTATCAGGAGTTCCTCCGCTTGCCACAATGTTTCCGGCTGGCGGAACAGCATCTCTATTCACAGATTCTACTTTAATCGTCCGCGTGTATTTATTGCTTGGGCCGAATTGATTGTTTGCTCCGGAAAAAGCCCAAACATTGCTTACCCGTGCAATACCAGTTCCTGCACTGTTTACCAAAGCACTAAAATTCTGATTTTTAATTGACCGAACAGCTTCCATCCCTTCTGAAGCATATTGACTGGCAACTGTCTTTTCTTTTCCGAGGCGGTTTGAATCAAGTCCCTGAAGAATTACCGTGATAGAGCCTGTTGCCATGATCATAAAAAGCGCTGCGGCAAGAATGACCTCGATAACTGAAAAGCCCGCCTGTCTCTGACAAGAATTTTCAATTTTCAATTTTAAATTTTCAATTATCTTCATCTGCTTACAACTCCTTGTGAATTTACAGTAACTTGCCTTGAGGAATCATTGCCAGCAATCGTGTATGTTCCGGTAGTACTCGGTAGGCCTGTGGTTTTCGTAAAAACAATCTCAGAGAAACCGGAAATTGAGATAGTTGCGTTTTCAGTAAATTTTTCGTCAAATGCTGAATTTCCTTGCAAAAAAAGCGTAATCGTATTTGATCCAAATCTAACTCCCCAATTTCCGTTTTGTTTTCCCATCATCGCATACATTTGTGCTTTCCGAAGCTGTCCTAGAAGACGGTCCTGGGTATTTGCAACTGCGTTTTGGGTAAGAAAACGGGAGAAAAAAACAACTGAAAAAGAACCTACGGTAAGCATAATAGATATAACAAGAAGGAGTTCGATAAGTGTGAATCCATGTGCTTTTTTCTCTTGCATAGCATATATCCTTACTATTTCACACTTCCTGTGAATTGGTAGATAGGTCCGATAATCGAAATTGCAATAAAAGCAACGATAAGACCCACTATGATAAGGATAACCGGTTCAAGAATTGTAGAGAGGTTTTTAGACGTTTCATCAACTTCATCCTCGAAGTAATCACCAAGATAGGTAAGCGTTTCGCCAAGTTTTCCCGTTTTGTCCCCCACCCCTATCATTCTTACGGCAATTAAAGGCATAAATTTTTTATTGGAATTTGTCAATATTTCTTCAATTGATTTTCCTTTTTTAACACCATTTTTAATTTCGGAAAGATAGTTTTTGTACACACAATTTGATGTTGTCTCAAGCTGTGCATCTAAAGCAGTTGATATATGTACTCCAACTCCAAGCATTGTTCCGATATTTCTAAACATTGAAGCCAGTTCTATATTTTGCATAAATATTCCCAGGACCGGAAGGGAAAGAAGGAAAGTATGCCAGTGTGGTTTGATGATCTTTGTAGTTATTGCCCAGCGTATCAATACAGAAAGCAATATCAGTGCGCCGAGTAAAAAAATACCAAAGTCTCTCATGATTGTTGCAAATAGCAAAAGTATTTTTGTTGTTACCGGCAGTTCAATGTCAAGAGATGCGAAAAGATCAATTAGCTGAGGCAATACGAAAATACTCAGCCCAAGTCCGGCAGCAAGAGCAGAACCAAGTACTATTGAAGGATATAGTAATGCACCCCGAACTTTACCGGAAAAGTCGTGCTGCTTTTTTAAATGAACTGCAAGATAGTCAAGGTTTTTCTCAAGACTCCCCGACTCTTCCGCAACCCGAATAAGGCTTACATAGAATGCATCAAAGACATGCGGATATTGCGACAGCGCCTTGTGTAAAGGCTGACCATTAGCAATTTCTTCGTGAACCCTTTGAAGTAATTTTCTAAATTTGGAGTGTGACGTCTGCTTTTTTAAAATTAAAATAGATTCAGGGAGTGCGATACCGCTTTTTAACATAAGGGACACGTGCTTTGTAAAAGCTAATGTATCTAATAAGCTTATTTTTTCAAATAATGATATGTCTGATGAAAATGTTGGTAGTTTCATTCTCTTGTTGCCCGAAGGACCTCTTCAATGGTAGTTATTCCCTGCTGTACCTTAGAAAGACCATCGTCCATCATTGTAGTCATTCCTTCTGATACAGCCTGCTGTATAATTTTTTGAGAGTCATTTTTTGCAACAACAAGATCTTTAATTTTCTCAGACATTAGAAGAATCTCAAAAATACCGACTCTTCCGGAGTATCCTGAATTTCTGCAAACCGGACACCCTTTTCCTATATATATTCTTGCCTCTTTTACATCCTTAAAATATTTTTGTAGTAATTTTTTATTAAAATGTTTTTCAAGGTCGGAAATTTTTTCAGATTGGGATACTTTACATTTATCACAAATTCTCCTTACCAATCTCTGACCAATTACTATATTTACAGTTGATGCCACAAGAAATGGTTCGATATTCATATCCAAAAATCTGGGGAGTGCAGTAGCAGCATCGTTTGTATGAAGGGTAGACAAAACAAGATGTCCTGTCATTGCTGAGTTTACTGCAATATCTGCTGTTTCATTATCTCTTATCTCTCCTACGTAAATAATATTGGGATCCTGACGCAAGATAGAGCGGAGTCCTTCTGCAAATGTAAGATTTGTTTTTGGATTAACCTGTATTTGGTTTAATCCTTTTATCTCATACTCAATGGGATCTTCAATTGTTGCTATATTGCGCTCTTTTGTATTTAAGATTTTAAGAATCGTGTACATAGATGTCGTTTTTCCTGAACCCGTGGGGCCGGTTGACAGGATCATGCCGTATGGCTTACTGCTTGCGTCCAAAACTTTTTTTAAGTCTAAGGAGCTCATGCCGAGATCAGATAAGCCAAATTGCCTGTAGCGTGCGGAGAGAAGTCTCATGACACATTTTTCTCCATGCAGAATCGGGACAATTGAAATTCTGATATCTAAATCTTCATTTTCCACTCTTGTTTGAATCTTTCCATCTTGAGCGCTTAGGTGTTCATCAGTACGGAGTTTGGAAAGAAATTTTATGCGGGCTACTACCTGTTGGTCAATTTCCGGAGTAAAATGCAAGACTTCCTGCATGATACCATCTATTCGAAATCTTACAGTTGAGCCTTCTTTCTCAGGTTCAATATGAATGTCAGAGGCTCCATTGTCATAAGCATACTCTATTAGAATATCGACTATCCGCTCAATTGGGGCCTCTGATATTCCGTTTTTTCCGATAGTTTTTACCTGTTCCTTGAGCATGTCATCATATGAGCTTTGAAGATTTTGTTTATAAATCTTTAATGCCTTTTCAAAGTCGCGCTGAGTTGCATAGAAAACAGATGGTTTTTTTTGTGCCTTTTGTTCAATAAATTGCGTAACTTGTGCGCTTAAAGTTGGGTCCACTATTGCGATCTTAAGCTCTTTATCATTTTCTTCAAAAGCGATAACTTTATGAGTACGGGAATATTCCTCTGGAATTAAATAAACTAAATCTGAAGGAATTTTTACAGCTGAGAGTTCGATGAAAGGAAAATGTAATAATTCTGCTACAGTTTTACCTAAATCTGCGTCTGAAATTAAGTCATTGGTAATCAGAAGTTCCGCAAGAGAAATATTATTTTTTTTACTTTCCTCAAAGGCGTCTGTCAGTTTTTTTTCATCAATTACTCCTAATTCCTTTAATATGTTAAAAAGGTTTTGGGGAAAATTCTCCATGAGATCGGTATCTGTTTTTGGTTTTACTTCATCATGATCTTGAGAAATCGAACTTACCTGCGGTTGAATAGGTAAAGGTTTTTTAAAAATAGCATCGATCTTATTTTGAGTTTCTGTATCTGAAGTATCTAAGGCTTTTTTTTCAGAAACAGGTAGTTTTTCCAATATCGGTTTTTGCTCGTTTTGAGTCAGCGATACTTTTTTAGCTATAATTTTCTTTTTTCCTATTGTTGCTTTTGTCACATCTATACTTAAGTTTGCTAAATTAAACTGAATTTGTCAATTCTAGTCGTTAATAGCCGAGGTAATACCTATGAGGCATTATTACTTGAGGGTATTGTTGATCTTTGCGAGAACATCATTGATATGCATATCGCTTTTAACGAAATAATCGGTAGCCCCAAGTTTCATACTTTTATCAATATCTTCTTTCTGTCCTAGGTTTGATGCAACGATTACAGGTATATTTTTCCATTCATTGTTTTTTTTTAGTTCTTCAAGTACAGAAAAGCCGTCTTTTACAGGCATTATAAGATCAAGGAGGATAACATCCGGAGTAAATGATTCCAGAATGTCTAATGCTTCCTGGCCATCGGAAGCCATCTTGATTTCGAAACCTGCCTTACTGAGTTTGACTCTGTATGCACTAGCTAGGAATTTGTCATCCTCTGCAATAAGAATTTTTGCCATATTATTTATGTCTTTGAATTTTCCTCTGCGATAAAATGTTTTATTATTGGTATTAACTCATCCAAGCGATAGGATGCTTTCAGAAGATATTTTCTTACACCAAGAGCCAGCATATTCTTAACCTTTTCTTCACTTGCCGAATTACTCACAACTATTACCGGAATTTTTGTAAATCTTTCTTTTTGCTTAAGATGATGCATGAAGGCTATTCCGTCCATATCTTTTAGTTGAAAATCAAGCCAGATTGCATCCGGAAGAATTGCTGAAGTTTCTAGATAGTCAATAGCTTGAGTTCCGCTGCTGCATGAAATTGTGGAAATGCCCCCTAGTGATAATTTTTTGGATATAGCTTCAAGCAGTAATATCTCATCCTCAACTATCATGATTGTTTGCTTTTGTTCATTCATACATTATAATTTACAATTATATTATACACATATTAACTGTTTAGAGAAACTTCACCAATTCTTGCCTGCATCCCGCTGACAGGTATGGAGAAGAAGAACGACGTTCCCTTATTTACTTCAGATTTAAACCAAATCTTTCCTCCCGATGACTCAATTATCGCTTTTATTAAATAAAGACCCAAACCATTACCATCTGTTTCAATTTTTATAATATTTTCTCCGCGATAGAATTTCTGAAATACCTTATTGTAATCTTTTTCCAAAATACCATATCCGGTATCACTTACCTGAGAGATTAGTTCATTATCTTTTTTAGATACAAATATGGATATTTCTCCGCCATCAGGTGTATATTTTGATGCATTCGTCAGTAAATTAACGTAAACCTCCCGGATTAATAGAGGGTCTATATTTAGCTGAGGAAGTTCTGAATGGATGCTGAAAATTATATGTTGTTTTTTACGGTCACTTTTTACTTTTATCTCATTTATCACTTCCAATATAAGTTTATTAATATCTGTAGGTTTTGGATCAATAATTATTCTTCCTGACTCAATACGTGAAATATTAAGAAGAGAGTTAACTAAGCCAATCATTCTCTCATTTGAGAAGAAAATATTCTCAACGTACTCCTTCTGTTCAGGATTTAGCTGTCCCGCATCCCCATTTATAAGCATCTCACTAAACCATTTCGAAGCAGACAAAGGCGTACGGAGCTGATGTGAAGCAAGTGAAATAAATTCCGATTTCATCCTGTCAACCTCAATTTCACGGCCAATATTTCTGAAAACCTCAACAGCTCCGATAATCTGATTGGCGAAAACGATTGGCGTAGCCGTAACAGCGACGAAGACTTTTGTTGATCCCTTCTGCAGATATATACTATGCGCAAACACCTTTTTGCCTGTGAGTAATGCTTTATACATATCTCTATCTTTCCGATGAATTAATTTTCCATTTTCATCAATTGCCGGAACTATTTCAAACCAGAATTTTCCTACTACTTCAGAACTCGTCCAATGAGTCATTTGTTCTGCTGCTTGATTAAAAATCAAAATCTTTCCTTCCGGATTAGTTACGACAACTCCTTCCCCAATACTTGTTAAAGTTGCTGCGGCTTCGGCCCTATTCATAAATGCTTTTCTTTCCAAATCCTCGCCTTTTTGGCGTATAATTTCCAGCTCTTCTGATTTTCGGACCAATGCGTTGGCAGTTTCTTGAAATTTTTCTTCCCAACCTGCATATGACTCTTTAGGTTCATAAGTACTGTTTGACAAAAGTAAAATTGCTACAGCCGTGTTTAAGATAACAGATACAACAAGACCTATCACAAAATATGTTATCGCCAAGTTAAGCGAGTTAAGTGATAGGTATAAATAAATACTAAGTAAGGCAATTGCCGAAAACGAAAGTCCCATAATAAGTAAGAGTTTATATTTTGTCCTCACTGATGGTTTCTTAGCAGGGGAAAGTGAATTAATAGTGCTTTCTGGCGTCGCTAGTATTTGACCGTTTGAGTGAGGAAGAGGCTGTAAATTTTGGTAATCCATTACTAAAGTATTTCACAAGGTGAAATTTCAGTCAAGAAAAATACTTAATTTAAATTTTCCTTCTCTATGACTTTCCATGGCTCAAGATAGCTTCCTTCATATCCTAATGCCCAAATAGCAATACCTCCCATTTTGTTTTCGTTAGCAAATCTTATTTTTTCAGCAATTGATCTATCGTCTTCATAATAAACTTGCTTAATCGCTCCATATTCCCTGTAGGTTAGCCATGGAGATTTGGAAATATCGTCCCATGATTTTACAGCATCACTTCTTTTGCTCAATAATTCCCTAACTCTCCTATAGGTAGCTAAAGCGCCGCTGCCCTCCACAGTTGGACTTTTTTGTTTTGTGGTAATGGTCTGCCATTCATAGCCGTAAAACGGTATTGCCAGAATTAGTTTTTTGATTGGTACGCGCCCGGAGAGAGACTCAACCGATTCTGAAATACTATGTTCATTTGACAAGCTATTAATGGGCGCAGTCGGGCCTGCTTTCGCTGAGCCTTGCTGACGGTAATCGTATGCCATAAGAATTACCTGATCAACAGATTTCGAAATTTCTGTCATGTTATATGCTTTGTCTTTTATGACAACTGTTGAGTTAACGTCAATAGAAATGATTAGTTCAGGAGTTTCTTCTCTTAATTTGGAAGAAAGTGTTTCCAGAAATTTAGAAAGATATTTAGATGTAGGAAAGTCAGTGTCTGTAAAATATTCAAAATCAATATTTATCCCATCCAAATCGTACTGTGTAATTAATACTCCTAATTCATCTGCCAGTCTATTTGTAGCCGATTTGTTGCTTATGACATTGTCAATCGTTTCATTGTCGAATGACTTGATAGATAACAGAATTTTTGTACCGCTTCTAGATGCATCGTTTCTAATTTCCTTGAAATAGTCGGAGTTGAAGTAAGTCCACTCTAAAACAGGGAGCTTATCCTCGTTATATCTAATAATGCTTCCATCACTATTTATACTTAGGCCAAAGTAAATAATTTGCGATAGCTTCTCCGGATAAACCTTGGACTTATTTGCAACAGACCAAGAGGGCAAAAATCCAATCGCTTCCTTCTTAATAGCAGCATTCTTGGAAATTGAAGAAGTGAGTTTAGGAGAAATTTCAGGAACTCTGTTTGCCAATTTTGAATTCTCGTTATTATAAGTTTCCGATATTGAGAAATAAACAAAAAAAATAGCTAAAGCAAGAATCAATCCAATCAGTAGTCCTGTTTTTACCCTAATTTTGCTGATAAAGTTTTCAGGGGGAACAACATTTATGAGCGGAGTGTTTGCTTCTGTATCTTCTTTTGTTTCCATAGAACTAATATTAGTCTAGCATAGACACCGTGACTCGGTAGTTGAATTATTGACATTTGTTAATCTCAGTGTTAGTCTACTTATTAGAGACAAATATGGCTAAGATTTTGATTGTTGAAGACGAAAAGGATCTTCTCGAAGTATATAAAGACACTCTAGAAGCAAATGGGCATGAAATTGATACGGCTGATGATGGAGAAGTTGCATTTGACAAAATAAAACAAGGAGGATATGATCTTGTACTTTTAGATATAATTCTTCCAAAATTAAACGGGCTTTTAATTATGCAAAAGATAAGGGCTCTTCCTGTTCCTGCCAACCCCAATAAAGCTGTAGTTTTTCTGACAAATCTTGACAGAAATGAAGAAATAAATCAGGGTATTAAGCTAGCGGACGGATATTTGATAAAAAGCAAAATTACTCCAGATGATTTGATTCGGGAGGTAAACTTTTATTTGTCTTCTGGCCAGGGGAATCTGTCGCAACCGTCCCAGTAATCAGCTCAAGATCGCTACTGTCAAGCGGTAGGGTGAATGAGAAAGTTGAACCCTTCCCTTCTCCTTCTGACTGCGCCCAAATTTTGCCTCCATGAAGCTCTATTAGAGATTTTGATAGATAAAGACCAAGCCCAGTTCCCTGCCCTTTGTCTTTTGTAAGTCTATTATTACCTACCATGCTAAATTTAATAAACAATTTTGCCATATCGGCACTACTTATGCCTCGTCCGGTATCACTCACTTTTATAAGCGCAAAATCCTTTTCATTCTGAGTCAATTCAATCTTTACCATGCCTCCTTTTGGAGTGAATTTGAATGAGTTACCGATAAGATTTATTAATACTTGCTTAATTCTATTAATGTCTGCGTTTGAGATTAAAGGAGAAGTCGGTTGGGTATATACAAGCTTAATATCCATTTCCGAAGCTCTAGTTTGCATTTCCGTAACTACTTCATATACAAGCTTACCAATATCTGCCGGGACAGGTTCAATAGTGAGCTTGCCGGACTCGATTCTTGAGACATTGAGCATATCATTTACTAAATTAATTAGTCTTTCCGTTGAAGATAAAGTCCTTTCCAGATATGTTTTTTGCTTGTTGGTAAGTTCTCCTGCGGATTTATTTAAAAGCATGAAAACGTAAGATTTTATAACAGTCATTGGAGTTCGAAGTTCATGAGATGCCAAAGAGACAAACTCATCCTTAAGCTTATCGACCTCTTTAAGCCGTTCGTTGGCATTCTCCAGCTGCTTTTTTGTATCCGCAAGCTCAAGATTTTTTTTATACATCTCTTCGTTAACGTGAGCCAGCTCATCTTGTATTTGTGGATTGGCAGTTGTTTTATTCTGAGATTGTGAAGTTGTGTCCGAAGAATCCATTATTAATATAATAGACTATTTTTCTAGAGGATTAAAGAGGGCATGTCTCCTGCGGGGACCTTTTTTACAAACTCTTTGGCTGCATCTTTACAGACTTCAACTGAGGCTTGTCCAAACAAATGCTGATATTGTTCAACAAGCTTCTGAAGTATTTCTTTTTTATTTCCGTCTATCTTCACTTCATGCTTTTGGAGATCCACAGTCAGTCCCGGAACCTTTCTAGCCTGCTCAAGAGCTACTGGTCCAATAATTTTTTCCTGTTCTGTTATTATTTTTTCAACAACCTGTCCGTAAATATCCATAAGAAATTAATTCTATGTTTCTTTTGTATCAAAACTTACAACTCCAAAGCTGATAACAAAAATTGCAACTGTAAATAATAGATCTGCAAGATGTCCGTTAAAGTAACTTCCTACAGTTGTTGAATATGAAAATGTAAAATCCGATATAAACATAAAAATAAAACCTAGTATGATTATCATTACTGGCCATCTAAAACGGCCGCCAAGGTATTGTAGTGATAATCCAAAGATTAGAAAAGCGAAAGTTAAGATAACCCAGTCACCAAGAGGATAATAAAAATCAAGAAGAATTTTAAGTAATCCACCCTCAACTACAAAGGATGAATCACGTGCTACGACATAGAGGAAGTAATAGCTTGCTACAGCTGCTAACAACGGTAGCGAAATTAACATAAATCTGCCACGTAATTGGCGCAGGCTGAATTTTACCCCTGTGGCCTTCGATAGGTTGAATACTCCAATTGCCCAGAGGGGAACTGCTAGCGCGTATCCAAGGTCTGCCCATGATGGGTAGGGAACGGGAATATGAAGAACAAAGTTATAAAATGACCAGATTAATGTTCCCATTCCCCAAGAAGTTGTTCCTAATGATATGAATAAAACCGCCTTCCCTACAGCACTCTTATTGCCTCCCCAATGTTTGGAAATGATTATTCCCATTACTCCAGCCACAGTTCCAAGAAATCCATTAGAGAAGCTATACAGAAGATTAATGGGTAAATCAGTGATGTTCGAAAATCGAATACCAACCCAGAATATTACATTTTGCAACAGGTATCCTATCAGAAAAAAAGTATACTTATTGAATTTCACTACTAAAATTATTGTAGGCTGGTTACTTAGAGCTTGTCAAGACCATATACCAATGACACTTACGCCGATCAGCGTAAGCAGGATTCCAATTCTCTGAATTACAAGAAGCTGTTCTTTCAGTAGAAAGACAGCCAGTAAAGCAGTTATTAACATATGGGTGGCGACGACAGGAGAGACTAAGCTGGCTAAGCCATGCTGATATGCTAAGGCAATAGCTATAAGTCCGGCTTCAATAAAAAATATACCTATTGCAGTAAAAAGCAAGCTTGATTGATTCTTAAGCATTTTAAATTTTCTTCCTTTTCTGTCAAAAGCCATAATGATTAGAAAAACGGGTATATACATCAGATAAACAAAAAATGTAAAAGTGAAACCATCTACTTTGGCTGTAGCTAATTTTGTCACGAATTCGGCAATACCAATAGCCAAAGATCCAAGAAGCCCCCATATCACCCATGATTTATTTTTATTTATAACTCCTTTTACGGACTTCTCCTGACTGATACAAATTGCTCCCAAGATGACCATGGCAATACCAAGCCATTGGTATAAGCTTGGCGACTCGTGTAAGTAGCTAATTGATAAGGCAATCGTTACTACGGGAAATGTATTAATAAGGCTCACCATTAATGAAACATTTCCAAAACTAATTATGTAATAAAATGAAGCGTACATTACTGCAGCTATCAGGGCATAGATCAAAATATTTTTTCCTGCAGTGATATCAATTCCCCAAATAAAAAGCAAAGGAACTAAAATTAAGCTGACAATAAGAGTTGCTAATAAATTGTCTAAAAGCGGTGTTAACTTAGCCTGTCCTCTTTTAACTAAAACTTGACCTATACCCGTTACAAATGCACCTATAATCGCATATAAAAACCACAACATTTATTTTAAGTTTCTTACTAATTGATAATAGTTACGATACTTTGAATACCAATAGCTTACATCATTCCAACCGGATGGCAAAAATGCCCCCCAAGGCTCAAAAACAGATTCTATGGTAGGATCTAGATTAACTACTCTGCGGGGCGATTTACTTACAGCTAAAAACTCTTTAATAAAGTCCTCGTCTTTACTAAATACAGCATCTGTTAAGTTTATTGTGTTTTCCTCAAGCCATCTCTTCCAGCCGTCTTTTTTAAAAGACGTTATTCCGACTATTGGACCAAAAACACTTTCTTTCAAGAAATTATGATCAGTCGGTTCTAGCTCTGCTACCATAGGAGAGATATAATTTGGTCCATATGAAAGCGGTGTTTTTTTACCATGTAGAAGTTTATATTTGCGAGCCACTTTTAGTATGCTTTCCGTTTGCGAAGATGTAAAAAGCGGTCCCATATCAGATTGCTTATTCAATCCTGGAGGTTGAACGTCAGTCTTTTTTATAAAATTTAAAAAATGTGAACGAAAATCCTCATATACTGATTCCTCGATGATAATAACTCGAACAGTAATGCATATCTGACCATTACATCGCACTACTCCTTGATAACAAGTCCTAGCTGCTTCTTTCAGATCGCATGTAGAATCAACAACAACAAGACTGCATCCATCTCCATCGACTAACACCTTTACACCCTTTTTTATACCTGCAATTAAGGTACTTTCCAGATATTTTGTACTGCCAACATAATGCAGTAGATTTGAGTATTCTAAGCCCGCATTTACAAAATTCTTAGCATCAGAAAAAATAATATATAACTTTGATAATGTGTCCGGACTAAAACTTTTAAGTAATCCATTTATTAGTAATGAAATAGTACCGGCAACGCCGGGAGATGGTCTTAGAACAAGTACATTTCCAGACCAAAGCGCATGTACGATAACAGTTAGCTCGGTTATCAATGGTGTATTCCTAGGAGTAGTTACAGCTATTAAACCACAAGGAGAAGAAGTTAGTTTTATTTTCTGATTTGTTCCTTTATTGAAAGAAAAAGAAGTCACGATATCATTAGTAGAAATCTGCTTAAGATGTAGGGAATAATCTGCACAGAATTCCATAGAGCAATTGACAAGATCTTCAGCGTCTTTTTGTATAAACCCAGAGTCTTTGATAATCTGATCTACGAATTCAAAAAAGTTTTTTTTTAAAAACTGAGCTAATTTAAGTAATTCAGAGAAATCTGTTTTAGCGTTGTTTATTCTTATTGCTTTCGCTTGTTTAAAAATACCAGTCAGTTCGTTGTCAGAGAGTAGATTGGATTGTGAAGCGAAGGTGCCGTCTGCGGGATTAATGTTTTTTTGGATATGCTTACCAGTTACTAGTTTTCCTGCTGCTAAGCTCTGTGCTTTGATCATGTAAATTTATACTAACATAATACTGCGATGCATAATAAATTCAATGTTCATCAAATCTGTCTTTCCACATCGAGTAAAAGGATAGTCAAGAAATCGTGTAAAAAACCAATTGGGGAAAAATAGAAAAGTTTACTTAAGGGAATGCTTTTTTCAACTGATAAAATTTGATGAATGAATGGGAAAAGTTCCGCTCTTGATATTTTGTGATCACTAAGGTAATTATTAAGAGCTTTTAAGAATTTCTCATGTCCTGAATTTGAATGATCTACTTTATATTCTATAATCCAGTTTATCAATGGGATAATATGCAGTTTTTTAAATTTATGTTCTATTTCTTTAAGTTTTTCCGTTGAAGGTATTTGTGGCTGCAGATTCTTGTTCAGAAATTTTTTAGAAAATTCGCTGCCGAAATTTATTAAATTAATTGTATTTTTATCATTTAATCTGGCTGTCGTAAAATCATTAGTATCATAAGGCAGTCTAATTCGTACATAGTCGAAATAGGAAAGGTCACCATCAATAAGTGTATTTTTAGCCGCATTTATAACTCTTTTTTCGGAGATAGTTATGTCCCTTACCCTATTTGCTAAAAGTAAATTATCCATGACTGGCCTAGGACAAGTAGGCAGTATGGATAAGGACATGTCTCTGTCTATATGAACTTTTCCAATTCTGATGGGCTCTGGGGAAAACCCATCAAAAAACTCTTCAGACAGCACTTTTGTTATAAGATAGCTACCCATAATGGGGTCTAAATATGCATCTAGATATGGCTCAAGATCCGGTTTAAATAAGTTCCATCTAATTGCGCTATCTATTTTCCAGTTAAATTTCCCTTTAATCTTTTTGAAAGACGCTTTAATTTTTTTTCTACAATTGTCACATTGACCAAGAACTTGTTCTTTTTCGACTTTTAATATTTTCGTATTGTCTATTTTTTTGCAATGGGGACAGAGAATCCAAAAAATCTGTTTCATTGTATAATTTGGAAAGTGTTTCTTGAGAATTTTCGGTATACTTGAATAATTCTTGAAAATTATTTCTTTGGCATAATCATATTGTCCATTTTGATATAAAGACCATACATCAATAATTGTTGGAAAAATTCCAAGATTATGAAACCTTTCTATTATTTGTTCTTGAAAATGAGTAGAATAGCTGCTGTGACATTCATATGGATCCGGGATTAATTTAATTGGAGTGCCGTAGTATTTTTCAAACTTTTTAATCAATTCCCTGTCTTTACTAACTCCAACTTTTAGCTTTGGATGGGTAAGTGGATCAAAGGAATCATCAAAAAGATAAAAAAAGACATTTTCCCCTTTATCTCTTAAGTATTTTGCTATAGTATCGGCAAATAGAAATTCTCTTAAATTTCTCTCATCTCCCAGCCCGGAGCTAGTAGTTCCAGTAGAAACAGTGATGATTTTATTCGATATCTTCTTTCTCCTTTTTTCCAGAATGCTCTTTAATTCTTCGTCAATAAATTTATTAACCATGGCAATAACTACTCATTATAACAAAAAAAACAAAAGCTGGAATGATTAAGCAAGATACTTTTGAAATTTATTTACAAAATCAGAGAGAAGAATTCTCATGAAGGTTTACCATTTTTAGGAGATATTGATTTAAGATTGGCAATAATTCTTTTTCCTTCGAGATACATAAGAAATCCGATTAAGACAGTTGCTGTGACTGAGATTGGATTAAGGCTTTGGAAGTGTTCACCGATCAAAAGAGCATGGATAAGGATAAAAATACTTGCAGCATATACGAGTCTGTGAAGAAGCTTCCATCTCCTGAAAGTCATTTTTTTTATCATAAAGTCAAATGATGTTGCTGCCATAAAAAACAAAATTGCAAGAGCTGTATAGCTTAGAGAAATTGCCAGGAGATATTTTGGTTCCAGAGTAAACAGCGCCGGAAATCCGCCCAGGACTCCATAAAATCCAAGTAAATAATGGAGACTGGCAAAATAAAAAGCTGATACACCGATAGCTCTTCTGGCTTTAATAATCGTGGAATTGTACGGAGTTTTGAAGTTATAACAAAATGGTCCGATAAGAAGCGCGAGATAAAGAAAACTTGCAGCTGTTAAGGCATAGGCTTGAGTAAGTCTTGTTGTTTGAAATGATGAAGGGACAAGACTGGCTATTATGAAGAAGATTAGAAGGGATAGGAAAACACTAAAGAGGAGAACATAGAATCTTATATTTCTAAGAAGCAGGACTATTTTCATCAGATTTATCCCAATTCCTGTTTGAGGAGATCTTTTGTGTTTGCCTTGGCTTCCTCTATGCTCTGTCCCCACGCTTTTGAGGCCTTTAGGAACATATCTTTGATATCCGGATTCTCGTCTGCTTTATCATTCTCTAAAGATTCGAGGACAATCCTTCTTGTTTCATCAAAACTCTTTACCCATTTTTTTGCCAAATTCTCTAAGACAGAGTTTGTAATATTCTCAGGATGTCCCATCGGGTCATCCGACATTCCGCATCCGCAGTTGTAGCACATGATTAGATTATATCACAGAGAGAAGCGAAGAGCTTTTCAAGATTAATCTGATTTTAATTCCGCCTTGTATCCGGTTTTTTTGATTTGCTCAGAAATATTCTCAGTAGTAATTTTGCTGTCGTCAAATTCGATTTCAGATACTTGTCTTGCGTAGTTTGTTTTAGACTCTGTGACTCCATTTAAATCTTCCAAATCCATATCTATGCTCATTGCACATGATGAGCAATGCATTCCATTGATTTTTAATTTTATTTTTTTCATATTACCTCTATTGTACCTCTGTACATTCCCATACTACACATAAAAGCTAGTGTTTGAGGCTTTGAAGGTGCGGTAAAAGTAATTGTGTCAGAAGTTCCATATGGTACTGTTTTTTGAATTCCAAGAGAAGGAATTGTGAATGCCTGTATGCATCCCTGCCCGCCGGTATTAGCAAGATGCAGAGTAATTGAGGCGCCTGCTTTAATTGAGAAATTGCTTGGCGAATACCCCGTCTGTCCGATATTTATTGTTGTTTCTGTTGCGGTTTGAATTTCTGAATTTTGTGCCGACGCAGAATTGAACATACCCTGCCAAATATTCTCCAAGGTAAAATTACTTCCGGTCAAAGCAAGAGCATTGTTGGCATTAAAAATGGCAAGAAGTATAAGCGCAAATGCAGCAATTCTTATAAATCTTTGATGTAATACATCTCCCAGTTTGGTCGCAAAATACCCAAGTATGAAAAATAGCGGAGAAGTACCCAGAACAAAAGCGGCTAAAATTGCAGCCCCCATGAAGGGGTTTGCAGAGCCAATAGATAGCGCCATCATTGCCTGAGTAGTACCGCATGGAATAAAGACCGTAAATGCTCCCAATAATATAGGTGCAAATAAGGAAGATTGCTTTGATTGTTTATGAACTAGTCTTGTTAGAAATCTCGGTGGAGAAATTACAAAATAGCGGAAAATCGGATGGACATTTAGTAAGTTAAGAGCGGTTCCAATCATAAAAATAGCAACTGCAAATTGCATTACAACTTTTGCGGTTAGTGAGAGTTGAAAAGCCGAACCGAGAGACCCAAGTAGAAATCCAAGAATAGTATATGCAACAAGTTTTGCAAGAAGAAACGAAGCGATTGGCAAAGCATTTCCGGATTTATTCATCTTATCTTTCAGTTTTTCTTCTTCTCCCTGAGCAAGAGTTGCAGCAAGAAGTCCTCCCTGAACAGCAAGGCATGACAGACCACCTACGAATAATCCCGTAAGAAAAATCGCAAAAAGATTTGTGCCTGTTGGCAGCTTTGGCGCTTCGGGGATTAATGAGGAAAGCGCCATGGAGTCAGGTTTAAAAAATAAGAACACCATGATTACGATCGCCAGCGTAAGGAATCCGATTATCCATTTTACATCTGGCTGATTGTTGTCCATAGGAGAATTATATCAGATTTTATATCGCTTCAACAAAAGCGAATTCGATACAACTGAGATAGATGATGATGCCATAGCAACTGACGCAAAAATAGGACTTAAAAGAATTCCAAAAAATGGGAAGAGAACGCCCATGGCAACCGGAATGAGTAATACATTATATCCAAAAGCCCAGAAGAGATTGAGCTTGATTGTCCGCATTGTTTTTTTAGAAAGCTCGATAGCTGATGCGACACTTCGCAAATCTTTATTGATCAAGGTAATATCTGCCGCTTCTATAGCCACATCTGTTCCTGTCCCCATAGCTATGCCAACATCAGCAGCAACAAGAGCCGGAGCATCGTTAATACCGTCGCCAACCATAGCAACCTTCTTACCTTCTGCCTGAATTTTCCTAATTTCCGCTTCTTTCTGGTCAGGCAATACTTCTGCTAATACTCTTTTTATTCCCAATTTTGAGGCAATGGCTTTTGCTGTTCGCGGGTTATCTCCGGTAATCATTATCACCTCTATACCTTTTCTTTGAAGTGCTTCTACGCCATCCCTAGCCGATTCTTTAATAGTATCTGCAACTGCAATAAGTCCTGCTAACTCACCATCTGTTCCCAGCATCATTACTGTTTTACCTTCATTCTCTAATTTCTCAATTTGTTCTATATATGAATTCAGAGAAATCTTTTCTCTCTCCATTAATCTTTTGTTGCCAAAATAAATTATTTTTTTATTTACTATCCCCTCAACTCCGTGTCCTGCAATTGCTTTAAATTTAGAAACTGATTCTGTGACAATTTTTTCCTCTTCGGCTTTCCTAACAAATGCTTCAGCTAAAGAGTGTTCTGATCCTTTTTCAATAGAAGCAGCAAGTTGCAGTATTGACCTCGCAGGTTGCGAGCCTTTAACCTGCAGGGTCGGAATAATATCTGTCACTTCAGGCTTGCCTTTTGTTAAAGTACCGGTTTTGTCAAAAACAACAGTATTTACTTTATGAGCAATCTCAAGACTTTGCGCATCTTTAATAAGGATTCCTTTCTCTGCTCCAAGTCCAGTACCTACCATTATCGCAGTTGGGGTTGCCAGCCCCATTGCGCAAGGACAGGCAATAATTAGCACTGCTACGGTATTAAGTAATGCAAAAAGTAATGCAGGACTTGGGCCAAAAACGTACCAGACACCAAAAGTGGCAAAAGCCAACATAATCACAATTGGTACAAAATATGAAGAAATTAAATCAGCTACGCGTTGTATTGGAGCTTTTGATCCTTGTGCTTCTTGGACAAGTTTAATAATTTGAGCAAGCATTGTATCTTGCCCGACTTTAGCAGCTTTATAAGTAAACGTCCCTGATTTATTTATTGTTGCACCAACAACCGTATCTCCTTTTGCTTTATCAACCGGAATACTTTCACCAGTTATCATTGACTCATCAACTGATGAGTTTCCTTCCAAAAGTATTCCATCTACAGGGATCTTTTCACCAGGCCTGACTCTAATAACATCTCCTATCACAACTTGTTCAATTGGAATATCTACTTCTTTTTCCGCTTCGACAGTAAAGCGAGGCGAGCCATCCGATATGACTCTTGCAGTCTTTGCTTGCATACCAATTAGTTTTTTAATTGCCTCAGATGTTTGCCCTTTGGCTCTGGCTTCAAAATAGCGGCCTAACAAGATTAAACCAATTACTATCGTGGCAACATCAAAATAAGGCATTGCTTCCAAGCCTAAATTCATAACTATATTAGGAAAGAATGTAACGAAAGCAGAATATAGATAAGCCACAGTGGTACCCAGAGCAACCAGAGTATCCATATTAGCTGTTCTATGTTTAAGCGCAGGAATTGTTGCTCTATAAAAATCCCAACCAGCCCAGAATTGAACAGGTGTCGCAAGTAGTAACTGCACCCAAAAGTTCTTTAATAATTCAGGAGCAGTATTGATAAGTCCTGGAAAACTTCCCCAAAAGATGAATCCACCTAAGAAAAGACTGACTGCTACTTTATTTCTTAACTTTTTAAGCTCTTTTGCTTTTTCAATTTCCTCTTGGTCTTCTGAAACAGCATTATGCTCAGTTACAACTTTATACCCGACATTAGAAACTGCCGAGACAATTTGTTCTTCACGGCATGTGTCCGGATCGTAAGTGACCGTTGCTTTTTCAGTAGCTAAATTCACTACAGCATCCATAACTCCGGGAGTTCTCTTCAGAGATTTCTCAATTACTCTTACACAAGATGCACAATGCATACCCCTAACTGGATATGATTTCTTGACTTCTGTCATATATTTTTATAATTTTCTTTATTCATAGAGTATTTAGTAATTTCTAAATTGCAACTGTTGTATTTCTTACACCAATTTTCGCATTTCCTAGCTAAGTCTTTGCTAGCATAGGACAGTCTGCATTCAGGACAGGTATATACTTTAGCTTTTGCCATATTAGTTCACCACAATCTTTCCGTGGAACATATTCATCCCACAGGTAAATTGGAACTCACCTTCTTCTCTTGGAGTAATTTCAATCGTAATCTTTTTATTAAGAGGCAGGTACTTTCTAATTTTAAAATCTGATAGAATTACATCTTCGAGACAACTAGAAGGATCCTTACGCAAGAATGTAATTTTAGTAGTTTTATTTTTTAGTATAGAAATAACCTCGGGCTTATAGCCACCCTCAACAATAATGTCAATACTATCCTGCACTGCAATCACCTCCTCTTTCCGCATTAAGAAAAACCAATAAGTAAAGGCAATACCTCCGATACTGAATAATATAATTAAAATTTTATCAATGCTCATAAATTATTTTTTATTAAATTCATTGCTGGCACCATTAATCATTTGTTTGACGCACCATTTTGCATAAAATTCTCCAAACAGGTAGCCAATCCAACGAGTACCAAGAGATTTAGGAAATTCATAATCGATAAATACTGTAAACCGAGAGTTATTTTTATCCGGCACAATTTCAAAACCTAATTTATAGTGATCGATGACAATCAAGCTTATGTTGCCGACAGTCTGCCACTCTTTACGAAAAGGAGACTCATGTCGCGTAACTACCTCGTCAAGAAACAGCTTAATCCCAAAAACAGCCCCCTTCATTTGTAAGTGTGATCCCACTTTCTGAAACTTTCCTTCATCAACCGAAGCGTCCATTTTTCCCCCGCCCATCATCCAGCTGGATTGGTTCATGTGTGAGGAGAGATTAGAATGATCATCCACATACTCAAAAACTGCTTTTGGAGCAGCAGTGATAAGCTTAGTATCTTCATAATGCCTTAACTTCTTATTCATAACGGTTTAATTTCAGCAATCGGTACTTTTCTTAGCTTTTTCTTCAATATATTCTTTTTTCACAGCATCTTTCAGATGATTACTCTTGTTGTTTCCAATTAGAACTACGAGACTGTCCTCGGGCCCTATTTTAAGATTTCCGAATTGTTCAACTTTATTGCCGTTAATATAAGTTGTTGCTTTAGAATAATCGAGTTTGTAATCTATGTTTATAAATAAATCACGCCAATAAGCATTTTCTTGTTCAACATGAACAACGTCCCCGACTAAATCGTGCAAATGTGCTTTTTCAGCCTGAATGTCTTCATCCGAATCTTCATGTTCCGTATCTTCACTGCATGGTTTTACTCTCATATATTTAAAATCGGAGAAATCAATTTTTTTGTCATCCCGAAAAACAACAAATCCGGCATGATAGTGCACTTTTTTAACTGGGGCCATTTTCTTATACAGAAAAAAAGATGAAAACCCAATTATTAAAACAAAAATGAACAATATATATTTAAAATATTTTCTTATCATTATCGTAAAAATTATTTACTCCACTTATTATAAAGCAGTGTTCCCGTATATGCCGTTATCCAGGTCAAAACTGCTAGGCTAATTGCTCCAAATAAAAATGTCCCGATATCCATTGACGCTGTGCCTTTTATACTGTCTACGCTGAACGTGTGGAACCAGCTTTTGGCAACACTAAAAAGAAAATCGGGAGCTACAAGTGATATAATTCTGCATAAGACATACAGCCCCAACGCGACAGTAGTAAATGCATTTGCTAATGCTATTGGTTTTAGCATAGTTCTCACCTCCCTCCTTGCCTCGCCGAAGCCTCGGCGGAGGCGGGTCTCATTTCTTGTTAATCTGTTTCCATAACCATATTCCGAGCAGTATTAAATCTATCAGGAGTACAATCCAAAATATGCCTCCTAATAAGCCAAATCCTCCCATCATTCCGCCGAAATTTCCATATCCCATCATATTAATTACCTCCCCTCGTAAAATTTAAAATCCCCACCCGTTGTACCATTTTCTCATCTGTTCTATATTCATATATTCAGCTTATATCTTTCTTGCGATCTTATAAAGCACAAAAACTATTACTGCGGCAAATACGAGATTTAATATAAGATTGTCTCCGACAAACTGATTAACATACTTACTCGTATCGGTAATCATTTTAGTAAACCCTTCGGTATCGCTTTTTCCCAATCTCCCGATAGATTTGAGATAAATAATCAATACGCCGGTAAGAAAGAAGATAACTCCTGCGATAAGATTACTTAAAATAACTATCCGTTCTTTCCCAAATAGGTAAAAACTAGTGATCGGCTTCCTAAGAACCATAAATTTTGTTATTTTATTCGATAGAAATACTGCAATGAAAAGAAGAGGCATCACCATTCCTAAAACATACATTCCTCCAATTGTCAGTGCTGCTAGGAAATTAGTAGAAAGAAATGTCAGAGTAAGTATCCCAATAAGAACAGGGGCACAGCAGGCGCTTGTAATTCCAGAAAATATTCCAAGTGTAAAAACTGACATAATATCTGTTTTCCCCGGGTCGCGTCCTGGTAGGTTTGGCATGGGAAATTTTATTCCAAGAAGAGTAATCGCTGAGGCAATCAGCATAACAAACCCGCCCAAGTAATAGATGCTGTCATGATATACAAAAAGAAATCTTGACAATGCAGCAATACCTAAAACAGCTGGCATCATCACAACAAAAATTCCCAAACCAAATACGAGAGTCATAAGAACCACTTTCTCCTTTTCCTTAAATACACTGCCCAAATAAGCAGGAAGCAGAAAAGAGATGCAGCACGGAGCAAAAAGTGCCACCATTCCGGCAACAAATGCGGCAATAAGTGATGTTTGGAATAAAAGTCCTTCCATTATGCTTCGCAACCCCCCTGCTGAATATTAAACCCCGGCACTTTTTGAATATCTCGCTGCACCTGCTGTGAGCCTTGTGCTGAAGAATATTGAGAAGACAATGCAAGTTTTGCATCAACTTTATCCCAATCGGTACTCCGGGAATTAAAATATGCTGCAAGCTCTACATATTGCTGAGGAAACCAAAATGAATTAAGCGCCAAAAGATCTTTATAAATTTGTTTCTCCGATATTCCCTGAGCAACGGCAGCTTCTATGTATCCCAATGCTGCCATTCCATGGTTGCAGTCGGGGAATTCAGTAGAATTATTACAGCAGGAGCGGTAGGTATTTAGAGCAATTTTCTTAACCAATTCCTGTTGCTGCGGATTGAGTTTGATAATTTCCGAAGAAGAATAAAGCTCGGTGGTAGGCTTTGTTCCCAAATTCCATCCGCCGGTAGATGCAAAACTCATAGCATCACCCTTGCCATATGTCTTCATAGATCCTTCCTCAAGAATTTTATTTTTATTAACAAGTCCCAGTGCCCATAGAGTATTTACCATAAAGCGGGAATTTTTTTCATTAATCATCATGTGATCACGCGAATTTTCACTAAGGTATTTCATCTGCTCCTTTGCATATTGGTCTTGCTTAAACAGCTCATCATACTTTGTTTTATCGATAACACCCGAATCAAGAAGCTGTTTTCCGATATCATTCCATCTGACAGACAAAGAATATCCTTTCTGAGGCAATACTTCTTGCTTAAGAATCTGAACAAGTTCTTCCGGATTTTTTGTTGCTTTGGCAAGAGCGAAGATCTGCGCGTCGAAGTTTTTCTTCATAATGTAATACTGTACAAATCCAGTTGCCATAATAGAATTCACAAGTAATACCGTAACTAACCATAATGGGATAGCTTTTGATAATATTTTTTTACATTTATTTTTAATTTTTTTTGCGCGCATATTATTTAACTACGTTTCCTGTGAGAGTAAACGTCAGCTTAGTGTTTGCAGGGTCATTTGTTTCAACTGATACAAATCTATTTACTGGTCCTGTACCGGCAGGTCCGTGAAATGCAGGATCAAAAACTGCAGTCAATTTTGCTTCGGTACCTTTTGGCACTTCTCCTGTCCACGAGGATAAGCCCTCCATGCCAAAACTCGGACTATCGGCTCCATCGATCGTGATATATGCTTTCGTACAATGACATGAAGTCTTCACATTGTACAATTTAAGTGTATCAGCGCCTGTATTTTTGATGGTAAAAGATTTTACGACATTTCCTTTACTCATGGGTATCGTGCCCCAATCGAAACTCGTAGGATCTGATACATATGCTTTGGCATTCTGCGAGGCTTTAATCTCGGGAGTAGTAGTTTTCGTCAGAAAGAAAACTCCACCAAAAAGCAGTATTGTTGCTGAAGCGATCATTAAAAAGATAATTTTTTTGTCGTTCATATTATTTGTCTTTTTTGAAAATAGTCATAATTTCTCCGATAGCTTCTTCCTGTCTGCCTTCTCTGATAGCATCAATTGCACAAGTTTTAAGATGATTTTCCAAAACCAGATTGTTAGTTTCCTTAAGTCCGCTTCCTACAGCCTGCATTTGATGAAGAACGTCAATGCAATACGAGTCATCTTCAACCATTTTTATAACCTTCTCAAGGTGGCCCTTAGAGATTTTCAAACGGTGCAGTATTCTTTCGTGTGTATCTTTTGGTCTGTATGCCATATTGTTAAAATCCTGAGTTAGTCGAAGGATATCCCCCTATGGGAGATATTATAAATCTAAAGTAATGGTGTGTCAAGATGGTTATTATTGAGAATTTTAATTTACATTTGGCAGAATTTTTGCTAACATTCAGGCATTCATGCAGATGTTAGAAAAATTTTATATATTGTTTATCCTCATTGGGATCTTAGGTTTGTATCAATTTGCCGTATCGGGTTTTTATGAGGAAGCCCGGGCACAGAGTATTACATACTCCCCTGTTCCCTATTATGATTTGATGTGCAAAACGCCTGAAATGTGTCTTGCGCTTGAGACAGAAGAGAGCTCTTCTGCGATTTCGCAAGCTCCGGCTGCCGGTTCGGATTTTTGTCTTAACGTACCAATTCTTCTTTATCATCACATACAGCCGCAAAGTTTGGCAATTGAAAAGAAGCAAACAGCGTTAAGTGTTGACTCCGGTATTTTCGATGCTCAAATGAATTACTTAAAATACAGCGGATACACCGCAATTACCGCAGAGGATTTGGTAAATGCTCTTTCTTCGCACGGAAATCTTCCTGCGAAAAGTATATTAATCACAATTGATGACGGCTATAAGGATAATTTTCTGTATGCCTTTCCAATTCTTCAAAAATACGGACTTATTGGAAATTTTATGGTGCCGAGCGGGCTTTTGGGAGGAGAAGATTTTATGACTTGGGATGATCTTAAACAAATTAGTTCAAGCGGTTTTGCGTTTGTCGTAAATCATACGTGGTCCCACTTCCCGCTTCCTCAAGGATCAGTGGAAAAAATAAAGATGGAAGCAGGCATTGCAAGGTCGGACCTTGTAAGGGCAACGGGGCAGAAAATAAATACTTTTGCTTATCCGTATGGTTCTTTTGATGATAAATCAATAGCAGTTTTGCGGTCTGAAGGATTTACCGGCGCATTTTCTACAATTAACGGCACTACTCAATGTGAATCTTTTATAATGTCGCTTCACAGAACCCACATCGGCAACGCCCCACTTTCAAGCTACGGATTGTAGCTAAAAAGAAAACTTAGGCCTACCTTTTATGATGGGATATTTTAGTATGGCTCTTTCCATAGGGTAATACATGTTAAAATCTTCTCTTTTAATGCTCCATGCTATTCTTTGAATATCTTCATCAGAGTAATCCGGAAAATATTCCCCAGGCAAATCAGATCCAACAATTCTATTCATTAATTCAACCAATCTTTTAAGGCTGATTGTTGGATGATCATGACTGTATCTTAAATAAACTCCTCCTAATTCATGAGCTCTCATGTCATCTTTAGAGAAATGACCACTTGGATCGTTTTGCCCCTCTTTCTCAAATGTCTTTCCTGCACCGTCCATTATTATTTTGTAAATAAAGGTGTCTTTTTCTCCTTGTTGCCTACGTGCTTCGATTAGTCCTTTTGGTAAAAGGGAGATCCATGGACGCTTTTCTGCTATTTCGGGCGTGGTAACAATAAAACTAACAAGCGGACCTTTTATTCTTCTTAATTCATTTCCAAGATCGTCGGAGACTTGATTAAAAGCGGGATATCCTTCATCTTTAACTTTTTCTGCTTCGGGAATTTCAAAAGTCGCATACACTCCAAATCTACAGAGCATTAGCTCTTGCCTGAATCTCCTAATATCGTCATTGACTACCGCATTCCTGTGTCCAAACCAAAGAATTATTGCTCCAATTTTATCTTTTTGGATTTTTTCTCTTGAAGTCATAGCTCCGACGGTCTCGTCGTGCGGAGCTAAGTCTCTACTTACTTGATCTATTAAATTCCCATCTGGTCCTAGAATTTCACTCATGAGACGGATTATATCATAAAGTTTTTTTACGCGATTGACACCTTAAGACCGCTTTTGTCGTATTGATTTATTTCGTATAATGTTCTACTTTATTTCTAGTGGCTATATCTAGACAAAATAGGGGTTCAACCCCTAATCAAACCTTTAATCAAGCACAGAATTTAAACAGAACTATTCTTCATATTGATTTTGACTCTTTTTTTGCAAGTGTTGAGCAGCAGCATGATCCAAGTTTGCGCGGACGTCCAATGGGAGTGACTGCGACCAATGGCAGAACTTGTATTATTGCGTCTTCACGGGAAGCAAAAAAACTTGGTATAGGTACGGCATCACGTACTTACGAAGCTCTTAAAATTTGTCCGCAGTTAAAACTTGTTCCGGCAGATTTTGACAAATACTATGAAGTGTCTAGGAAGTTCTTAAATATCTGCAAAGACTACTCGCCTGCTGTCGAACTTTTTTCAATTGATGAAGTATTTATGGATATTACTTCAACAATTCATTTGTTTGGTGGAACTTATGGTTTGATATCTAAGATTAAACAAAGGATCAAGGATGAGATCGGCGAGTTCATAACAGCATCGATTGGAATTTCTCATAACAAACTTTTGGCAAAAATGGCTTCAGGTCTTAATAAGCCGGATGGAATTTTTGAAATACGAAGAGATGAACTAGATAAGGTTTATTCGCAAGTAAGTATGATGGCCGTATGCGGAATCGGCGAGAGGATCAAGGATAGATTAAATAAAATAGGAGTTTATAGTCTTCTAGACTTGCGAGGAATCGATTATCCACTTCTTCTTTCCGAATTCGGTAATGAAGAGGCAAAGTTTCTCAGGAATGTCTCCATTGGTTTTGATGATTCAGATGTAATCCCCTACACCGAGGCGCCGCAAGTAAAATCTGTCGGGAGAAATTATTGTCTCCCCAAAAATGAATACGACAAAAGAGTAATTCTTCAAAATGTCTATGAGCTTTGGGAAGAAATATGCATAAAACTTAGAAGACTTAATAAAAAAGCAAGAACTTTGGGATTTTCCTTGCGGGGAAATATAAACGTCCGCAATAGAAAAACTTATAATTTTTATTTTGACGATTCACAGGAAATTTTTAATTTATTCAGGGCCTTAATTATTGAAGATGAGGAAATCTTTAATTTAAAAGAAAATTATATAAGGCAGATTAGCGTCTGGGTCTCATCACTTGAAGAGAATAGCAATCTTACCTTGTCTTTGTTTGATGATACCAAAAAAGATAATCTCACTCAGGCGGTTGATAAAATTAACGACAGATTTGGAGACCATACTATAAGAAATGGCTTTCTTCTTTATTCTGAAAAGCTTACAACCAAACCCAACGGCTACATGGCGGACAAATATGAGAGGATAAAACTCGCAGACGAATCAACCGCTCAGCTTGTAAGTTCCGAATAAATTTTTTCTTTAATTTGTTTATCTCTTTTTACCAAATTATAAATCCTAGCTCTGTTATACCTCTGAAGCATTGCTGCATAAAAATTTGCGGCAATCCCTGCTCCATTCACATAAATGTCTCCAGAGAAATGAGGCCCACTTAAAGGCACATCAAGCCCCGCAATAATAGCTATTCCTACAGCTACCCCAGCAACATGGACTGATTCAAAAACCCTAGTGCTTAATTCGAATCGCTTTGCTTTATCCAGATTGGGCTCTGGTAAAGAATAAAACGGGATATAAGGAAGTTTAAGCTTCTTTCGAACAAATCTAATCGCTGGGTCACCACTAGGAATAAATCTCTTGAAGGTTCTTATGCCAATCTTACGATAGATATTTCCATCACCCTCCCAAGGTTTTGGTGCAAAATATGCCTCTGCAACAACTCCCGCTACTCTTTTTGGTAAAGAGGCAATGGATTGGGTTGAATTATGTTCAGCTTGAGGCTTAAAGCCGCCTCTCAATTCTGGACTCATAATCGGAGTATTATACTAAAGCCAGGGGAAGAAGTCAAACTATAGGTTTAGTTAGAAATTTTGCAGAGATAATTTAGTTCGTCTAAGACTTTTTTCTCCTGATCAGGATTAAGCCCCAGGATTTTTATCTGTGCAGGATTAATGCAGATATTTTTGCAAAGGACAATTTGATTAAGAAGAAGAGTTTGCTTTTGGCTTTGTGTAAGAGATCTGACAGAAGTAACCGGATATAATTTGGCTTCTTCAACAAGCTCCCTTAGGCTTCCAGTCTGGGGATGATTCCAGCCTATTGCTTTGACTCCCGAACAAAGAGAGTACTGCAATGCATCCTGCGTGAGCTTGGTGTTTGTGATGATCCATGTTTCCGCAAATCCGTGTTTCTGAGAAAGATCATCAAATCTTGCCTTTGTATAAAGAGCTACGTGTACATCCGACTTTATCCCCGGGCCATTATGGTACTTTGCTTCCACTATTATTTTCTTTCCGTCCTTTTCTGCTACGACATCAATTTCATGTGTTACACATCTCCCTTCAAGAATTTGCCTCACTTTAGTCTGATATCCCTGCGCTTTGAGAATTTCAGAAACGTAATCTTCAAAAGGGTAGCCGGTAGGGCCGAGATCCATAATCGCCTGTTTCAAGCTGTATCTTATGCTGTCATTCGGTTCTGAGGATTTATCCAAAAATTCTATGATATGTTTGTAGATTTCAGCAGTAGTTATGTTTTCGCGGATCTCAGATACCACATGAGAAAGAACTTCATCTTCAATGTTCTTCGGAATTCCGGCGCGTCCTATGGAGCTTCTTACCTTTTCTTCGGAAAAAGGCTCTTTTTCGCCGTTTGCTTTAATTACATTTATCACTATTATATCGTAAAACTTTTTAGGTGAATATTACAAGAGTCTGAAAGTTAGAGATCAAGATTAGCATATTTTTTAAACACTATGAAATCATCTTTTTCATAAACAACGTAGTACCTTTTGTTTTGTTTTAAATTTTTCGCAAGTTCTTTTTGGGCAGAAAGTGAGGGCTGGGCAAAATTGTCAGTCAGAAGAAAAGCGACATAATCAGCTTCTTCTACTCCAAGAGGAAGTGTGTAAAGCTTTTCTCGGTGGGAAAGATGCGCGCCAAGATTATTGGAAGACGTAACGCTTGCATCCTGCGGAATTTGCTTTAGCGTGTTAATCACATCTTTTCTGTACGAAAGCTGTTCTGTAAAGACGCTTATGTTCGGGCGTTTTGAGAGAGGTAGAGGGCCTAGGAAGTAGGCAGATATAAGAGCAAAAAATAAAATATACCAAGAGAAAAAACTTAAGGGAATCTTCCTGAATTTATCTGTAATGAATTTTATTGAGTAAATTGTAGAAATAAATATAAATGGAGTTATTGCCGCGCTATATTGATAGTATATTTGCCGAAGCTGTACGTTATCGCTCAAAGAGCCTATGAGAAGGTCTGGAGTTGCAAAAATTAAAGCAAAAGGAAAAAGAAAAGGTAGGAAGCCTACGGGCAAGAGAAGTTTATAAGCATACAGGGGGATATCGTGCGTAAGAAGTGTTTTTATAAGAAGCGCTGGTGAAAAGATTATATTCTTTATAACACTTGCCGGAGAATCTCCAAACTCAGAATAGTAAGAAAGCGCAAAATGCTCCCCGCCATAAAAAGAAGGGATAATTTTTGCAATCAGTAAATAAAAAATTGAGGCGGATAAAATTGTAAGCGCACCGCCAAAGAGTCTTTTGCTTTGAATAAAAAATACATAAAGACCAAAAATAGCTGCGATCAGCCATATTTGCTCTTTTGAGATACAGGCAAGAAATAGAAAAATTAAAAATAAAGTGTATTTTTTCTTACGGACAAAATAAAACGCGCCAAGCAAAAAAGTAGTTGCCAGTACGACAGGATGAAAGTCATATAAATTTGAATAACCAAGGGAAGGATTGAGAAGATAAGAAGCTGATACTGCAAGAGAGATGTTTTTGTTTTTAAGTAAATCTTTTGAAATCAGATAGACAAAAACAGCACCCATTCCCAGAACAATCGTCTGAATTAATAAAAGCATTTTCGGATTATTCCATATGAGGTAAAAAGGCGAGAGCAGTATCAGGAGGAAATCTGCATGGAAAGAAAGTCTCGATACGATATTTGTCCCATCGGGGTTTGAAAAGGCAAAAATCCTTCCATTTATAGTATTCCAGACTGTCTGGTCCATATTGCCCAGGTCAAACCTACCCGTGAAGAAATTGTCGTGTCTTAGGAAACTTATTGTCGTGTAGTAAATAATATAAATAAGAATAAGTAATCCAAGAATGATTTCATACCGGTATTTACTTACGAATTCCTCGGTTTTATCTATAAACTTAATTTTGAAATTTCTCCATGAGAATATGAATAACAAAAATAAAATTTCCGAAAATATGAATACAATTCTGGCAAATATTGAAGCAAGTCCTGCTGTCTGAAGTGATATTATTTTAGACAGCGCAAGAGTTATGAAGCCTTCCCTGACTCCAAGGCCCATGGGAGCAATTATTGATAGATACCCAACCAGAAGCGAAAGAGTAAAAAGCCCTACAAGAGCAAGGCCTTTTTCAAGCGGAAGGTAAATAATTGATGAAATAACAAGAAATGTCCCAAGACCAAATATGAAATGTGAAAATACAGATACTATCAGAAGTTTGAAATTCGAATAGGGTTTGAAATCAGGAAGAGCAAGGTTTACGTATTTTAAAAAACCAGGAAGTTTAATTTTATCCAGGATGTTTTTATTAAAAACAAACATCATTGAAACAAAAAAAGTAAATATTACAACAGGAAAGCTTAGATATTTGAGGTTTGGGAATAGGCTCGAAAATATAAAGGACCCCGCAAGTAAGGATGCGATAATAGTCCCGAGCATAAAGAAGCTAATCTCTATAAGTATCAGATTGGCTATTGTTTTTTTGTCTATCCCCTTTTCGCCGAAAGACAAAGTTTTGCCGACAAATGCCCATATAAAGCCCGGCGTATATCTTTTGAATTCCGAAATTCCCCAGAGATACGAAGCTTCTCTAAGTGAAACAGAGTATCCTTTCTCATCCAATAGTTTTTTCCAGACATAAGATCTGAGGAAAAAATACGAGCTTAAGAGTAAAGCTCCGGGTATTAAAAGAAATAAATTCGGACTTTTAAAATAAGAAGCAATACTTCCCGATTGCGCTGATACCAATTTGGCAATAAAAAATAATGCGACAAGAGACAGCGGCCAGCCAAAAATAAATTTTAGAGATGAAATGAATTTATTATTCACTCTTGCTTATTATAGAAGAAAATGGTGAAGAAAGTTAATTTTAAAATTATTACTCACTGCGCGCCTGAAGGGAGTCGAACCCCCAACCCCTTCGTCCGAAGCGAAGTGCTCTGTCCATTGAGCTACAGGCGCAAGTATATTGTAGTGATTGACCATGTATAGTATACTAAATCGAAGCTTTTTTATAAAGTTTCGTGAAGGGGCCGCTAGCTCAACTGGCAGAGCAATTCCCTCTTAAGGAATCGGTTACAGGTTCGACTCCTGTGCGGCTCACATTTCGGCAGGTTTAATATGCAATATGTCAGGTAGCGAGGCTGTTTCACCTTTCAGGTGGAGAATATTGTAAAATTACAGTAATTTGACTTCTTAGCCACAGTTTAATTGCATTTGGGTTAATTCCGCAGTATAATCCCCGAGCTGCCTTAACTCAATGGATGATTTGGTAAGATTAATATTCTATATTTGGGCAGGAGTAGCTCTCTTATATTTTATCTACGCTTGCATAGCTCAGGTATACGAGCAGATAAAAAAAGATAGAAATTGGGATAAAATACTTGATAAGTGGCTTAGAGATGAGGAGCCGCTTTATAGAAATAGAGTTGAGTATCCTCCGGATTGGACGTTTCGCAAAATCCACATCCAAAAATTGTTTAGCTACACATGTAGTATTTGTGGATATTCCCGTTTTTCAGAAAAAGAAAAAAAAGAAAATGATAAAAGACAGAAGGCATGTCTACCGGAGTGGACTTCATATACATCACAAGAAACCTCTCTCAAAAGGCGGAGATAATAGATTTGAAAATCTCATCGCTCTATGCCAAAACTGTCATGCCAATCAACACGAACATCTCAAAGGATTAATAAATTCTATCTAGTTTCTAATATAATCCGCACATGAAAATTATTTCTTTACTTTTATCTTTTTCCATCGCTCTATGGATGGTAGGCCTAAGTAGTGCGGTGAGTGTTTTTGTAATTATATTTTACACTTTTTGGCTTTCAATTCCGCTTTATGTTGCTAAAAGAAGACATCTAAAAGATTCCATCATAATTTATGTCTTCTGGGTAATTATCCAAATTATTCTTTTCAAGGGGAGATTTTTTTTACCACCTCAGAATGTGGGAATACCATACAACTAATTTTTGCATTCAAGGCTCACAAGGTCGGACCTTGTAAGCCTTGTAAAAAGTGAGCTCAGCCGAACGGCGAAATAGCCTCGCTACCTCCGCATATTTCCTCTCTGTCATTCTCAAATTCTTGAGAATTTAAGATCGGTTTGACTCATGTCTTATGGTGACTATATGTCATCTTGACATACACATTAAGTTGTTGTATATTATTAATAATATGTTTAATACTATATCGGCGAGACAAATTCAAAGGGAATATAAAAAGGTGTTGGAAAATGCAAATAAATCCAAAGAGCCTATTATTGTTATGTCTAACAATAAACCTCTTGGAGCTGTTATTGGGCTTGATCTTCTCGAGAAGTTTCAGATAGAGGCTGTATTAAAAGAAGCTCTTGAAGAATACAAAGCCGGAAAAACAAAAACTATATCCACTCCCGAAGAATTAGAAGCTGATTTTGAGGAGATGAGAAAAGAAGCAAGCATTTAAGGTGTGATCGAATTAAAATACTCTCCAAGATACCTATCTGAACGAAAAAAGTTTTTGAGGAATAATTCAGAACTTCTTAATAAAACCATCAAAACGCTCTCAATACTTGCAAAAAATCCAAAACATCCAAGCTTGAAGTTGGAAAAACTTAAAGGGTCTCGTGTTTGGACAATTAGAATTGATAAAGGCAACAGAATATTCTTATTTTGGGTTGACTTGAGAACAGCACTTCTTATTGATATTGGCAAGCATGATAAATACAGAAAATATTGAGAGCTTACAAGGCCTACAATATCCGACCTTGTAAAAAGTGAGTTCAGCCGAACGGCGAAATAGCCTCGCTACCTCCGCATATTTCCATCTACTATTTTCACGTTCTTGCTATATAATACTTTTCATGAGGATGTTTCGGAATTTAAAAAGTTTGAATTCCAGATTAGCTCTTACTTTAATTGTGCTTGCTGTTCTGATACTTGTGGCTTCAATCGTAATTAAGAGCAACAAAAATGACTGCACAAATCCTTTTGAAATGAAAGATTTTACATCGGGAGAGGAAGCTATTAGGATTTGTAACAACAAACTAATTAGAGGATCTCTGACTGTGGTTGCGAAGAAGGACCTCCCTGATCTATTTGAATTTTTACTAAATAAAGATAGCAAGCCTGAGGAAGTAAAACAATATGTCAGGGTATTTGAAAAAGACGGACAGAAATATGTCTCAATGAAATCTTTAATTGACTACACTAGCTGGAATGATAGCGCTATAGGAATCTATCGGAAAGAAGATAACAAATATAATTCAGTTTTTAAAAAAACATTCGCTGATAATCAGGGAAGATGGGTAAATATTGAATTCGGAGAAGATTATTCAACAAAAGATCCATATTATTACATAAGCTATTCCGGAGGGGGTATTTCAATTTCCGGTGATATCGGATACTTAGGTTGTTTTGGAAGATGTCGTTTACTTTGGTGGGATTATTATGATTGGGATAAAGATAAAAAAACTTTCGTGCTGTCAAACAACAAGCATCCTGAAGATTTTAAAAAGCTATTGGAAAATTATAAAGAATGGGATAAAACAACATGTCCTGACGAAGCAAATGTATCAGAAAGTATATCCAGTCTATATCCAATCAGAAAAAATAAAGAGAAAATATGCTCTGATGATGTTCAAATTCCCTATACGGAACCGGGGCAAGCTGAAATGCTATTGAAGGGAATAAAAGCAATAGAGATGATACTCAATGGAGAAAACATACCGATGTCTGAAGTTAAGAATGTAAAAATAAATTTATAAGAGTTTAAGCACGAGCATTATATTAAAATGAAAAAACCCGTAGTAGTTATTATTATTGGGCTATTGATAGTCGTATTAGCCGTCTTATTTTGTTCTAGTAAAAATAATACAACTTCTGTAGGGAATACCGTTCCCCGATTGGTTCAGCAAGTTAAAGAATCTGATGACGCTTGTCCGGTTTATATCGCAGATAGAATAGACAATGCACAGGTAACATTTTTACCAGTGACTATACCAATTAATGAGAGAAAAGCTCTGGAGCATGATGCAATAGGTAAAGAATTTAATTTAGTTACCCTTAGTAAGGGTTTATACAATTATAAAACCGGCCGGGAAGATCTCATCGAACCCTACCCTTGGTTTATTGAGGATATCGATACCCATACTGACCTGGGGAAAATAAAAATATATTATGGTAATACAGCTATGAATCATACACCTCACGTTGCGTATGTTGTTAAGGATAATGAAGTCATTTTTATTACAAGTGGTGCGAATATTCGGGTTGAGAGATCGTATCCGAATGGACTTGAAGTAATAGAAACGTTGGACTGGAATATAGGCAAATATAAGAGGCTAAAATATGAATATGTTAATGACGAATTTGTTCCGGTGTGGTATCAAATTTCTTGCGATGTTGCTAGTAAGCAGGAGTAGGAATTTGGATTTTTTTTGGAGTCTGCAAGTTGACCCCGATTTAATCGGGGTTGAGCTAGCGGCTCGGTCTGAATTAACTTATTAACCATACAATAGAAGAATATTTATAACAATTTGCATTGCTTATTGCATGATGGTATTATAAAAGAGAATTAAGTTTATGTTCCATAGATATATTCTCCCTGTTTCTGTAATATGCTTTGTTATCGCCGGCGTTCTGTTTACTTCCCGGGTTTTTGCTATCGGCAGGCCGGATGATGTCGGGAAAAACAACCTTAAGCAGAATGATAACTCAAATTCAGGATTAGCAAGATCACTCGAGTCAAATACAGCAGGTGTTTCCTCATCTTCGGGAACTACGAAGAGGCAGTTTGGACTATCTCATAAGCCGTCATTTAGCAACGCACGTCTACAAAACGCAAAACTTAAGGCCTGTGAGGCACATTCTGCAAGCATCACGAGAAGATCAAGTCATTTGGTTGAATTGGCTGATAAAATGATAAAGGTGTTTACTTCTATTGCCAACAGAGTAGAACAGTATTATCTAACAAAAGTTCTCCCTACGGGCGCAACGCTCTCAAGCTACGATGAACTAGTTGCCGATATTACAACTAAGGAGAATGCTATAGTGCCGCTCTTGGAAGCTGCTCAGGCTGATGCCGCTAATTTTACCTGTACAGGAGATAATCCAAAAGCACAGCTCACACAATACAAAACAGACATGCAGGCTGTAATTAGAGGCCTTAAGGAATACAGGACAGCAGTCAGAAATCTTATTGTGGCAGTAAGGACACTTCCAAGTTTAAAATCAACAGCAACTCCGTCAGCAACATTAACACCAACTATGACACCAGGGCCCAGCGTGACACCTATGGTTACGCCATAGTAAATATATGAATGAACAAGAAGCACAAGTAAATCCGCAAGTAAGCACACACAGCCACAAGGTTTTATATACTTCATTGGGACTGCTGCTCGGGTCGGTTGTTATGCTTTTGGTAGTCGTGGGTATATATTACACCAATAATAAAAATAGTAAATCCGCTTCAGAACAAAATAAAACAGAAGCGCAAGCTGTACCATCGGAAGACCAAGGATTTCAAGCTCAGATGGTGGAATCAGATGATTCAGCGCCGATTACCACAAAACAGGAGCTGGATACACAATTAAAGACTTTAGACAGTACGGATACAACGGCTGTCGAAGAGGGGCTTGACCAAAACTCCCAAGACGCCTCACAATTCTCCCAGTAAAATAATTTCTCAGGTAGCGAAGGTCTTTCACCTTTCAGGTGACGAACCTACATCAGTTTCTGAGATAAACTAAAGAGCCTCACTAATAAAATATAATTTTAGAAAATTAAATAAACTTCTGCAGGTTGAATGACGTGCGATGAATATCGGAGAGACCATGTGTTTTAATCGCTGATTGATGAAATTTCGTACCGTAGCCTTTATTTCTATAAAATCCGTACTGAGGGTACTTTTTATTTAATTTCCTCATAAGATCATCTCTGTAAACTTTTGCGATTATTGAAGCTGCGGCAATCGAAATACTCTTCCTGTCCCCTTTTATAATTCCTTTTTGGTGCTTCAGCCCAACAGCCTTGATATATTTAATGTGGTATCCATCAGCTAAGACAAATACTTTAGCGTTTAGATTTATTTGCCTCAAAATATTTCCTACACTCTTCCTTATTGCAATTTGCGTTGCCTTGCCAATCCCAAATCTGTTTATAGTTGAAACGCCGACAGTTGAAATAGAATAAAACATAACCTCTCTTTTGATTTCTTTGGCCAAAACTTTTCGTATTTTTGGAGTAAGAAGCTTAGAATCATTGATCTTAGACAAAAGTCCAGTTCTAAATAAACTGTTTTTCTTAAATACTACTGCACCTGCCGTAACAGGTCCTGCAAAACATCCTCTCCCCACTTCGTCTACTCCAATTACGAATTCGACTTCCCTATCCCACAAGTTATTTTCTTCATCGAAATTTGGTAATTTCATTAACTTATTATACAATTTATCCTAGCATATACTTTATGTGCTGGATTTAATATATACAGTTATGAGAGCAATAATAAGAAATATAGTTTTTCATTCAGTTTCACTTTTTGCCCTGACGCAATTCCTTTCGGGATTCAAGATTACAGGGGGTTTTGCCACATTTCTTTTCGCGGGCGCAGTTTTGTCCGTAATGCTCATGGTGGTCAAACCTATTTTAAATATAATATCTTTGCCTCTAAATATTCTCACTCTTGGGCTATTTTCATTCTTCAGCAATATCATAATATTTCTTCTTCTTACTATGTTTGTGCCACAGATAAGCATAGTGCCCTTCACCTTTCAGGGATTTTCATACTCGGGCTTTATGATCCCAAGCTTTCATTTCAATCAAATAACGGCATTTATAGTGTCGGGATTCGCCTTATCTGCTATAATTACGTTCTTAACATGGTTGATAAGAAAGTAGTTTGTCTCGGAGGCGGAGTAGGTACGGCCAATCTCCTGCGCGGCATTAAGAAGTATTTTTCCGATATCACTGTTATAGTTTCCATGGCTGATGACGGTGGCTCTGCAGGAAGGCTTAGGAGATATTACAAGACTTTTCCAACAGGAGATATCATAAACTGCCTAGTGGCATTGTCTGATGCGGACTCAATATTAATCGATCTTCTTAAATATAGGTTCCGGGGAAGAAGGTATGGCCCTGACAGTATTCTGCCCGGACACAAACTTGGCAATTTGATCCTACTTGCGCTTTCTTCAATAAAAGGAGATTTTAACGAAGGGCTTCTTGAAATTCAGAAGATTTTCAAAACAAAAGGCAAGATATACCCATGCACCACAACTCCAATTTCAATTTGGGCCAAAACTTCAACAGGACATATAGTAACACGGGAAGAAAATATTGACCTTGGGAAATTTAAAGGACAGATTGAGAAGCTTCACATAAGGCCAAAAAGTCCTGACGTTGATGCGCAAGTAATAGAAGCTATCAAATCTGCAGATCTGATAATCGCAGGCCCCGGAGACTTGTATACAACCATCCTTCCGAGTCTTATGGTTCCCAAAATCCTTGACGCCGTCAGGCAGTCAAAAGCCAAAAAGTTCTTCGTGACGAATGTCGCAAATAAACCTTTTGAGACTCCGAGATACACAATTTCAGATTTTGCAAATGCAATTAAGAAACATTGCGGAGGAATTCTATTTGACACCTTCCTTCTTAACAACAACCAAGAGCCTGAAATTCCTCCAAAATGGAAATATCAATACAAATATGTACCGATAATTAACGGAAAAGGCAAGATGCCATTTAAAATAATTCAGGATGATCTGGTGTCTGTTGATTTTCCTCTTTATCACGATTCCGAAAAACTTGCAAAAACCATAGCAGGGAATATATAATCTAACTTATGATTTTAATTAATATTCTGCAGATAATAATACCCGTTCTTCTGGTAGGAGCAATTCTTCTTCAAGTTAAAGGCGCCGGTCTTTCACAGTCATTCGGGGGAGGCGGAGAGTTTTACAGGTCAAGACAAAGTATTGAAAAGTACTTAATTTGGATAACTGTAGGTCTTGCTTTTTTCTTCGCACTTATCTCTCTGCTTTTCACCTCAAAATAAAATAGTTATTTATGATCGTTTTTAGAAGAAGGTTAATTTTCTGGCTTATAAGAGCGTATTTCCGCAAATGGAGCAAAACCATTCTATTGTTCTTCGTAATAGGCCTTTTAGGGTTCTTTGCTTTGAAATATTTCCTGGATATTGTTCCATACGCATTCCCATTCCTTTCAAAGCAAACAGTTGGATTTACAGGCTCGTACACTATAGATGACATGCCGTCTTCAATTCTATCTAAGGTTTCGCGTGGGCTTACCAAAGTTTCTGATGACGGTAAAATTGCGCCAGATATAGCTTCGTCATGGAAAATAGAAGATGATGGAAGGAGATACGCATTCTTTCTTAAAAAGAACTTGTATTTTACAGACGGAGCCCATCTTACATCAAAGGAGATAAATTATAATTTCAGAGATGCTGTCATTGAGAAACCAAATGATTACGAAATTGTATTTAAGCTCAAGGATGCCTACTCCCCTTTTCTTATCACTGTATCAAGACCGATATTCAAGAAGGGCTTTGTGGGGCTGGGGAGTTATAAAGTAAACGACCTAAAACTTAATGGAAATTTTATTTCTTCAATAGAACTCTCATCAAAAGACCAAGATCCGAAAAACATAAAATACACTTTTTTCCCAACAGAGGACTCACTTAAGACTTCATTTACTCTTGGGGAAACATCACAAATCTTGGGAATCCACAATTTAGTATTCAAAGAAAAGGCTTTTTCAGTTTTTAATTCGGTCAAAACTCAAAAAACATTAAATCAGAGACAGTTAGTTACGATATTTTATAACACAGCTGATCCAGTTCTTTCTGACAAAAAGGTAAGGGAGGCTCTCTCACTCGCAGTTACGGATAGTTTTACTCAGGGACTTAGAAATTATGGGCCTTTTTCACCCAGTTCATGGGCAAAGTCTGAAATTGGGATTTATACACAAGATATTCCCCGTGCAAAAGAATTACTGACCTCATCAAGTGCTTCCGAATCTTCTCAGTTGAAATTTACCCTAAAAACACTCACGCAGTATAAAGATACAGCCACAATCTTAAAAGAAAATTTTAATAAAATAGGGGTCAGGGTTCAGATAGAAGAGATCCAGACGGTTCCCGACAATTTTCAGATGTTTTTGGGAGACTTTAATTTATCAAAAGACCCCGACCAATACATGTTATGGCATTCAGACCAAAATACCAATATTACTAATTACAAGAATTTAAGAATAGATAAATTACTTGAAGATGGCAGGAAAATTAGCGATCTTAATGAAAGAAAGAAGATTTATTCAGATTTTCAGAAATATTTACTCGACGACTCTCCTGCAACCTTCCTCTATCTCCCTTACGTCTACGATGTATCAAGAAATTAATCGGAATGACAAATACTATTATACTAGTATATTGGTGGTTAAGGAGATTTTAGTTTGTTGTTGTTGACATTTCTTAGTTTTCCATGAATACTTAAGTTATGGACGATCAAACTCCACAGCCAATAAATCCGCCTGTCGAAAATCCTACTCCTCAGACAGTAATTCCTCCAGTTTCCAAATCTTTTTTATCAACAAAAATAATATTATTAATTGTAATTTTTCTTATTTTAATAGCCGGCGGCGGAACATACTTTGCTCTAAATTCCAAAACTAAACCTACCCCGCCAGTTTCAAAAGCAACAAAGACTTCAGTACCAATTCCAACTCCCGACCCCACAGCTTCCTGGAAAACATATATAAATGCAAAAGGAAAATATTCGCTACAATATCCACCAACAACCGCTTTCATTGAAGACGCAAGTGGGAATGCAACAGGCAATCTTTCAAATAACAAAGTAGTCATTGCAACAGAACCAACAGTACTTAGTCTCAATAATTACATTGATCAGAAAACATGGTGCTTAAGTATTTCTTCAACTACAGGAAAGGCATTTAATTTAAATTCTGATAATTCTTTAAGATTTGATAAAACTCCCTGCGGAAGTACTGGCTCAACAGATATCTATAGTGTCCATAATGGGATTGCATATCATATTTTTATTGAAACACAAGAAAACTTCGATAAGGTTCAACCAATCTTCGATCAAATTCTCTCTACCTTCAAATTCACCGATGCAAGCCAAACCACCGACGCTTCCACATGGAAAACATATACGTCTCCAAACAAAATATTTACACTGAAATATCCACTTAGCCTAAATGTAACCCAGAAGTACATTTCGAATTTACCAAGTGGATGGCTGGATGAAGGGGTACTATCAACGACTCAACCTTGGAATGATTCTTTCACAAAAAACAGTGATTATAGAATTAATTTTTCCCAAGTACCCAAATCGAGCGGTGAAAGCTTGGAGAATTTTGTCAGTAGATTTATTAAGGAAAGAGGCGGATCATTTTTAATTCCCGATTCTAAAAAAACAATACGAGTCGATGGCAAAGAATCAATTTGGTACGTCGGTAATTTAGGACCGGCGACAAAACATATTGAGGTTTATATTCCCAAAACTAATACAGAAGTATTAATAGTGGAATTATGGGATAACAACCAGCCCCCATCTGTAGATCATCAGAACATTCTTGATCAAATCCTCTCTACTTTTAAATTTACACAATAAACTTTTAAGAACCTGTAAAACCTTTCGAGCGGAGGTTGCGGTGGTAAGTTATTGCGAATCTATGAGCCTCGTCGCGGATTCTCATAATCAAAAGTAACGCGGGAGAATCTTTGGATAAATTAATTTCTTTTAGATCTGAAGTGACGATTGTTTCTTCTCGTTTTGCTAGTCCAATCAGCGGAATTTCAAGGTTTTTTTGATTGAGAACCTTTAGAGCTACGGATACCTGGCCCTTTCCGCCGTCAACTACAAGAAGATCAGGAAAAGGCCATTCCGGATGTTTAAATCGCCTTCTTAAGACTTCTTCCATCATCGCAAAATCATTGGGTTCCTCCTTGGCGTATCTGATTTTAAATTTTCTGTACAGTGATTTACTTGCTTCTCCGTTTGTAAATACAATCATAGACCCCACAGCAAACTTACCGGAGATGTTTGAAATGTCATAACATTCAATTCTTTTTAAATTTGGTATTTTATATCCATTTAAATTTAACGTGTTCGTAAGTTCTCCTCCCTGTCCATCTAATACGTCTTGTTTAAGATTGGGATTTATTTCTTCATCAAATAATTTATATACGGGGCTTGTTACAATTCTTATTGAATCAATCTTCTTTTGAGCTTGAGAGGCTTTTTCAAAATGTTCCTCCGTACTTTCCTGATTTCTTTCTTCCTCAAGATCTTTAATAACTTTTTCGGTTTTACCATTTAAAAATTGTGTTAAATGTTTTATATTCTTCTTATATTCTTTTTTAAGGTACGGACTGTCAAAAACCGGCGGGCAGGGGCAAAGCCCTAGATGATTATAGAGACAAATCTTCCTTGGATGGTTTATTACAGACTGAAAAGGAAAAATTTTTCTTAAGATTTTAAGAACAATTTTCATTGAGCCAGCGCTAGGATACGGGCCAAAATAAATAGATTTACTTTCACTTGCCTTTCTTGCAATAAGAACCTTGGGGTATCTATCAGAAATTGTAACCCTTATTAACGGATATGCTTTCCCGTCTGTAAGTCTAGAATTGTACTGGGGCTGATGTTTTTTGATGAAATCAGCTTCAAGTAACAGCGCCTCAAGCTCCGAGTGTGTCTTAATAGCTTTTATTTTTTTTATTTTTGAAATGAGAAGCTGAGTCTTTTCTCCGAGGTTATTTTTTTTTGCAAAATAACTTGAAACTCGCTTTTTAAGATTTTTTGCTTTCCCTACGTAAAGAACTTCACTCTTTTCGTTTAAAAAAAGATAAATTCCAGGGTTTGAAGGCAATGATTGATATGACGAGTATTCCTGCAAAGATTATAACACCTCCCGTAAGTATTGCTAATTGAGTTAGGAAAAACGGAATTATTTTTATTTGGTGCGTAAGTACGCTTCCTGCGACACTAATTTTAATCTCATCTCTTCTATTTGTCAAAAAAGGGGTTTTATTAAAATTTACAGGTATTACTTTCTGGCCATAGGGAGGAATACTGTCTACTCTAATGGTTTGGTCAGCTGGAGTGAGGAAGCTAGTCTGAATTGTAATAGCTTGGGGAGGAGAGATGACTTCTCCTGTATTTTTTATTATTACGCTGCCTCCGGAGGAAAATCCTGATATCAATTTATCAGGCAGATTATCGACTACTGAAATCAATGGATTTTTTTCCGCGTAGCCAGACGCAAAAGCTACATTCACGTCTCTTAAATTTTCCCCATCAGGAAGTTTATATCCGCCGGCAGGTACAGGGTAGTCACTTTCCATACCTTTTATTACAAATGTTATATGATCAAAGTCTAAGGTATTAAAGTAATCAAGCCCACCAGTTGTATTTGCCCATGTGGGGTCTACCATCACCCACGTTCCCCTATCTTTATCGTAATACTGCGGCCATGCATGCAGGATGTCTTTAACAAGAGACAGCGGCCTTTCTTTGGTATTCTGGGTATAGGCAAACCCATCCACTTCCCTTGCGGGGATCCCAGCTGCTCTTGCAATTGCTATAAATAAGTCGGTAAATTCAAGACAAACAGCTGATGCAGGACTAGAAAAGGTTTTTAATGCGCCAAGTCTTGGCTTTTCTGTTGCAACTCTTGAGTAATCATACGTTAGATAACCAGATACAAATTTATAGATGTCATAGGGAGTCTTAAGCTCCTTAGCTTTATTTTTAATAATCTGATTTGATGATTCCCAATATTTCTTATCTTTTAAATAATTAGATAGTGTCGCCTGGGATTCAATTTGAGGAGCGGGTGTAAGTCCTAGTTTAACCTTTTGGTTGACAATGATGTCTTTTTTTGATGAAGGCGAAAGAATATATTGGGCAAGCCAGTTGCCATCCTTATCTATTGTGACATTTTCGGGTTTAGGACTTATATTCTCGATTTGAACTTTTTGATAGTTGGTGTCAGGCGGTAAGGCTATTTCTGTTTTGACCGGAAACAAATTTTTATTATACAAATGGTAGGTTAGGTTTAATTGATAAATTTGCTCGTTTCCAAACGTCATCGATATTCCTGAAGACTTAAGAGTATCTTTAGAAAAACTATAACTGTTGCCGTTTGCAGTCGGACGTACATTGGGCTTGATAAAAGAAGGATTGCCAAAACTTTGAGGAACTAAAACTTGCACATTGAAATCTGAAATGTCTGACTCAGAATTTAAGCCGGGGATATTTATCTCCCATATTTTTCCCAAATGCCGCGCTACTTCCGGAGTATCAAAAGAAATAGTAAAGTTAAGCTTATTATTAAGTCCAACAATTTTTTGATTGAAAGTAACACTTATAATCTGGTCATCACTTCCCTTAGTAATTCCAGTTAGAATATTTCCCTCCCCATCAGCTGCTTTTACGTTTCTTATGTCATTAAATCCGACATGAATTTTATAGGAGGAAGCGTAGTAATTGTCAGTTTTATTAGATAGGGAGACGCTTAGCTGAACGTGCGTATTCTGGTTATTCGATACTTGGTATCTTACATTATAGTTTGTCGAAAAATCTGAAGCCGCTTCTGCATTCGGAGAAAAAAAAGATAAGAGTATAAAAACAAAGAGAATAAAGAAGAAAATTTTCCTCACTTAGATAGTATATATATTAAAAACTTAAAACTCAAAATTCAAAAGTTTAAATTTTTATAAAACTTTTTTGAGAAATTGTGCAGTATACGACTTTGAGTTTTTTACTAATTCCTGTGGAGTACCTGTTGCTACAATTTGTCCCCCACTATCTCCGCCTTCGGGACCCAGATCAATAATATGGTCTGCATTTTTTATAATATCCATGTTATGTTCAATTACAACTACCGTATTTCCCTGATCTACAAGCTTTCTAAGAACCAGAAGTAATTTCTCCAAATCTGCAAAGTGAAGTCCTGTTGTTGGTTCATCCAGAAGATAAAGAGAATTTCCACCTCTTTTTGAAAGTTCAGTAGCAAGTTTTACTCTCTGTGCTTCTCCACCTGAGAGCGTCGGTGCAGGCTGACCGAGCTTTATATAGGAAAGACCCACATCATTTAGCGTAGAGAGTTTATGCGCAAGGGGAATGACGAAGGAAAAGAAATTTAAAGCTTCTTCTACGCTCATGGCCAGAACTTCAGCAATATTTTTCCCGTTAAAATCTACTTCAAGTGCCTCGTTTGAATATTGCCTGCCATCACATTGCTCACATTTTACATAAACATCAGGAAGAAATTGCATTTCAATTTTTATCTGTCCTTCGCCTTCACATACTTCACATCGTCCTCCTTTTACATTAAAAGAAAACCTTCCTGCTTTATAACCTCTCAATTTTGCCTCTTTAGTTTTAGCAAAAAGCTCTCTAATATATGTGAAGCATCCTGTATAAGTTGCAGGATTGCTCCTTGGGGTTCTGCCAATTGGGGATTGGTCTATGAGAAAAATATTTTTTATATTTTCAAAACCCTCAATGCTTTCGAATTTTCCCGGTTTTTCTCTATGAAAAGGGTTTTGAATTTGCATAAGCGCATGGTAGAGAATGTCATTTATAAGAGTTGACTTACCGCTTCCTGATACCCCCGTAACTACAACCAGTTCCCCAAGAGGGAAATCTACATTTATATTTTTCAAATTGTGCTCCTTGGCACCAATAATTCGCAAAACTCTTTCGGAACTATGCCTCTGAGAAATTGCTGATTTAATTTTCTTCTTCCCCGATAAATATTGTCCGGTAAGAGAATTATTATCTTTTTTTATCTCATCTATACTGCCTTTTGAGATAATATTTCCTCCGTTTTCTCCGGCGCCAGGTCCAAAATCCAAAATATAGTCTGCCTCTTCCATTGTCTCCTGATCATGCTCAACTACGATTACAGTGTTTCCCAGTTCTCTAAGTCTCTTAAGTGTAGCTATAAGCTTGCTATTGTCTCTTGGATGAAGTCCAATCGAAGGTTCATCAAGAACATACAAAACTCCGGTTAAGCCTGAGCCGATTTGTGAGGCGAGACGTATTCTTTGTGCCTCTCCTCCAGCGAGCGTATTTGCACCCCGTGCAAGAGTAAGATAGTCAAGCCCTACATTTACAAGAAATGTAAGCCTTTCTTTTATCTCATTTATAATTATTTTCCCAATTTCTTCCTCTCTTTGTGAAATTTTACTGTTCAATGTCTCAATAAATTTAAAGGAATCTGAAATTGACATGGTTGAAACATCTACTATAGACTTCTGGTCTATTGTTACAAGTAAAGCTTCTCTTTTGAGCCTTGCCCCTTCACATTTCGGACAAACTTCGTAACGCATGAATCTCTCAATTTGAGTTTTTATGAGCTGAGATTCGCTTGAGTGATATTTTTCTCTTATTTCGCCCAAAAGCCCATTAAAAGGTTCATGAATAACTGTTGTCCTTCCCCAGCGGTTTTTTCCTTTAACTTCGTATTCAATATCTGCCGTCCCGTTTATAAGAAGTTCTTTCTTCTCTTTTGAAATTTCAGAAAACCTTTTGGTAAGAGGTATATCGTTTTCCTCACAAAACTTTACAAAAGTTCTTGAAAACCATGTGTCCTGATAGTAAATATTCTGAAATGGTAAGATTCCGCCTTCAGATATCGATAAATTGTCATTGAAAATCAAATCCTTATCAACAGTAAGTACTGTTCCGAGACCATTACAATTAGGACATGCTCCGTGCGGTGTATTGAATGAAAAAATCCGAGGCTCAACTTCGGGTATTGAAATACTGCATACCGGACATGCGAATTTTTCTGAGAAAAGCTCATCTTCCATCTTCTTAGGTTTCTCCGGCAATGAAAATCCCGGATCCTTTATAATTGACAGAATTAATTCTCCGTTGCCAAGCTTAAGAGCTCTTTCTGTATCATCGGACACCCTTAGTCTGTCCGTATCTTTTGTCAAAATCAGTTCATCAACAACAGCCTCAATTGTATGCTTGTTGGTTTTTATCAATACCGGATTTTCCGAAATATTATATATTTGTTTATCAATTCTTACTTTTTTGTACCCTCTCTTTTTAAGATCCAGAAAAAGCTGACCGTACTCCCCCTTTCTGTCTTTTACAATAGGCGAGAGTATCATAAGTTTTATTTTCGCAAGTTTTTCCGAAACATTTTGCTTTTTAAGAAGTTCAAGAATAGCATCCACGATCTGATCTTTTGACATATGTGTGATTTCCCGCCCGCAATTTGGACAATGCGGATGTCCGACTCTTGCGAAAAGCAGTCTTAGGTAATCATAAATTTCTGTCACAGTTCCTACCGTCGAACGCGGATTGTGAGATGTGGATTTCTGGTCAATTGAGATTGCAGGAGAAAGTCCCTCGATAAGATCGACATCGGGCTTTTTCATAATGCCCAAAAATTGTCTCGCATAAGAAGAGAGGCTCTCTACATATCTTCTTTGACCTTCTGCGTAAATAGTGTCAAAAGCAAGTGAAGACTTTCCACTACCTGAGAGTCCTGTAAAAACAATCAATTTATTTTTGGGAAGTTCAACATTTATGCCTTTTAGATTGTGCTCTCGGGCTCCTTTAATGATGATTTTTCCAGTATCCATGAGGTTTTATCGAACTAATATTATAGAGGAATTTCCAGCTTGTAGCAACGAGGGGAATTTAGAAAACAAACTATTGGTTACTTAACTCTGCATAATCTGCAGCAGCTTGTTTAAATCTACTAATTCGCTCAACGCCTCCAGGAGAATTTGGATTAAATATTTCTTCAATTCGCAATGATTCACCGCGTGGATATTCCACGGTAACATTACCTGCTTTGAAAACTAATCTCTCTTCCTGCAAAACTTCTTTTGGCATCTAAATATTTTAGCAGAATTAGGGTATAAATTCAAAAAATGCTGTAAACCAGCGCTCTCTACTGTGGACTACTTTGTTCAGATGAAGAATGCTGTTTTACTTTGCTTGCAATTTCTGTCATCAGCTTTGCATTTCCGGTGACTCCATCTACAACGGCATCAACGCCTCGCACTGCTCTCTCTTCTTCGTTCGGTGGTTTTGACCATATGCCAAACATTCCTCTTTTACCATGCGACAAATAATCTGCAGTATGACCTGCACGCATGACAGGGCCGTCTTGCTCTGCGTGGTCACCCGCGTAAATCCAATTTGCATGAAAAGGCATATCTTTAAAATGGGCTTGCCGTTTTGGGTCGCCCGTCTCTCTCATTAACTGAAGCATAGCTTTTGATTTTGTAATTTGAGACGTAGGGCGGATTTCTACGTCAAGTGTCTTTTTGCCATCTGAGGTCATACCATCCCGAAGCTTAAAACCGCAAAGCTCTTTTAGAATTGCCTGGTCTTTGGCTGACATTAAAGCAGCCTGTTTACTAAAAGCTTCATTGTAATATAACTCCAATGCCTTTCCATACTTTCCTTGAGCTTCCGGGGGAAGATTGCTGAGAGCCAGGGTCAGATTAATTCCTTCGGGATATTCTTCGTTATACCCTTTTCTCTGCAAATTAATACCTTGTCCTTCTGGAGTATCAAGCTCAATGTTTGGATCATTTGGGACATCAATAGGTCTACCAAGCTGCTCCTTTAGGAATCTCTCCCGCACGTCTCTTAAAATGCCTGTTATTTGAGGCTGATATGGCTTAAATCTCTCATTTATATGCGACTTCCCATTCTTATCAAGAGTTTCCCATCCAAGTGCTCCTATTACGCTAACTCCCGGAATACCAACTTTCTTCACAACGTCTCCTGCACCGCGCGAGCTTATAATTACGACTTCCCTGCCACTTGCTATCATGTCTATAAATGCCTGCCGAATTTCGGGATTTATCTTGGCGCTGTCGTCTGCAATTGTCTTGTCATAGTCAGCAGCAATTCCAAAATCCCTACCCTCTTCTAGATACTTGTCCACTTCCTTAAGAACTTTCTCCTCCGGTGTTAAATTTTGTAAATCCTCTGGAGATTGCGGGGCATTTGAACTTTGGGCTACTTTCTCTAACGATTGGCTAGCTCCGCTTGGTGACTCTACTTTTGCAGGTCTGGGAGCAATCCAATTCTCAGCGCCGGGAGGAGCACCATCCATTCCTTCAAGGAAATCTACATTGCTTTTCTCGGGCTTATCGAAATCAATTACATCCATTCTCTTATAGGATATCTACTGAGAAGCTGTGTGTCAATTTATTGCACAAAAAAGCCCATCTTTCAACGGGCTTTTATGAATGTGTCTGTTATGACTGGACTCGTGCTACATTTTTCGCACTGGGGCCTTTTTCGCCATCAACAATTTCAAATGTTACTGCTTCACCCTCTTGAATTTCATCAAAGGTCACACCCTTCAAATCGTTGGAATGAAAAAAAAGATCTTTGTCTTCGCCTTCTCGGCTAATGAATCCAAACCCTTTGTCCTTTTTTGTTTTAATTACTCCGTTCATAATTTATACATCTCCTTTCTTGTGTACATTATAGCAGAAATCTTCTGAAATATGAATGCACAGGAGTCAGTACGAATTTGTGAGCCATACGGGTTTGGAACCAGATAAGCCTTATAACTCACATTCTACATTAATAAACCTCCGAGGACTAAGAGTCCTCGGTTTCTCAGCGGGGTTTTACCGCTGC